>ODAJ011785494.1_pt1 | contig 10380 bp, 14 predicted proteins | sample 1539241 | NCBI WGS metagenome assembly ODAJ01 (sample SAMN02144231, study PRJEB22623) | gut metagenome | biome: sheep rumen | host: Ovis aries | place: New Zealand
GAAGTACGACACCGACTTCAGCGGCATGGGCCGCGGCGGCCACTGGCAGCTCTACCAGCTCGCCGGCGTGCAGGTCTTCTTCAACTGGAAAACTCCCAAGCAATAATAATCAGAAAGATAAACAAAATTATCTTCCCCCAATCATAGAGATTTGAGGCTTATTTGCCCCCTTTAACTGCCAGAACAAATTTCCTGTTTTGGCAGTTTTTTTGTGGTTGCCTACCCCACGTAACCCTGCCTTTATACTTTTGATTAAACCGTACCATACTGAACTTTTCCGATTGGCACAGGGCTGAAAAAAATTTTCAAAAAAAATTTGAGTTTTTTATGAGTGCTCAGTTTGTCTGACCGCAGCACGTAAATTCATAATACGCGGATATTTATATACATGGCACGTAAAAGAAGAACTAGAAAACTATCCCAAGAGACCAAAGCTAAGATTTCAAAGTCGCTGCGGTCTTGCCACAATCCACGCTTCGGGAAACATTGGAGCGAGACCCATAAAAGGCAACTGTCATTGATGATGATGGAATATTGGAGGCATATTCCCCAATAGGCATCAGAATACATCATCGTCTGATTTGGTGTATCTCGGTGGATTAATTGGGTCTGTGTTGTAGGCACAAATCAAATTCTTTGCATATATTTTCCATTGGTTCAACGAAAGCATAATCTCACCGTCTTTATCAGCACCAGCCGACACCTCATCAACACCATCAACCCAACTATTCTCTATCCACTCATGAATTGATATGACAGCCCTATTAAGTTGGTCTTTATCCAAGTAATATCCACTTTTAAGGTATTTTATAAAGCCATTCATGTATTCACTGAAAATCGTGGGACTGAAAGGCATCACCGCATATTCAGGATTAAAAGTCTGCATATCCCATTCCATTTCTGACCGTTTGCGTGGCGACGCGGCGGGGCGTGGGGTGCCCATTTCGGAGATTTCTCTTTTATCTCTTTTATCTACCTGTTTTGGTGTATGTTGTTTAGCTGTTTGTAGGTTAATCTGACTTTTAGCACCGTTGTATCGTCTCAAAAAAGTCCTCCAATTTTTATCTTTATCCTCTCGGTACTTGGTATCGTACACATACAGATTTGAAGCATCATCCCACAACTTAATAAATCTCTCTTTTATCTCATTTAATCCATCTATCGTTGTTTGTGACCTCAAAGCATCACCTAATGCAATGCTCGTATCGTATAGTCCTTTTAAGTCTGGTCTTGACTGTAAAACTGAACTCTGTTTATCTATATCATTATTATCTTTAATATATGTATCATTTTGAGCATATGATTTGTCATTTTTAGCATCAAAATGAACCAAGTATGTCTCATAGTCAGGTATCACATAACGGGCGCGTGTTTTAGTTTGACCTTGTTGTTTGGTGCTATATGACACCAACCCTTTTTCTTTCAATTCCGTAATGGCTCGTTGTGCTGTGGGGCGAGGAATACCTGTTTTTTTGACTATTTCATTTTGAGAAATCTCATAATACGGTTGGTGATAGGTCTCAATAGCCATCTGATAACCGTAGATAAGATATACGAATATCTTGTATTGATTGCCCGATAAGAGGGGCATCACCTCAATTAGTTTCTTGCTGTCTATCATTTTCTTTATGGTGTCAAAATGAGCCAACCGCCATAGTCAGGATACCACTACTGACCATGACGGTTGATGTGCTCTTATTTCTTGCGGAACATCGTGGTATCGTCCCAATCTCTCTATATAAATATACTCTAAACCTCAGAAATAATCAAGTATTTCACCTCTCCCTAGGGAATATATACAAACTCTCAGTAGCAAACGACTATTGGTAGCGTGTTTGTATGTTTTTGATATTTAGGTATCTGGCTGCGGTTTCCATGTGATTATATTGGAACATACACTAAAATACCGTAACCCCAAGGCATCTGTGAGCCATTTAATTAGTTCATTTTCTTTAATTTAACAAGTCAATCAGATGATTGTTTCTTATTTTCTCTTTCGGGCTGATGACACTACCAGTTTGCCAACACGAATGATGCACTTACTATTCTTATAGTAGCCGACAGAACTAATCCGCATGTCTCGGAGCACTCGATAATTGACCCCGATTTGCTCTGGGTTCCAATTCTCACACAAGGCTGTTAGGCTCCCATAGTAGTAGTGTTCACCATTTATTTCCAGATGTACCACTTTGATATTCTTATCCTTATCCATAATAAGTTGATTTAATTTCAAAGGCAAAGATAGATATTTGTCGGCTAATAATCGCATAATGATACGACATTTAATATTATTTAACATTATATATTTTGCCATGTTGTACATTTATCGTATCTTTGTACATGTAAAGAAAGGGATAAAAAGATAAAATAATCGAATTATAAACAATAAATCAACGAGTTATGGGAAACAACATCATCACCACCGCCTGCAAAGAAATGTCAAAAGTTGCAATTTTGAATGAAATGACCGCCATCCGCGCTAATGTTATTGCCAATCGTACCCAGAGCACTCTCTGTGGAATGACCAAGGCAATGATGATAGAGGTACTGAAGAGTAAGCTTCGTGAGGGCGTGGCTCACTTTATCTTTACCAAACGCGACGGGTCTTTGAGAGAAGTATGGGCAACAACAAAGAAGGAATTTGTTTCCAACCACATCAATGGACGTGGCATTAGTCGTGAGAACTATGCTACCACCGCAGTATGGGATGTAGAAAAAGGTTCTTGGATTTCGTTCAGATGGGAAACGCTAGTTCAGGTGCTTTAAGGCACCTGACTTTTCGGGGTTGGTAATATAAGACACAATAACACTAGGCATAGGAGATAAAACAATGAGAACACGTAAACTAGGTGAGTATTTCTTTGGTCGTCATTACTTTTCTTGGGGAATATGGCAAGTCGATTGGGTAGGAGAAAATGGAGCTAGTAGCGGTCGCCACATCAAGGACGTTAGAACCTATGAGGATGCCGTTAGAGAAACTTGGAGCCTCAATGGATGGGGAACACCCAAATACATCAAGCCCTGTGTTTTCTAAACAATATAGGAGAAGCATCAATGGTACAGGCTGAAATAGTAGATATGTCAATGGCAAAATACATAATGAGCATCTTCAAAACTCAACCAATGGTCGTATGCAGCTGGGGCTTTCATACCCCCATAGCAATCAAGGACGGTCTTCGCTTTCGGGTAAATGGGTTTCGACACAAAGGATGGTGTGAAGTGGTGTACAATGAAGGTATGGATACTTTCATATTTCGTACCATCGACAGAAAAGGAAATACCATCCGTGAAATAGAGGATGTATATTTTGACAATCTGGTTTTCGTGATAGATACGACTGTTGAAACAGGTAGAGACAGCGAAGAACAATATAAGGAGCGTGTGAATAGTTGGCTAGGGAAAGTCATCGCCTAGCCGACCAAAAAGCAGTCAAAAAACGAACACCGTCAAAAAATTCAAAAAAGTCTGTATTAACAGCATTCAAGGTAACACAAGTAGAACATCAAATAAATCAAAGATTATTATGAACGCCAAGAACAATACCGCAGCCATTTACGCGAGAGTATCAAGCACGACAGAACGACAATCGACCCAGCGTCAGGTTATCGACCTAACAGCGTATGCCGACCATAATAGTCTTAATTTGGTCAAAGTGTACGAGGAACACATTTCAGGGGCAAAGAAGAACGCAGAAAGACCTGTCCTTTCTGATTGTTTGCAATTCTGTTTCGACAACCATATATCGGTGCTCCTCCTAAGCGAATTGAGCCGCCTTGGGCGTAATGTTGATGAGGTATTAGCCAATGTTCGTTTATGCAAACAACAGCACTTGAATATATACTTTCAGAAAGAAGGTATCAGTATTTTTTCGGCTGATGGTAGCGAAAATCCATATCTGACAATTATGATTGCCGTACTAGGAACTTGTGCCCAGCTTGAAAGAGAGAACATTCAATATAGGTTAGCATCAGGTAGGCGAATCTTTATAGAGGCTGGTGGAAAACTTGGTCGGAGGGTCGGAAGTGTAAAAACCAGAGAGCAGAAGAAAATCGAGTACAAAGATGTTATCCTTTATCTCCACAAAGGATATTCAATAAAGGCAACCGCCAAGTTGTGTGATAAGAGCGAGAGCACCGTTCAGCGCATCAAGAAGGAGTTTTTGCAGTAGCCATAAAAAACTTTAACTTTCTTTTGTGTGGATTGGAAAAAAGTTGTATATTAGATATAGATAATTAACTGATTTATTAATTAAAATGTTTAATGTATGACTTTAAAGGAAATTGAAGAGTTAAAGAAAGTAGAAAGTAAGAATTGGAGGGTGTATAGTGAAGAGGATAGTGTTTTTTTTAATAGTTATTGTCGTGATGACAATATGATATTAAGCAATATGTACCCTTGTTTTATGGAGTATAACGGGTTGACATTTAATAGTGTAGACCATTTGTATCATTGGTTAATGTTCGATGGAGAGGGTGAAGAGGTAAAAAAGATAAGGGATAAGATTTTTAAGTGTAGTGGCGTGTGTAATGGGTTCGATGCCAAGAGTTTAAGCAGAAATAATAGTACGTTGATACCCGAGAAAAACAAGGAAAATGAACTTAAAATACTGAAAACGTGTCTCATAGTAAAAGCAAAGTGTTGTAAGGAGTTTAGAAGAAAATTGCTTGAAAGTGGAGATAAGAATTTGGTGGAGCTTGCTTGGTGGGGTGATTGTGAATATGGGGTAAAGCAGTTGGTTAAGGGTGGAAAATATGAGGGAATGAATAAGTGTGGTAGGGTAATGATGAAGGTTAGAGAAATGTTGTTGGCTGGTGAGTTGGGAGAGTTTGATGATTAAGTAAGTGATTTAGTCTTAGTGAGTTTATGTAGGGTCTAAAAAAGAAAGCTCCATTGATGCAATGAGGCTTTTTTATTTTAGTATTCACACAATAAATGAGGATGTTTTACGTCATAAGCTAAATAGAGAATAGAGTATAATTGAAGTTATAGTTTGTTGTACAACCACTTTATATGTGGCTCCTATGTGTACCCCTTTCCCCACACAAACCAATCTCTAATAATCAACACAAAATGCCCATATTTATTATGTTACACAATAAACATGATTATTGAGCGTTACTAACTTTACAACGTAAAGTTAAATCAAATATTACCTTAACAATATGCACATACACAATATTATTTTAATAATTGTAATTGCGGTTGGATATGTAGGATATAAATACATCCTTCCTTGGTTGTGTTTAACTATTGAGAAGAAAAAAATCGAAGGTCTCAATCGGTATATGGGAAGACAGGTTCTTCACTTAGAAAAAGACGATAAAGCCATTTACTATTGTTGGGATTTTGATTTTGCAACTATTTCGGATAATGATTACAAGAGGATAATGAAATATTGTATCAGGCACAGTTTGAAAAATCCAGCAGAAATACTAACTAATCATTCAAAGATTGACCTTTCCGATATAGAACAGCAATAGGACAAAATCGAACAACTTTAATTCGTATCACAAATCAAACACATCGTAACAGGTTCATCCATATTAAAGGCAAAACAATATGAGTACATTATGCATTATTTTGATTGTGTATTCTGCATTAGCAGTTATAATAACTATTTTTGTCTATAAAAGAAGCAGAAAACCGTCAACTCCACTTGATGAGATTCTCGGTAGGAAACAAAAACCAATATGGCAGATACTTCTACCCTTGCCATTTTACCCCATTGCACTTGTCTTTTGGGGAATGATTCTATTATTTGACCCAAAAGAGCGTAAGAAAAGGTCAGCGCGCAAGTGTTTGAAGATAGATAAGGATATTCAGAAAGAATATGCCAAGTTGGAGACCGACAAGATAGATGTCGCTGAAGGAGTGGAAGATACCCAAGAAAGGGCAGCCGCCATATGTTTGGGTGACGCTCTGCTAAATGAAAACCTTTCTTCTTTTTATACACTATTAGATGAGCATGCCGAGCAAACAATCTACGCCGAAAAACGTTTTGAATCAATAAAGGGAAGTTCTGCTATCAGAAAGTACTGGCAAGACTGGATAGTACGTCAGAAAGAGCAGGGCCTAACGCATAAGTTCAAAGTAATAAGGGCGGAATATTTTTCTACAGAGGCTCTGGCAGTTGATTATTATGATAGTAGCAAAAGATATTGTACTGAATATTTGGTCGTATTTCATTTCAATGAACAGGGCAAAATCCAACGTATTATCTTCACTAGTTCCCGCATTTATTATACTTATTTTGTAGAGAGTAAAAAAGATTTATTGGTAACGTTGGAAACTTTGTCCCCAGAAGGGTTGGATAGAGATTTTGACACGGACTGCCATTTGCCATGCATTTATTGTGGGAAACCTTCTTCCCAATTGCTCTGGTTTGGTTATCGGCGCATAGCTTATGCTGGTGAAGTTTCATTTTGCCCTGATTGCAAGGAGATTGTTGAACATTACTGTCACACACATATATATGTTGATTATCATAATGAAAAATTCCCAATAGATGACAACATAGAATATATTGAAAAGAAAATAGCAGATGGATATAGCGGAGGGAGTTGCACATATTATGATAAACCTATTGGATGGCAAAAACATATCTATTTTTATGACGATTCAGTATTAGATTTGGGGCAGCCAGCGGATTGGTCAGAAGAGAAGAAGCTGCAATATGCAATCGAGAAAGGAGAATATGAAGCTTATAATAATCTGGCTTTACAATATGTTGACGAAGACGATGACAAGGCGTTAGAGTATTTTAAGTTGGCTGTAGAAAACGACATCCTTTCTGGTATATTAAATCTATCTTTGTGGTATTATAAACACAATGACCTGCCCAACTTCATTGAGTATACACGTCTCGCTGCTGAGGATATGGATGTTATTGCAATGTACAACCTTGCATTTGCACAATTCAGCAATGAATTTGATATTCAAGATACCGATAGTGCTATTGAACAGTATAAGAAAACAATAGAAGAGTGTGATAGGATTAAATTTGATAGAATTATGAATAAAGAGGAGAACGAAATCGCAGAAGAATGGGATAATACAGTTCTGCAACGCTCTTACTATGATTTGGCAGTAATCTATTATAGAAAGGGGAAGTTTGAGGATTTACTTCTCTCCTATGCTTATCTTAATCAATGCCCACGTCAAATTGAAATGGTAAAAGATTTGAAAACCACGGTATATTTAAGGCTATTGGATAGACATACTGAGTATGATGACTTGCCATTCTAATTATACTAATCAAATCAAATGATAACCCCTAAATAATATATTCAATGGAAAGAGAAGGTTCTGGTAGTGGCTTGGGCTGCATATTTGTAATTATCGTGGGAATAATTGCAATAATTACGTTTATTATCCCTCACAGCTGTAATAGAGGGCCAAAAATCTTTATCTCAAACATTCAATCGGACTGTGATATCTCATACTTCCGTGGGATAAAACCAGATATTACTTTTGATGAATTAGTTGAGATAGCAGGAGAACCATCGGAATATTATGACGAGGGACGTGGAGATGAGGCAGAACACAACCCTGTATACTATTATACTGATGGAAAAATTGTATGTCATTGGTCAGGAAGTAAGAGAGATGAGATTGGAATGGTTGAATATATTCCTTTTTCTAGCAACAAAATATGCTTGGATGATTTTGTTAAAATACAATATAATACGGATGATATCACAGAAAAGTCTAAGGGTGTGAATGTTTATGAAGGAGACGTATGGTTGTTTACATTAAAACTAGAAAACAAAGTAATTAAAACAATAGAATACTGGAATGTAAAATAATGAACATGAGTAATACAAGAAAAACAACCATTATTATTTCACTCCTTACCGCCATCCTGCTAGTTATGGGCTGTTTCCATCTGCCCATAGGATACTATGCTTTTTTGCGGATTATTGTCTTTGTTGCATCTATCGTTTTATTAGTAATGAATTGGAAGAAGGGATTATATGTTGCCATCATAGTAACAGCCCTGTTGGGTATCCTATTCAATCCAATCATTCCAGTATATCTCCACAACAAAACAGCTTGGATAATCATAGATGCGCTTGCAGCAATATGGTTTATTTTTCTGTCATTTTTTTATACTCAACCAAAGATAACACAACATCAAAAGTAAAAGTTATGAAAAAGGTTCTGATATTTGCCAAATTAAATGAGAAAGACGATTGCAGCAATTAATGGAAGGATTTGACATACACTTCTGGCTTTTCTTTACGGTATTTACATTGTTTGTATGGCTTCCGATATTACTGCTTGTCTGTTGGATAATGGACAAATATCTGCTGCATGGTAAATATAAGAAAAAGTACCATCTGAATTTGAACGCAGAAAAAATAACAGGTATCATCGTATGGATACTATTTCAATTTGTATCATTACATTTGGTTTGGTTAATTGACGACACATTGGTATCGCTTTTCTGTCCTCCAGAAGAATTGAAATATTCAGGCGGTGGTGCTTTGTTGAATAAGACATTTTTGATAGCAACAGATTCCGTCTTGACGGTAGCTGAAATAATGATTGCCGTTGTTGTATGTTTTATTATTGCTCGATATGGGTATGGTAGCAAACATTTTTGGGGTCAGTATGGGCGGTGGTATATCGTATATTGGCTGTTGTCGCTTGTTGCTTTCATCTTTCAGGGTTTATCGTGGAATACATTTTCAAGATTATGGTATCTTCCGTCTGCATTCACAGCAATCTGCCTATATCCTGTGCTGGCATTGTTGGGGCTAATGGTAGTGATTGCAGTTGCGAAATGGGTTAATGGTGTTATTAAAAAGCGTGCTAAATCACAATGAACAATAATAGGATATACGTCTGTGTTATATGGTTGCTGCTTCAATTTGTCGCATTTATTGTTTTGGTTTGCAGTACTTATAAAAAAGTAGAGATTGAATAGTCTGTCAGGTGATGTGATAAGCAAGGGCGACTTATTATGGTCGCCCTTGCTTTTTGTGAGATGTAGATGTTAGTCGATTTTTATTTTATCATTAGCCGATATGACCTTGATTAAATGATCTACGCTTTGAACTTGCTTAATGTATGTTTGAATATTTTGGATGTTTCTACCGAGCAAGGTTGCTAAATCGTTTAATGGTACATTTTTGTTGATTAGTTCTGTCGCATAACTATGGCGTGCATGATAGTAGGTGAGTTTGGGAATGAACCCAAGTGTGCTCAAATGGTAATTGATTACTTTTTCCCACATCCGTTTGTCTCGGCGAGGGTATTTTGTCTTCTCCTCAAGTATAAAATTTATCAGTTTTGTACTTTCGCGGTCTTTCCTTGTGATTACGGTAGCCTTTTGATTGGTCTTTTGTCGGTTGATGTAGCCGACATAGTAACTCTTTGATGTGCTACCTACGACCTCTATATTGTCGAAGTCAAGACGCAGAAGGTCAACCAGTGCCAACCCACAGAATCGATAACAAGCCATCCACCAACCAGCTCCCTCATTCCCTTTCTCCCAAGCATCCCTGATTTGCTTGATTTCGTCTTCGCTACGGGCTTTAGGGTTGGTGGGCGGCTTGATGCCCTCCGACTTGAATTTCCATCCCTTAAACGGGTTGCTTTTCAGGTAGCCCATTTCAACACCAAAGTTAAACAAACTTTTTAGGGTTGATAGCCTTTGCCAAACACCACCTACTTTGGCTGTTCTTAGCCAATTTTTCGCAGCACCCTGCAACATTGAAGTTGTAACCCTCTCTGTCGGGATGTCGCCGAAATAGTCATTCCAATGTTTAATGGCAAACTTGTAGTTGATGACAGTGCGCTCACTGAATTTGCGTTGTTTTTCAAGTTCTCTGGCTATGTCTTCGAGGGTTTTCTTGCGTTGCTGTCTGCGGTTAAGGCACTCGCTGGCTGTAAATTCTTCACCTTGCTGCAATAGCCAGTCTATACAGGCTTCAATATCGTTCACTCGTTCCCTGATGTCAGGCACACTTCGCCATTCGTTCACGTTCTTGAGCCAGTGACCAGTATTCTCTTTGGCTCGACCTCTCCATGTGACAAGGATTTGTGCTGGCGATTTACCGTCACGCTCTTTGTCGGTTGCAAGGATAACCCTAACGGTTGGGCGTTTCGTTTTCATAACCTGTTGCCGTTTCTGTTATGCTCAAATAACACAGGTTGTATGTTTTTATTGTGAAAACAGCAAAATTATTTTCACCCTTTATTCACCCCTTAATACATAACATATTGTAGATGAATTAAATTAGTTCTTCAACTGGAAGACTCCGCAGCAGTAAGCTATTTAAAGCGTAGGAGTACAGACTCGCTGACACGAAGCCCCACCAGCTGTGCCAGCGAGCCTTCTTTTATGGCCAGTTCGAGGAGGCCTGTGGCGGAGAC
>ODAJ012183971.1_pt1 | contig 10373 bp, 9 predicted proteins | sample 1539241 | NCBI WGS metagenome assembly ODAJ01 (sample SAMN02144231, study PRJEB22623) | gut metagenome | biome: sheep rumen | host: Ovis aries | place: New Zealand
GGTATTGGTGTAGAACCAGCTAGTGCAGCATCCATTGCAGGACTTAAGAAACTTGTGGAAAACGGTCAAATCGATAAGGGAGAACGTGTCGTATGTGTAGTGACAGGTCATGTTCTTAAGGACCCTAACGTTGCTATCGAAGCATGTGAAGAACCTACACAGGTTTCATCAGACCCTGAAGCAATCAGAGATGTTATAAGACAGATGTAACTCTCTTTTTCATTCTTTTTTTTTCAATTTATAAATTTCAGCCACCTTTGACCAACATATCAAATAATAATAGTTATTAATAATCATATTCTAAAATAATAATAGACATTTTTTTATAAAATATCCATATGGAAAAAAAGTATGGGAATTGTTATTATGATAACAGGATATTTAAAAGAGATATATTCAAAGGAAAACATCAGAAATTATTTTCATAGAAACAGAAACTACATACTCCTTGTCATCATAATATTTATAGCGGCAGTACTTGCAGGATATGTCTTTAAAGATGCATTCAAGGATATGGTTATGGAAAGCATTAGAAACATGATAAACAACATTCAAGGCGACACATTCTCCATAACGATAAGCATTTTTCTAAACAACCTGAAAGTGGCAATGATAATCATACTTCTGGGATTTTTATTTTCAATATTTTCATTTTTAATACTTTTTACGAATGGAGTTGTGATAGGATTTATGTTTAGCCTGGTACCGGCCCCATTGATGTTGATATATACCATACCCCATGGGATATTTGAGATACCACAGCTAATATTGACTGTAGTATGTTCCATGCTTGTTACCAAACTTGAAATAAACCTTATTAAGGGAGTGCTGCAGAAAGATAAGACTTTTAAGGGAGAGTTAAGAAATTCATCAACAATAATCAAGGATATTATACTTTCAATTACAATAATAGTGGTATGTCTGATTATAGCCGCAGTGATTGAAGGATATATAACACCTGTTATCGGAGGGTATTTAACCAACCTTCTTGGATTGAACTTTACAAATGGATTGTGAGATTATGATAATTATTATTACGGGAACACCAGGATGTGGAAAGACAACCGTATCCAATATGCTGGCAAAGAAAATAGATGCAAAGCTGATAAGCATCAATTATCTACTGGACAATTATGATTTAAACTTGGGTACCGATGAGGTGCGAGGATATAAAATAGTTGATGTGGATAAGATGATACCTATTGTTGACAGAATAAAAGATGAAAATCCTGACAAGACAATCATATTCGAGGGACATCTTGCACAGGACTATCCCCACGCAGATAAGGTAATTGTATTAAGATGCAACCCAGTAGAGCTTGAAAAAAGACTAAATACAAGAGATTGGACTGATAAAAAGATTCATGAAAACATCGAGGCGGAAATACTTGCAATATGTACACAGGAAAGCTATGAAACCTATGGCGATGCCGTGTGTGAAATAGACACTACATACAATACACCAGAAGAAGTTGCTGATGACATTTTAGATATTATAAATAATCAAAAGGAATACTCACTTGGAAAAATCGACTATTTAGAAGAATATTTTTACTTACTGAATTAATATATATCTACCAAATGACAGCCTACCCACCACCAATTTTTTATTTCTTTTTACAACCACAAATAATCAGATCAATTGAATATATGATTATTTATTATTGGACTATAAAATCATAGGAATTATTTGAAACATTTATATCTAATACCATTAATAATTACCATGAATGAATTTTACATAATCAACTATTTGAAAGAGAAAAAACAATATTGAATGACAAAACCTCCTACCTTTATCTATTTATATCAAGAAAATCAAACACCATAATGTATAAATAATTAATGATTTAATTAGTATTCTAAGAGAATATGACAATAAAATAATTAATTGTTTAAAAGTTCAATACTAAAAGAGGATATTTTAATTAATTTAGATTATTAAACGAGGTAGATGAATGCTAAAACGAAAAATGTTAAGAGATGTTGGAAATTACAAAGTACAATTCATATCCATTTTTTTAATGGCATTTATCGGTGTTTTCGTATTTACAGGGATGTATGCAGAAACAGCTAGCTATGAAACGACAATTGATAACTATTATGAACAAAGCAACATGGCTGATGGCTGGATCTATTCAAATTATCTTGTTGATGAATTTATACACCAAGTAGATTGCTTGGGAGCAACTACACAAATGGAAAGACAATTAGTAGTGGATTCACAAGCTAATCTTGAGGGCATGCCTAATGTAATATTGCATTTTGTTGAAAACAACACAATAAGCAAATTTTATTTAACTGAAGGAAAAAAGTTAGATATTAATGATTCTCAAGGAGTTTGGTTAGATAAAAACTTTGCAGAAGCAAGAAATCTGAAAGTAGGGGATGAAATCTCATTTGAAAACAATGGTACTAAAATCAAAAAAACCATACGTGGATTAGGTTATTCACCCGAATACATATTTAACACACCTAAAGAGTCAATTGTACCAAATTATACTTCAACTGGTTTTGCTTATATGTCCCACAAGGCTTACCCATCAAATAATATACCATACAATGTACTAAACGTGAAATTTGACGGTACACCTGAGACATTCTTGAAGTTACTATCTTATCGTTTGGATGGCTATTTCACGGCATTTATAGAAAAAACTGATCATCCTAGTGCAGATGCAGTGGAAGAATCAATCAGCCAACAACATTCCGTGTCCTCAGCATTACCACCAATATTTATTATTATTTCAATGGTAATGCTTTCAACAACAATGAAAAGGATTATTACACATCAAAGAAATGAGATTGGTATTCTTAAGGCTAATGGATTTAAAAATAATAAAATAGCATTGCATTATATCTCCATAGGTACGTTGGTAGTACTATTAGCTTCTATATTGGGCGCTATAATTGGACCGGTTGCATTTCATATGATAGCACATCCATCAAGGACACTTTATTTTAAATTTCCGTATTGGAATTCAATAGGATTTATAACTTCTGCAATTATAGTTATATTAATGGGCATAATATCAGTTATAGTTTCATATTATTCAATTGAACAGATTATAAATGAGCCACCATCTATTACAATAAAGCCTATGGCACCTAAACTAACAACCTCTGAATTTGTTGAAACATTAAAGATTTGGAAAAGGCTTTCATTTAATATTCGTTGGAATTACAGAAATATTAAAAGAAATAAATTCAGAGCTATGACGACAATTATAGGTGTGTTTGGATGTACAATATTGTTAATTACAGGGTTAGGACTATATGAACAGATAGATGATTCAAAAGATTGGTATTTTAATGATGTTAATCATTTTGAATCCAAATTGATAATTGATGATGATTTAAATTTATCTCAAATTAACTCCATTTCCCAAAAAGTTAATGGCAGTCCCATTATGGAATCATCAGTTGAAATAATAAAGGATAAAACGGAAGTGGCGTCGCTAGTCGTCACAAACAACAGTGACTTAATTACATTAACCAATGATAATCATGACAAGATAGACCTTCAGGAAGATGAAGTATCCATATCAAAAAAGATGGCTGAAATGATGAATATTAGTGTTGGTGATACAATAGACTGTCGTACTATTGGATCATATAAAGATATTCATATTAAGATTGATAAGATTCATTCAAGTCCATTTTCTCAAGGATTGGTCATGTCACCACATAAACTAGAGCAGTTGGGTTTTAATTATACTCCGACAAGTATAGTAACTTCAAAACATATTACACAGGACTATGATGGCATCAGGTCCGTTACTTATCTTAATGATATGAGTAATCAATGGGACAAGATGGAAGAAACTTCAATGATAATTATTTCTTCTTTAATTATCTTTTCTGTTATACTGGCTCTGGTAATTCTTTATAACTTGAATTCGATATCATTTACAGAAATGGAAAATGAAATTGCAACACTTAAAATTTTAGGTTTTAAAACCACCTATCTTGCTAAGTTATTGGCAACACAAAGTTTAGCTTTCATTATTGTTGGATTCCTACTGGGCATACCTATCAGTTATTATATCCTATCAATTCTGATAACATTGTTCGGAAAAGACATATATCTTGTACCAACAATATCACTTACAAATTTGGTGGTGACATTTGTAATAATAATATCAGTTTCAATGATTATGAATTTATACTTCCTACGAAAAATTAGAAAATTTGATATGGCAAATTACCTTAAGTAATAAATAATATAATATAAAATGATGATTTATAAGAAAGATATAAACCAAATAACAGTAATATACGCTTCTACAAATTACTTGATTGCATAAAAAACATTGAAAAAATAGAAGGTTATACTTATGAGCACTTTAATTGAATTTAAAAATGTTAATAAAACATACCAATCTGGAAATTCTTTTGTAAAAGCAATGGATGATGTGAATTTTAAAATTGGTAAGGGAGAATTCGTAGTTATACTAGGACCATCCGGTGCCGGTAAATCCACATTACTAAATCTTTTAGGTGGACTCGATTCAGTAACATCAGGTGAAGTAATAGTCAAAGGCAATCACGTAGAATTATTTGATGATAATCAATTAACTAATTACAGAGCCAATAATGTTGGCTTTGTTTTTCAGTTTTATAACTTAATTCCTAACCTTACCGCCCAGGAAAATATTGAATTGATGACTGAAATAGTGGATTTCGATATTGATGGGCAGGAACTGTTAGATTTGGTTGGTCTTAAAACACATGCAAATCGTTTTCCTGCACAGCTGTCCGGTGGAGAACAGCAAAGAGTGGCAATTGCAAGGGCGATTGCTAAGAAACCTACTATGCTTTTATGTGATGAACCAACAGGCGCTCTTGACTCAATAACAGGCATGTCCATTTTAAATTTACTCCAGCAAATGTGCAAAGATCTCAATACAACTGTCATCATAGTTACACATAACGAGATTTTATCATCAGCTGCAGACAAGACAATCAAAATAAAAAATGGTAAAATTGAAAGTATAACCGTTAATCCAATGCCTAAAAAAGTCTCCCAATTAGAATTATGAACTTTCAATAACATATAATTCTTTTATCTATTTTTAAATTATTTACATTCTAAAGTTATTCATGGATTATCAGCTAATTTTTGATTTAACTCATTTGGTAAATTATTATTTCAGAGATTATACAATAATTATGTAAATAAAAAATGAATAAATATGATATAATTTTTATATAATAGAAATTAGTTATATAATATATGATAAAAAATTATTCAATTTGAATAATGATTGGAAGAATAACTATGAAAATAAAAAATTTAATTTTCTTTCTTGCATTACTAACTTTACTAATTAGTATTGTAAGTGCTGCAGATGTCTCTGAGGATGTTAGCAGCACTTCTGATGTCAATGAACAAGTAATGCAGGATACACAATCAGAAATTGTCAATGACAATAATAATGTCAATGATAATATACAGACAGAAAAAAATGTAAAAACTCAAATAAGCGATAATACAACAAAAGTTATTGAAGAAGACACATACTCTGATGATATTGAACAAACACAAACAGATGAAAATCTAACAATTGAAGAGAATATAAATGATATATCTGAAAATGAATCAACAGAGGATGCTGATGATGAAACAATCATTAATAATCCAACAATAACCGTTGATAACAAAAATATCAAAGAAGCATCAAATGATGATGGTGATGTAACTGATTCATCAAATAATGGATTATTACAACAGATTAAAGATTCACTTCTTAATATTGATGTGGATAGTTTAATTATTTCATTAAATAATACAATTAATAATCTTAAAGATAAGTTAAATGCAAGTGGTAGAATCAGTGAATTAAACGATACACTTAATAATTTAACCCAAAAATTAGATAACGATGACTTAATTAATTCATTAAATCAATCTATTAATAATATCACAGAAAATATAAATTCAGGCAATTGGATTAATTCATTAAATGATAACCTTGCAAACCTAACTGAAAATTTAAATACGAGTGATTTGATTAATAAAATCAATGGCACTTATACTAATCTTACAGATAAAATAACTTCAGGAGATTATTTGGCATCATTAAATGAAGATATCAATAACCTTAAAGAAAAAATAAATTCTGGCGATTATGCTGGTGTAATTAATGATACTGTTAATAAACTTTCATCAAAATTAAATGCAAGCGATTTAATTAGTTTACTTAATGATACTTTAAATACTATCACAGATAATATAAATTCTGGAAATTATACTAAGTTATTAAATGACAGTGCTAATAACCTTACAGATAAATTAAATACATCCAATTTAATTGATTCACTTGATAATGCACTCGATAATCTTACAGATAATTTGAATGCAAGTGGTTTAATTGATTCCATTAACGGTACTTATAACAATATTTCTCAAAAAATAAACATTACAGAATTACTTGATTCACTTAACAAAACTCTCAATGATCTTAAACAAAGATTAAATTCTACAACTCTACCTAATTCAACTGATGTGATTAATAACATTACACAAAGATTAAATCTAATTAATCTAATAAATTCAATTCAGGAAAAATTAAATGTATCAAAATTAATAAATGGAAGTAAAGATATTAGTACTATCATTAAAGAAATAGGAGATTTATATAATCAAGTAGACACAATAAAGAATTTAATTGATCAACTACTTCACCCTACCCACAATATAAAAGTAATTGCAACACCTACAAGTGGAATATTGGGTGAAAAACTTGTACTTAATGCAATAGTAACTGACAGCAACGATAAAATGATAAATGAAGGATATGTAATATTCAAAATCAACGGAATAACATTAAAAGACGATGGTAAACTCACAGGCACATCACTTCCACTTAAAGTAAGAGTATTAAACGGAGTAGCAGCAACAGCAATTAATCTTGATTTAGATATGAAAAGTGCAACCAAATATATAGCAAGTTATCTTGGAACCAAGAAATATAATTCATCTGTAAGTAATGAAGCAAAAATACAAGTTTCCAAAAGAAATGCGAGCATAGAAGTATCAAGTGATAAAAAGACAATCAAACAGGGACAAGTACTAACAATAACTGCAAAAGTATATGATACAACAAAGGGTAAAAAATCAACTAACCTAACAAAATATGATGATGAATTTGTATTCTTTAAAGTAAATGGAATCACACTTAAAGATTCAAATGGACAAATGTTAAAAGCAAAAATTAAAAATGGAATAGCAACAGTCAACTATACAATACCATTAGGATTATCTTGTGTAACTGATGGAAAAACTATGACAATTAAAAATCATACAATACTTGCACAGTTCTACAATAAAAATTACCAAGAAGATATCCGTAACACTTCCACATTCCAAGTTGAAAAATCAAACATTACACTTACAATAACAAATGCAACAGTAAATAACAAAACACATAAACTTTCACTTAAAACAACAATCAAAGACTACCTCGGCAATATAGTTAAAGGTCCAAATAAATTCATTATCAAAATCAATGGAATAACCCTTAAAAATGACACACAAGCAATGTATTATTATTCAACTGACGGAATATTAAACCTTGAAAACATTGACATACCATCATTGAATAAATACACAAACATCGAAGTGGTAACACAGGACAGATTAGCTTATAATAATCAGAGAAATACCACTACAGAAATTAAAGTATTAAACTAATCCCCCAAACTTTCTCTTTTTTTTAATAAATAGAATAACTGAACTATTTTTTCTGTTTATATTATTTATAACCAATAGAACTTAAAAAATTATACCTCAACGTCAATACATAGCATATTATTAATACTTATTAAGATTAATTAAATGTGACTGAAAACTATTGGCATATGTGACCTTGATTTTGAAGATTATCTGATTAATTGATTTAAATTGAAATATGATTGTTTAGAACAATATTTCTTAAATTTCTAACTCATAAGAATCACTTTGTGAGTAAACATCAACATCATATCTAATCAACAACGTTAATTTTTGAACTGTCAAATCATGTAAACATCATATTAAACCATGAAAAGAGTATATTGTTGCTTAATTTATACTTAAACTATGAAAGAAAAAAATGTGAATTCTACAAAAATATATGTCTTATATTGAAATACCAAAAATAGCAACATAACATATTTAAGTAATGTTAAACATAAATTATATTATTGTTCTTAAGTTAATTATCTAGATTTTATGATTGTCATAAAGTCATTCCTTGCACTTAAGAAGAATATTCTATACTTTTTTAGAGGATTAGATATTTTTGAGCAGAAGAAAACGACCTAAATGGACAAACAATATCGCGTTGGAGCGTATGGAGATTTTATTTAATCTCGCCGAGAAGGAGTTTTCCAAGCATCCGGAAAGATCTAATCGTTATGTTAAGTTAACTCGTAGTATCTCTACCAGATATAATATTACATTACCACGTTATTGGCGAGGAAGGTTTTGTAAGAAATGTAATTCATTCCTCAAGCCCGGAGCTAACTTAAGAGTAAGACTTTCAGGTGATTGTATATCAAGAACATGTCTTGAATGCGGTCATACAACGAGAGTATTATACACTCCTAAGCAAGATTAGGTTTATAAGAGTGATTTATATGAGCAAAGTCCAGAGTAAAAAAGAAATAATGAGAAATTCCTTAAATGCGGTTGAAATTAATATTGGAAAAAATGGTATTAATGAAAACGTATTTGAAGAAATCAGACGTCAACTTAAAAATGGTGAAATTGTAAAGGTACGGTTCAGCCGGAACATAGCATCCAACAAGGATGAATTCCTGAATGAAATCGTGACTAATACTAAAAGTCAGCTTGTTGACGTTAGAGGTAATGTTGCAGTATTATACAAAAGGAAAAGATAAATCTCTAAAAGATTATAGTCTTCATTTAAAATATATTTATTTAATAGGAGGCAAATTAAACCATGACAACAGCATTCGATGTACCTGCTGATAGTTTAATTAGCGCAGTAAGTAAAGAATTAAAAGAAAATGATAAAATTAACGAACCTTCATGGGCACAGTTTGTAAAAACCGGTGTACATAAAGAACGCAGACCTGAAAACCCAGATTGGTGGTATGTAAGAACTGCTGCATTACTCAGAAGAGTATATGTGGATGGTCCTGTAGGACTCAGCAGATTACAAACCAAATACGGTGGTAACAAAGATAGAGGAACTAATCCTGAAAAATTCAGAAAAGGTAGTGGATCCATAATTAGAACAGCTTTACAACAATTAGAAGAAGCAGGATACGTACAAAAAACCGAAGAAGGAAGATGTGTAACACCTGCAGGTCAATCTTACTTAGATAATAAAGCAACTGAATTAATTAAGGACATACCTGAATTATCAAAATATTAAGTATTGAAATGTTAATGGAGTTGTATTATCATGAGTGAACTTGATGATATTAGACGCAGAAGAATGGAACAGTTAAGACAGCAACAGATGCAGATGCAACAACAACAGGGTATGAATTACCAGCAAATGCAACAAGAAGAGCAGATGAGACAACAATACGAAGAACAGAAGAAACAAGCCTTAAGACAAATATTAACTCCCGAAGCACGTCAAAGACTAGCAAACCTTAGATTAACAAAACCTGAACATGTGAATGCATTGGAGATGCAGTTAATTCAATTGGCTGAAGCTAGACAGATTCAGATTCCAGTTACTGATGCAACTTTAAAGCAGATTCTAAGACAAATGACCGGTCAAAAACGTGAAATTCACATTACAAGAAAATAATAATAGATTCTGTGTATTTTTATGAAAGCAGCTATTACTTATAGTGGTGGAAAAGACAGTTCATTAATGGCAGTTATCTTGGATCGTTTAGGCTATGATGTGGAATTGGTTACAATTAACTTCGGAGTATTTGATTCTACAAAACCAGCAGTCCAGTCAGCTAAAAGCTTAGGCTTTAAGCATAAAGTAGTTAAGCTTGACAAGCAGATATTGCTTGATGCTGTGGATATGATTATCGAGGATAATTTTCCAAATAACGGTATTAATCATATTCATCATAGCGTTCTTGAAATACTGGCTGACAGCTATGACGTTATTGCCGACGGTACCAGACGTGAAGATAGGATTCCCAAGATGAAAATGGGTGAAATCCAAAGCCTTGAGGATAGGAAGAATATCCAATACTTAAATCTTACCGGTATCGGATATAAGACAATAAATGATGTGAGTGACAATCTGTTCACATTACAAAAGGCTGAAAGCGACATTCATAACAGTAGTGATTATGAGATGGAAATAAGGGTCCTACTTGAACAGAAAGGATATGACACTGATGAAATCTTTCCAAGACACATTCAATCAAGAGTTATAGGATGGAAT
>ODAJ014742778.1_pt1 | contig 10369 bp, 9 predicted proteins | sample 1539241 | NCBI WGS metagenome assembly ODAJ01 (sample SAMN02144231, study PRJEB22623) | gut metagenome | biome: sheep rumen | host: Ovis aries | place: New Zealand
CAAAAAAATCTGCACATAGCCAAATATTACATGACTATGTGCAGTATTTAATTGTTAAAACAATCTAAGGGGACTTTTTCAGTGCCCTCCAGCAATGCGGGCCTTTTTTTTGCATCACACGGTGCCGGACACGCTGTTACTTAGTTTGTTGCACCAGAGCGACGGTTTCGTAAAGGCGTTCCACCAGCTTGGGTACGGCATAATCGTCAAGCGACGCCTCGTCCACCCAGATATAGTCTGGCGGCAGCTGGGGCCTCTCCTCTGGCTGCATCAACGTGAAGTCTGCAAGCAACACCTGATGGGTGAGCACATGCTTCACGCCCTGCTGCAAGACAATACGATCTCCCTTCAGTTCCAGTTTGCCATCATCCGACTCCAGATACGGTTCCCATAATCCTTGCCAGATATCCCCTGCCCCGCGACGATGGATGGCGACCTGTCCCTTATACCTTATATATATATAGGAAAGGTGGCGCTCACGGATCTTGAGCGACCTCTGCTTAACAGGCAACAGCTCCACCCTACCCGTATGGAGGGCGTCGCAGGTCTCCGCCAAAGGGCACGTCTGACAGCGGGGCGACTGAGGGGTACACTGGATGGCACCGAAGTCCATGACGGCTTGGTTGTATAGAGAAGAGAGGTGAGAGACTTCACTTGTCGGCAGAAGACTCTGTGCGAGGGCGGCGAAGGTTTTCTTGCCTTCGGTTGTATTGATGGGTGTGTCGATGCCGAAATGCCGTGCAAGGACGCGATAGACATTGCCATCGACGACAGCGGCAGGCAGTCCGAAGGCGATACTGCCGATGGCGGCTGCCGTGTAATCGCCAACGCCCTTGAGTGAAAGCAACCCTTCGATCGTCTGAGGGAATCCCCCCATCGCCACAACCTGCCGGGCGGCATGGTGCAGGTTACGGGCACGGCTATAGTAGCCCAGTCCCTGCCACTCGCGCAACACGTCGTCCTCGGTAGCGGCTGCCAGTTCTGCGACTGTGGGCCAACGGCGCATGAACCGTTCCCAATAGTCCCAGCCCTGCTTCACCTGCGTCTGCTGCAGGATGATCTCCGAGAGCCAGATGGCATAGGGGTCGTGCGTCTGCCGCCAAGGCAACGCACGCCCGTTCTCACGGAACCAGGATAGGAGGGTTGAAGGGAAGGACATATTCTTTTTGTTTATTGTTTACAGTTTACGGTTTACGGTTTACAGTTGATAACCATGCAAGCCACTCCAGTTCCGGCTCTCCCTTTCTGCCTATAGAAGTAATCATCTGTAAACTGTAAACCATAAACTGTAAACTGTAAACTGTAAACCACAAACTGTAAACCGTAAACTGTAAACTGTAAACCGTAAACAACTACCACTAAAGTTTCCCCTGTTCTCCGAGATAGGAATCCTTAAAGCCCAGGAAGTAGAGCACACCGTCAAGACCGATGGTATTGATGCTCTGCTCCGCATTGGCCACCACACGGGGCTTTGCATGGAAAGCGATACCTAGTCCGGCCTCGGTGATCATCGGCAGGTCGTTGGCACCATCGCCCACGGCAATCGTCTGGGCGAGGTTCACCTTCTCCACCTGGGCGATGAGCTTCAGCAGCTCTGCCTTGCGGTGCCCATCGACGATCTCGCCGACATAGCGGCCCGTCAGCTTGCCATCCTCACCGATCTCCAGTTCATTGGCATACACATAGTCGATGCCATAGCGGCGCTGCAGGTATTCGCCGAAATAGGTGAATCCACCGGAAAGAATGGCTATCTTATAACCGCAGGTCTTGAGAATCGACATCAGACGATCCACACCCTCGGTGATGGGCAGATGCTCGGCGATATCCTGCATCACGCTCACGTCGAGCCCTTTCAGCAGGGCCACACGCCTGGTAAAGCTCTCCTTGAAGTCGATCTCTCCACGCATGGCACTCTCTGTGATGGCCCTTACCTCTGCACCGACGCCGTTGCGCTCCGCCAGTTCGTCAATACACTCGGTCTGTATCAACGTGGAGTCCATATCGAAACAGATGAGACGGCGCATGCGACGGAACATATCATCCTTCTGGAAAGAGAAGTCGATCTCCATCTCCTGCGAGAGCCGCATGAGCTTTGACTGCATCTCCTGACGGTTGACGGGCTCGCCACGCAACGAGAACTGGATGCAAGCACGCGTGTGCTTACCTGGATTCTTGATGCTCTTACGCCCCGTCAGCCGAAGGATGGAGTCGATGTTCAGACCCTGGTCGGCGAGGATGCGCGTAGCCCCCTCTATCTGGCGCGCCTCGAGCTGACGCCCCAGCACCATGAGGATATAACGGTTCTTGCCCTGTTGGCCCACCCAGTTTTCGTACTCGTCATCGCTAATCGGCGAGAAACCGATGTTCACATTCAGCTCCGTCGCCTTGAAAAGCAATTCCTTCATCACCTGTCCGGAGTTCATCTCGTCCATGCGGATCAGGATGCCCAACGACAATGTAGAGTGGATGTCTGCCTGACCAATGTCCAGGATCTGTGCATTGTATTTGGCAAGGATGCCCATAATCGAAGCCGTCAGCCCCGGGCGGTCCTGCCCAGTGATCCTGACGAGTATTTGTTCTTGCTTTATCTCCATATTTCAATTCATCAATTATTTGTCACTTATCATCTGATAGATCTGCAGTCCGAAGTCGGCACTCTTGGCATAGATATATTCCACGATGTCGCTCGTGTCGTGCTCGTAGGTCATGGCATCCTGGGCATGGAGCCAGAAGATGAACTCCACGCAACAGCCATACGGCTGCAGGGACTCAGACTGCTTCACCAGCGGGGTCTTGTCGCCTATCACTTTGGGATTCTCCTTCAGCCATGCCTCTATGTGATGGCGGAACTTGGTGATGTTCGCCACGCCGTCATCACCGACCTTGAACGAGCGGAAGTCGTAATAGACCTTCCGCACCTGCTTGCGCCCTTCGTTCTCCACCATGCCTTGCCAGTTCTGGAAGGCACCATCGACGAGCATCTGGGGCGTCACGGTGACGATGGTGTTGTCGAAGTTGCGCACCTTCACCATCGTCAGCGTTATCTCCTCGACCTTGCCGTTGGCACCCGCATTCGGCACCGTTATCCAGTCGCCGATATGAAGCATGTCGTTGGAAGTGAGGCGGATGCCTGCCACCAGTCCCTTGATGGTGTCCTGAAAGGCAAGCATCAGGATGGCCGAGGCTGCACCGAGTCCGGCAAAGAGCGTGGCCGGACTCTTATTGATAATGATAGCCACCACGACGATCACGCTGACAAAGACCATCACGATCTTCAGCACACTGCAAATACTATAGAGATATTGCTGGCGGGCTGTACGCGTGCCGTTCTCCAGCAGCCGGAAGGAGTCGATGAACACGATCACCGTACGAACCATCATGACGGTGAAGTAGATAGCCGTCAGGCGACCCACAATATCCTCCACTTTCGGGAATTCAAAGAATATCAGCGGCAGGAGTCCCCAGATGACGATGGCAGGTATGATGCGGCAGGCAGACTTCAGCAAGCGTTCATTAAAGATGACATCATCCCAGGCAATTTCCGTCTTGCTTGTAATCTTCAGCAAGAGCGGTACTAAAAACATACGGCAAAGCCATCCTGCCAACCATGCCAGCACGAAGGCGGAAACCACTAAAATGCCATAGCGCACCACTGCGACGCTATCGCCGCTTAGTCCCGTCAGACTAATCATTTGTTCGAGGTATATCTTGATCTGTTCCATATTCTATCGTTCACAAAGAGCCGTACACACGCGATCCTGGAAGCCTCGTCCGTCACTATTCCTCATCACGCCCTGATTGATGATGCAGAAAGCAAGCACATGGTTATTGGCCGCCGTCAGGTAGCCTGCCAACGACGAGATTCCCGACAAGGTGCCGGTCTTCGCCTTCACACGACCGTTGGTCACTGGTTCTGTCATACGTTTCTTCAGCGTACCGTCCTGTCCTGACACCGGCAACGACGGATAGAGGTGCATGAAGATATTCGTGTTGCGGTAAGCATAGACCAGCAGGCGCGTCAGGAGTTCGGATGTCACATAGTTATAGAGTGAGAGACCGCTGCCGTCTGCAATCCGGTACTGCACATTCCTCACACCTGCCTTCGCCAACTCTTTCTTCTCTATCTGGCGGGCATGGGCTGCCTTTGCCGGGCGCGCTCCCTGCGAAGCAGCAATCTGATAGAACACTGATTCCGCATAGAGATTGTCGCTGTCCTTCAGCATCGGATAGAGGATGTCGCGCAACGAGTGGTTCACGCTACAGAGCGTCAGCGTCTCTTTCGGCAGGACACCCGTCGTACAAGGAGCATCCACCACGATGCCTGCCTCACGAAGACGCTGGGCGAAGACACTCATGAATTCGTTCTTGCGCGACACGAGCAACGGCGACAGCTGGGGGTTGTCGTCATCCCAGCACCAGCCCTCTCCCAGCAGGTCTGCCTCCTTGAAGCCATCTACGGCTACGAGCCGTCCGTGAATGGAATCCACGCCGAGGGCACGCACACTTTCCACGAAGGCATTCATATTGGAATCGTCGAACATCGGGTCCAGGCATCCCACGCAATAGAGGTCGCCCGTCAGCACACTATCCTTCACCGTACCCTTATAATGGAGTGTCGTACGATACTGGTAGCTGGCACCCAGCACGTCGATGGCCGTCACTGCCGTCACCAGTTTCATCGTCGAGGCCGGTCTCATCAGCTGTCGCTCGTCATGGCGGTACAGCACGGAGTCGGCAGTCAGGTCGTACACCATCAGTCCGAGCTGGGTTGTCTCCAGCAATGGGTCTTTCATCAGTGTGTCGAGTCGTGCCTGGATATTCTGGGGCCAGGGCAGCTGCACGGCCACCGAGTCTTGTGATTCTATACTACAGGTATCGGTCTGCGCCTGCAGACCGACTATTGAACAGACCGCAAAAAGGGTCGTTAAGAGTTTCTTCATTGTCTGTCTTTCTATCTTAATTCCGACGGTACTTGGACACCAACTTGCGTATGGCTTTGTCCAACGATTCCGAGGGTTCTATAATGTTATACGAACGCCAGTAATCCGGGTCCATAAAATATTCCACCTTATCATAATACGCATCGCGCGAGTCGAAGGAGCTACGGCTGGCGATGGGCTGTACGTTATCCGAGGAGCTGTCGGTAACCACCATCTCGCAGGTGGCCGTAAACGATGTGGCAAAGAGACGCTTCTTCCAGTCGCAGTTGAAGCGGAACGTGTTCCGCAGGTAACTGATACGCGTCACGCCATCCTCATAACGGTAATCCACGACGCTCGAGAGCTCACGCGGCTTGAACCTCACGCCGAGCGGTTTCTTCACGAGCATGGTGCGCGTGGCCTTATCCTTGTCGCTCATATCAAGATTCAGTTCGATACGGGTGAAAGCCAGCCGCTCGCTGTCGATATAGAGCTTACCATGATAGAGCGCATAGGGCATGGACCACAGGGGTTCCATCTGCACCACGTATTGCAGGCGGTCGTTGATATACTCCGGAACGCCCAACGTGAACTTATAGGCATCGAGGTCTTCCTTGTTCAAGAGGAAGTCGCGGTTCTTCACCAGATCCATCACCACGGCCTGCACCGGACCGCCCATCACCTTCACGCCCAGCGTGTCACCCTGTTTCTGGCTCAGCAGGCGGCGCCCCTTGACGATAGCCACCCTGTCGCGCCCGATACTACGGCTATAGGGGGTCTTGTACATATTCTCGACACCCTCTGCCACGTAGATGTAGTGTTTCCGTTTCATGGCTGTCTCACGATAGAAACCCTTCAGCAACTCCGGCACCTTACTGTAGTTGTCGGGAATCTTACTGATGGCGATATCCACCAGTTCGCGCGCATCCTCGTTCAAGACGACAATCTCCCGAAGCTGTATGGTGGTCGGATGAAGTCTGATCTTCAGCTCCTCACCGTTCTTGACTTTCACACGCTTGGTCTTATAGCCGAGATGCGACACGACGATTGTACCTGGGTCGGCATCCAGCTTCAGCGAAAAGTCGCCGTCTTCATTGGTCACCACCGACACGCGGCCTGCGGAAACGCTCACCTGCCCCAAGGCATCGCCTGTCTTGTCATCTACCACATGACCTCCTACCACTACCTGTTGAGCAAACACTGTAAGTGGTACCAGCGATAGAATTATCAGCCATAGTCTCCTCATCTTCGTCTTGGTTTTGGTGCAAAGATACAACTTTTTTCGTCAGAATGCAAATATTATCCAGAAAATTCTTACCTTTGCATTCAGAAACTATCAATTAACGATAATGGTATATAAATACGACTTCTTAGTAATCGGTGCCGGCGTAGCCGGTATGAGCTATGCACTTAAGGTGGCCAGAGCCAACAAAGGGCGCGTCTGTATGATCTGCAAGACCTCACTGGAGGAGGCAAATACGTCGTTTGCCCAAGGCGGTGTCGCCTCTGTAACAAACCTGGAACTTGACAACTTCGACAAGCACATCGAAGACACGATGATTGCCGGCGACTACATCTCCGACCACAAGGCTGTGGAGCAGGTGGTACGCATGGCACCCGAGCAGATTCGGGAACTGGTGAACTGGGGTGTGAACTTCGACAAGAAAGACGACGGCACCTTCGACCTGCACAGGGAAGGCGGACACTCGGAGTTCCGTATCCTGCATCATGCCGACGACACGGGCGCTGAGATCCAGCGCGGACTGATGGAGGCCGTAAGGAGCAACCCGAACATCGACATCAAGGAGCACCACTTCGCCGTGGAGATTATCACCCAGCACCACCTGGGCGTCCGCGTCACGCGCCGTTCACCGCACATCCAGTGCTATGGTGCCTATGTGCTGAATCCCGACACGGAGAAAGTGGATACCTATCTCTCAAAAGTGACGGTGATGTGTACTGGTGGCTGCGGGGCCGTCTATCTGACGACCTCCAACCCCGTGATTGCCACAGGCGACGGCATTGCCATGGTCTATCGCGCCAAAGGCACGGTGGCCGACATGGAGTTCGTACAGTTCCACCCGACAGTTCTCCACAATCCGAAAGAGACACATCCCGCCTACCTTATCACGGAGGCCATGCGCGGCTATGGCGGCATCCTGAAACTGCCCAACGGCGAGACCTTTATGGAGAAATATGACAAACGCCTGTCGCTGGCCCCGCGCGACATCGTGGCCCGTGCCATCGACAAGGAGATGAAGATCCACGGTCTCGACCACGTCTGTCTTGATGTGACCCACAAAGACCCGGAAGAGACGCGCCACCACTTCCCGAACATCTATCAGAAATGCCTCTCAATAGGCATCGACATCACCACCGACTATATCCCCGTACGTCCGGCAGCCCACTATATGTGTGGCGGCATTAAGGTCGATCTGAACGGGCAGTCGTCCATCGAACGGCTCTATGCCCTGGGCGAGTGCTCATGCACGGGCCTGCACGGCGGCAACCGTCTGGCTTCGAACTCCCTGATAGAAGCCGTTGTCTATGCCGAGACGGCAGCGAGGGACTCGCTGGCACACGTCGACCTCTACGACTTCAACGAGAAGGTGCCCAAGTGGAACGACGAGGGGACGATGACCAACGAGGAGAAGGTGCTGATCACACAGAGTGTCAAGGAGGTGAACCAGATCATGGCCAACTATGTAGGTATCGTGCGCTCAGACCTGCGACTACACCGTGCCTGGGACCGTCTGGACATGCTCTATGAGGAGACAGAACGCCTCTTCAAGCGCGTGAAGGCTTCGAAGGACATCTGCGAACTGAGAAACATGATCAACGTGGGCTACCTCATCACCCGCTGGGCACTGGAGCGCAAAGAGTGCCGCGGTCTGCATTTCACGACAGACTACCCCGTACACGCTTACGATAAGAACTAAGCAAAAAGGATTTCCTATACCCCCTCGTCATCAGGATTAGGCTCCTCGGCGGGGAGGGAACCCGAAGTGTCCATCTGGTCATCGCGCCGGATGGACACTTCTCCGAAATTTGTCACACTGACCACCAAAGGGATGTACTCGTCGGTCTGGGGATGACTCACGCTGCCGGCAAAGAGGATGTTGTTGCCATCCGTCTTGTCAAAGACAATCCCCTCAAGGATTCCCGTTGCACGATAGTCGTCGTCGAGCTGAGCCGTGAAGTCTGACTTCGTGAAGACACGACTGAAAAATTCAGAGCCGTCGGAGCGCAGGATACGCACGGTGATGCGGTTGTCGATGAACTGCTGGCCAGTCTCATCCTTCACCATCGGCAACTCGCCATCGCTCACACGGTTGATGGCCACCTGATATTCCTTGCCAAGCCACTGCACGTCGGTCGTCTGTTCATAAGGCTGCATGCGTACGGGACTTTGCGGTTTTGGCGTCTCTATGGAAGGGACGATGATATCATTTGATTGTTTTTTCTTGCCACAACTGGTAGCAATGAGTGCCGTCAGAACAACGGCGGTCAGTTGGAATCTATTCATTGTTATCTTACAATTTGGGTGCAAAGATACACAATTATTTCATAAATGAAGAAAAAAAGACAAAAAAAAGTCCGCCTCTTGCGAAGCGGACCTGTTTCCGTGAAAGCCAGTTATTTCTTATCACGCTTGTGACCATGCCCCTTACGATTCTTCATATCAGCCTCATACTGCTTATACTGATCGGCTGTCAGGATTTTCTTCAGCTCTGCGTCATAGGCCTGACGATTGGCTTCCATCTCCTTATGCCGGGCCTCGAACTTAGCCTTCTGCTCTTCGGTAAGCTCTGGACGCTTCTTGTCGCCACGGGGCTGCTGCGCGGTGGCTCCGGTCGTGGCATCAGCTTTGCACTCATGCTTCTTGCCGTGATGCTTTCCGTGATGTCCGCGGGGACCACCGAACTTGTCGGCATACTTGGTGTTGAGCTCAAGCAGGCTGGCTGCCTGCTGGTCGTTGAGACCATATTTCTTGACGACCTTGTCGGTACGATGCTTCACCATCTCGGTCTTGTCGGGCTTCTTGCCGTTCTTGCACTCACACTTTTTCTCTTCCTGGGCGAAAGCTGCTGAACTCATCAGTACGGCAGCGATCATTGTCATCATAAACTTTTTCATATTCCTTCTATTGTTTAATTGTTTAACTTTACGCTTTATCTCGTATCAGTTGCAACTGTCTTTTTGACGCTTTTCCGGCATAAAAGTTTAACCTCAAAGCAAAAAGTCTGGGGAAATTTCAGCGAATTGGCTTTTTTTTACTACCTTTGCCGACAAATCTTCAACAAACAGGAATGAGAAAAAAACACATCATAGTTCTGACAGCTTTGACCGTACTCCTTACGGCAATTATTACGCTGACCTGCAACGGCAGGCTGGAGCATGAAGACGCCAGCCAGGAACCGGTGGCGAGGTCCATCGATACCGTGCCCATGCTCATCACTCAGGTCCAGCAATGTGCCAGGCTCTACACAGCCGAATATCGAGTTCACAAGATTGTGACCCACGACGACGTGGTACGCCTGAAGGGTTCGCTGCTGCGACGCACCTTCGACATCAAAATGCCGCTGGGCGACCGCAAGGTGGCCATACCCATCGATGCGAAGCTAAAGGCATACATTGATTTTAGCGAGTTCTCTGAGCAGAACATCGAACGGCAGGGCGACAGGATTACCATCATCCTGCCAGACCCGAAGGTGACGATGACCAGCTCGAAGATCGACCAGAAGAACGTGAAGGAATATGTTTCGCTGACGCGGGCACACTTTTCCGATGCCGAACTGGCCAGCTATCAGCAGCAGGGGCGCCAAGCTATCATCGCCAGCATACCTGAACTGGGCATGATGGAAACGGCTCAAGCCAATGCGGCAAAGGTGCTGGTGCCTATGCTGACAGAGATGGGATTCAAAGAGGAGAACGTGACCATCGCCTTCCGTAAGCACTATGGTGCCGACGACATCATGAAACTACTGAAAATGGAGGACTGAAGCATGAAGGGGAAAATAAGACTAAGCCTCATCGGGCTCGCAGTTATGTTGGTGGTTGCAGCTATCGTCGCCGTGCTGCATCTGACCAAGGATGACCATCTGACTTTCGGCACAGACAAGGAAATCGACGTCAGTCCGACGCAAATTGTGAGCATCAAGGCCATCGGCGAATGGGAATTCCTGTCGGTAAGTGCTGAAGAGCTGGTGGATACCGTGCGCAAGGGACTGTTCAGCAACGACGAGTTGGCCCGTATATATTATGGTACGCTGCGCCTGGGCGTGGACATGCGTCAGGTGACACCAGGCTGGATCACCACCAATGGCGACTCCGTGGTAGTGGTACTGCCGAAAGTAGGGCTGCTCGACAAGGCCTTCATCGACGAGGCCCGCACGAAATCGTTCTATGAAAGCGGCAAGTGGAGTGCTGCGGACAGGGAGGCCCTCTAC
>ODAJ012184080.1_pt1 | contig 10367 bp, 7 predicted proteins | sample 1539241 | NCBI WGS metagenome assembly ODAJ01 (sample SAMN02144231, study PRJEB22623) | gut metagenome | biome: sheep rumen | host: Ovis aries | place: New Zealand
GACCAAGACAACCGGACCGGGAATGGAGAACATTTCACAGTCCCGCGGCATCGCGCACACCGCCGACTTCATGTTCGGCATCTACCGGAAAAAGGACACCGACGACACCATCAACGGAAGAATCATCAAGAGCCGTCTCGGAAAGGTCAGCACGACGCAGATTATCCAGTTTGAACGGAACCCAGAAACCCTTGAAATGGCGGATCAGGGGGAGACAACCGAAAAAGAGGAAACCGAAAAGGCGATGAAGGTGCCACAAAACAACTAAAACGGATGGAGATAAAAAATGAAGGAAACAATCGTAGTAGACTGGCTCTCGGACGTGGTGGAGCCGTGGTTCAACTCGCAGAATGCGGAAGGCGGATTCATCACCGTCGTCACCAAGTACAACCTCTTCAACAACCTCACGGACATCGACGTAATCAGCGTATACGCCGACGGCTCGTTCCAGCGGCCGCCAATCAAGCGGGAGGTGCAAAAGTGGTTCAGGAACAGGTTGAAGTTCCTCAAGAAGGACATTGAAAGGCTGCACCCGGACTCCCGCATCCTCCTTTTCAACGGATGCACCCCGCAGCAGGAGCTTACAGGCAGGTCGGTCAGGCTGTTCAAGGAGTTCGTGATGAAGGACAAGGAGCAATACCTGAACGACAACGACGCCCTGCTCAGGCTAGCGGGAAGGTTCAAGGCGAAGTTCATAAACGAAAGCCCGACAATCCTCTTCCCGGAGCCGTTCTTCAACGTCTATATGGACGACATGTGGAAGTATTGCGCGAAGTATGCGGAAAAGCACCCCGGAATCGTCCTTTGCGGCTCGGACCAGCTCACGACGCAGCAGATGTCAATCATAGCAATGGACTACTATCCGCGAGGAACGGTAATGCCATACATCCCGCCCGTGCAACCGAACGAGGACGATGCTGGACTTGTCGCCCTGCGCGAATCGAACTCGTGGTTCGACGACAAATACCTGAAAGCGGGACTGGACTTCTACAAGGAGGACGGAGACGCATATCAGAAGATTGTCAACCAGGCGGCAGACGATTTCAAGAACGGAGTCTTGATGAAAGCCATCTAAAACGTCCATTGATGGATGGCGTTCGTCAAAGAAACGGCCCGAGGGTTCGTCGCCCTCGGGTCGTTCTTACACACACTCGGAAACTGCAACCTTACAGGAGGTGCTTGATGGACTTGATGTAGTCCTGGACTCGTGCGAAGTCCTCGGCGCTCTCCTTGAGAACGGACTGCTCTTCAAGGGCATCGAAGTCGTTTGCCGCACCGGCCATGTCCTGCGTCTCTTCGCCCATCTTCTCCATCTCGGTCTTGTTCAGGTTGCACTCCATGGTCTCGCGGAGCTTGTTGCTCGCGTTCATGGCATCCTGAATCTTGTGCCAGGTGTCGTAGGCGGTAGCGCAGAGGTTGCAGAACTTGTTGATGCGTCCGATGGTCACTTCGTTGCAGGCATCTCCGCACTCGGTGACGGTCTTCTCGATGCGCTCGGCGTATTCCTTCAGCTCCTTGAGGGCGGAAGGAACGGTCTCGGCGTTGTCCTTGGCGTTGGCCGCGCCGGTGTCGTAGAGACTGTCTGACCAGTTGATGGTGTTGCTTCCGGGAACGAAGTTCACGGCATCCGGGTCTGCCTCGGTGTCGGCGGAAGCGCCGAGGGAGGCAATCTGGTCGTCGATGAACTTGTCGCTCGGCTGGTCGAGGTCCTGCGAAGGAAGTCCATCAGCGCCGAACATCGGGGGCTCTTCGGAAGGAAGCGCGTCGACCGCGGCATCCGCACCGGCAGGAGTCTCCTTCGGCTCGCCCGTGGTCACGTCGACCGGAGCGTCCGTGGTGATGGAAACGGCGTTGGAGACATCGGGAATCTCGACCGTTGCATCGAACTGAGCGGGCTCTTCCTCGGCTGGAGGAAGCTCGACATCGGCAAGGTCGTTCATCGGGTCGCCGGGAACGGAAACCAGGTCTGCGGAGGTTGCGGCGTCGAACGCAGCGGTATCTGCGTCGGGCTGGACCGTGAGCAGGTCTGGAGTCATGTTCGCCGTGGAAAGGGTCACGTTCTGGTCGACCGGAACGCCTGCATCTCCGCCAACCTTGGCGGCTGGGCCGCCGTCGTCGGCAACTGCGCCAACAGTCGGGTTGGTCTCGATTGCGGGAGGAACGCCATCCTCGGAAACTTCCTCGGCGCCGCCTTCGGGCTTCTTCTCATCCTTTGCTGCCTTGGCTGCAGCCTTGGCCTCTTCGGTTTCGGTATCTTCGAGGTCGGTCATCGCTTCAAGGTTCTTGACCAAACCGGCGATGATTGCCTGGATTCCGGAAACGACCTCGGTGGAAACCGTCTCGTCTGCGGTCTTGCGGGCGAGTTCATCGGTGTAGAACTTGATAAGTGCGCGAATGTCCTTCTCCGGGTCGGTCACGGTGTCCGCAACGGGAGCGGCGGCATCGACCGGAGGGGTGGTGTCCGCAGGAGCGGGGGCGGGAGCCGGGTCTAGCGGAGCCGCATCAACCGGAGCGGTGCCTTCCTTGACCACTTCCTTGTCGGCATCCTCGCCAACGTCGGCGGGCTTTCCATCTCCCTCGCCGGTTACGCCCTCTTCCTTAGCGGGCTTGTCAGCGTCAGCGCCAGTGCCAACATCGGCCGGAGCGCCGTCACCTTCTCCGGTGACACCCTCTGCCTTGGCGGGCTTGTCCTCGTCTGCGCCGGTCCCGACATCCGCCGGGTCGGCATCCTCGGAAACGACGATTTCATGGTCGGCATCGTCGCCGACTTCAGCTGGGGTTCCGTCGCCCTGCGTGGCGATTCCGGCATCCTCGTCGACCTGCTCGTCGTCCTCGTCGTCATCAACAACGTCGATTACGTCATCGTCATCTTCTTCGCCCTCTTCGTCGTCGACAACCTCGGTTGGCTCATCGTCAGTCTCGGGCTCGTCGCCTGCCTCGACATCGGCGGGTTCGCCGTCTCCAAGTTCGGCGGGGTTCTTGTCCTCGTCGTCCTTGGGCTCGGCATCGCCCTCTTCCTTGTCATCCTCTTCCTTGCCTGGCTCGATGACCTCGTCTTCCTTGTCGTCTTCCTTGTCGGACTTCTCTTCGTCGTCCTTTTTCTCGTCGTCGCCCTTGTCATCCTCTTCCTTCTCTTCGTCCTCGTCGGCGAACAGGAAATCGTTAACCTTGGCTTCGACCTCATCGGCCTTGAGAGCATCCTCGAAGTTGTCCAAGGTGACCTTCTCGTCGCCTTCGAGCTTCACTTCGTCGGTCACAATCAAGGACTTCTGGTTCTTGACGTTGAAGAGAACGAGCTTGAGGTCGAAATCCTCCGTCTCCGGGAACACGGACATCAGGACGTTCGGCTTCTCGTTGGAAACCATCAGGACCATATAGCGTCCGTAGCCGGGGAGCAAAATCTTGTCAATCCCCTTGAAGGTGTTTTTGATTGAATCCAGGCTTGTGTCGTCCTGAAGGTCAAAGACGAACCTGTCATTCACCGAAAGGCCAATTGCCTTGGCCATATCCTCACACTTGGTGTAGAGTTCAGAAATTTTGATGTTCATGCGTAATGTTTCCGTGTTGTGTGTTATTGCACTTGTAATTATATTTACCAAGATAGACGAGTTTTGACCGCTACGATACGAGATAAACCGACATTGTGACATATTTCGGCATGTTGTTGTGCGGAATGGCCGAAGCGGAGCCGTAGTTCTTCACCGAAACCTTATACGGGCCGGAACCGTTCGACGTCCCATACTTGAAACCTCCGCTCCTGGGGTCGTTCATCATCATGTCGCTTCCGATGCCGCCGGTCGAAGCGGCAACGGCGGGCTTGCTCACGGCGGCGCTCGTGAATCCGCCGAGCAGCGTCGACCAGTGGAGATGCTTCGGGAAGTTCTCGGCATACAGGTTGACGCTCGAAAGACCGCCTCCCGTGGTCAGCCGCCTTGCGTTGGCATCCTTGTCCGAAGTGTCCAGCGTCACGTATTCGTTGAAAAGGGACTTGGTTTCCTCCGTGAACATCGATGTCCCACGCAGGAAAACATTGCTCACCTTGACGAAGGAAAGCCCCTCCGGGAGCTTGTAGTAGGTGTTCAGCGTCTGCTGCTCCGACATCCCCGACGGAGTTCCCTTCAAGAAGATGTATTGACCCTTGTAGACCTTCTGCGGGATGTTGTTCACCTTGTTCACGGCGTCTATGAGCCGCTTCATCAGCAGATAAATCCTGTCCTGAATGTCCTCCAGCAGATAGGCGAACGCATCCTTGAACAGATACCTCTTCTCGATGTGCATGGTATTGCACCAGATGTGCCAGTCGATAAGGTCCGCTATGTCCGGAAGAGGGGCGTCCTTGCTGTCGTATCTGACGTTGCTTTCATTCGCAAGGGAATCCGACATGAACGTCTCCCACCCATCGAGGGCGGTAAGGCACTTCGTCGGGTCGGTGGAGTATATGTTCGCGCGGACGGAGCTGTTGTCTGGAATCTTGGCTATCTGGTCGAAACTGATGTCCTTCGGAGGATTCGCCCTGACGGAGACATCGGCGGCATCCTTCGCCGAGATGAAATCGGTCAGCGGGGAATTGTCCCGAACCTTCGTGACGACGGGAATGAACTGCGACGCCATTGAATTTTCCTCGACCTGGACGCATTCCCAGATGTAGACATCCTTGTATGGAGGGATGTTGAAGTGAGGCTTGACGTATCGTTCGGCGCCGGTCATCGACCCGGCATCCGTCCTGTCGTTGTCCTGGTTCCAGTTCAAGGCAGAGATTTCGGGATATACCTTCTTGCTCGACCATGCTAGTCCGGGCTTCTGGCCGGATAGGAACGGATGCGTGCCGGACATGTTGTCCTTCCATGCGTCGCCGCTCGACCCGTTTGCAACTTCGAGTCCGTGCCTGTGGTTCGGGATGTGCTTCCTCATCAGGGAAACGAAGCTCTCCCCGCCCCTCTGACCGACCTGCGATACATTCGAGTTCGTCACCAGAAGGGGGAAGTTCATCACACGCTTCCACCTGTATCCGCCGAACTGGGCCTTCACCTTGTTCTCGGTGTCGGCCGTCGCGGAATGTATGATGAAGCCCTTGTGCAGGTTCATCGTCTTTCCGTTGGATGCGATAAGCTCCAATTCGAGAACCCTTGCGTTCAAACCGGCCAGCTTTTCCAGCCAGTCGAAGTATTTCAGCAGAAACTCGTTCGTCTGGACGAGAAGGAGGTCGAGAAACGATATGATTTCCCTCTGCTTCGACGAATCCAATACGGATGAAACCGAGTCCAGAATCTTCTGGATTGGCTGCTGGACACCCGCACGGGCGTTTTCACTGGACGTATTCAGCGAAAAGGCGTTCTTGTCAGGAAGGAGCTTCAATACGACGTCGCGGCTGCTGTAATCGAGATGGGCGTTGTATTTCGCAAACGACCCCATCGCAACGTCTTGGATTGTAGGGGTATTCTCAGTCATGGACAAAAGCCCTCATTTTGTAATACAACGGCATGTTGTTGTGCGCCTGCTGGGTTGCACCGACTTCGTATGCGTCGTATTCGACCGTGCCGTTGTATGCCCCTCTTCCGCTCAACGCGGGTCCCGGATTGGACAATCTGTGGACGGTATCCTCCTTCTTGCCGTAGGATGCGGTCGGAAGCCGCTCTGCGGTATCCACCTTTGCAACCCCTCCTACGGTTTCCCCCTCGGGACGCCCGACGACGGAGACGTTCTGTATCGGCATGGCGTTGCTTCCGTTGAACACCGTGTTGTGATGATGGTTCGGAATGCCCGGAACGAGGTTCGTGTTCTCCCCCTTCAACGAGTCGTTTCCGCTCCACACGAAGCTTTCATTGTCGGAGTCGCTTGAAATCAGGTTTTTCCATCCCATTCCAAGCGGACTCCTATCCGTGCTTGCCGTGAATACAACCTGCCCGGTGTGCTCCATCGGTTTGATTGAGAACATAACGTCGTCCAAAAACTCGCCTATGACCTTGATTGTCTGGTCTATATCCCCGATGTTCCTTGCAACGAGTTCCCCCCTTCCGTCGTAGATGTCGTCGTTCACCTCCGGGCTTGGCTCGACCGTGGCATTGCTGACCGCAGCCCACGATTCGTCCTTCGTATTCCCCGGAGTCCATCCGCCCGTGACTATCTTCGTGTAGTTGCGCTTCTGGAATTCATGACCGGTCCGCTTGCTTGAGTCTGCAACAATCGCGGTCTTTGGAACAACAAGATGGGTGTATTCCTGTGGATTTTTCCACACGCCGGGCAAAGTCTGAGTGGTTGTCTCTTCAAGGTGGGAATACCACATGTCGTTCGACCATGGGCATGCAAGTCCTTCTATGACCTCATTCCTGAAGATGTCCGCCAGGGTTTCGGCAACCTGGGTCTGCTCGATGAGGTGCAAGAAGCCAAACTGCTTGTTTTTCTCCGCATCATACATTCTTGAAATGATGTCTTGCTGCCATCTATAGATGTAAAGCCTGCAGATTTCAAACTCACGTCGATCAAATACGTTTATGTTCATCGCCGGCGCTCCGGTATAGAGGAACCGAAATTGAACATCATTGTCCTTGAATGCCTTAAAAAATTTGTCCATTGTATGAACAGATGGGTCGTATCCATAATGGTTTTCATACTTGCCCAATGCTCCGCTATTCGCGCCACCATTGTTGGGGCATCTGTCCGGCCACCTTGTAGTATAATCACAGAAGCCAGGATAATACTGATGCACCCACTTACCGTTCACCTTGTCCTCTTCTTTTTCCTTGCCGCAGTATGGATCATACTCCCAATGTTTATTGTCCCAACTGCGATATACATAAAACATTGACCTCGGTATGAAAAGCCAATCGCAGTTTCCGGACAAAACATCATCTATGTTGTCCACTTTTTTATCAGGAGTCGGTCCATTCCATGTCCAATTTTCACCTTGAACATTCACTCTCAACTGCTCTGGAAATTGAGTTCCTTTCTTGTACGCCGCGGCCACGTTCCCAGTGATGGAAATGTATGGGTCCGCAATCTCGTCCGAAATTGCCACAATCATTTTGGTCAATGGACATGTGCAATCTTCTTGTTTTCTCCAACCCACATCCCAACCTGTCTTGCTCCAAGTGGTGTCGAAGTCGGCAAGTTTTTCTTGCTCTCTTGGTGTAAAATGATAGTTATCATATGCCAGCTTGTTCAAAAACCATACGTTTTCATCAAACACCGCACCGTTGTTTTCAAACCAATCTGCCAACTTGTGTATATAGGTGTCTATTCTTTGCAGACCAAGACCATTGTCATAAGAAGTAAATGGAAGATGAACAGCATTCTCTTTCGTCCAACTTGCATAAGTATCATGGGTTTCCCAATAACCGCCGCAACGAAACATAACTATTGAAATCCGGTTGTTTGGATTCTGAGCGAATATAAGTTGCCCTAAATCATAAATGCCATCGGCCAGATCGTGTATTTCATTCCACATGGAACCGCTTGCATCCAACCATATGAGAATGTCAAATGTCTTCTCCTTGTATTCGCCGGGGGCCGTGGTCAGCAGCATCGTCCTCTGGCGGTTGTTCAGGTTGTCGAAGTAATAGTATTGGAAATGCTTGAACCACTCCTGGCTGATGTTCGTGCCGGCGCCGGACGGAGCCGGGTCGCCAATCCACCTGCCGGTCCATTCCTCGTTCGGATTGTTCACGACATCCAGCAGCCGTCTGGCGTAGGTTATCGGAGTATCCCCGGGCTGGATATACCTCTGCGGGTTCAGGACGATGCACGAGAAGCCGTCCTCCGGCTGCGGATTCATTTCATCGAACACGAACCAGAACACCTTTCTACAAAAGTAGGTGTAGATGTCGGTCGACGCAATGCGGTAGATGTTGGAGTTCCCCTGCTTATAGACGACGTATTCCCCGGTGACGGGGGAATTGTCCCCGAAGGGCAGCTCGCTCAACGGCCGCTGCCCAAGCAGATTGGCGATTTGCTGGCATACTTCCTGTGTCATCGTCCTAAATTCTGAAATTCGTCGCGCAGAGGACCAAATCCTCGCTCATCTTGTTCTCCAACGCCCTTGCAATCGGCTGCTCGGACGGATAAGCCTGAACCCTCGCCCAACCCGGATGGTCCGGGTCCGGAACGAGCAGGTCGAACTTGGCGCAGCCGCCCCACACCTTGACTGGAACCCTGCCCGCCAAGGCGAGCCCGACCGGATGCTTCGGGCCGTTCGTCCTCATCCGCATCTCCTCGTTGAGGACAAGTCCCGGATTCGATGTGACCACGGCATTGGCGGATGCGTTCGCAACGGTGACCTCCTTCTCCCCGCCGAAGCGAACGAGCGTTCCCGGTTCATAGTCCTTGTCGGAAGAATAATACTCCGCCAAGTCGCCCCAGCGGGTTCTCATCGCCGTGCCGTTGATGTCCTTGCTGAAAAACGACTGGCCATAGACGCTCAGCTTGTCCCACATCGTCACCTCGTCGTGGAACCTCGCCTGCGAATGGAAGGTGCTGACCTCTCCGTTGAACTGCGCGTTTCCGTATACCTTGAGCGAACCGTCGGTCGCCGGGGTGGTGGAACGCCTGAAATAGTGCCGCCCGTGCTTGGCGCGGTTGTTCACCTCGTCGTATTCCATCTCCGCCTCGTCGTGGCGGCATACGAACTCTTTGTCGCGGACGCCTATCTTCCACCACGGAACGACCCGAACGGCTTTGGCGATGGCCTTGATGACGTTGAAGAACCACAGCATCGACACCTTGCGGGAGACGTAGTTGCTGTGCTTGGCATCCGGATGATCCGGTCCCACATATTCGGAAACCTCGACGAGTGACTTAGCCGCATGGGTCTTTGGAAGGCTGGTGAGAAGGTTGGTCTGCTCCGTCTGGTTCTGCTCGGTGTCGTATGGATTTCCGAGGAAGCTGGGGTTCTCCTTGAACACGACGTCTCCGGTCTGCGAATGCCTGCCCTGCCAGGTGTTCTCGAACCCTTCGTGGTCGAACACGAACTTGCTCGTCTCCGGGTCCAGGTGCTGGACGAGGTCGTTCCAGAAGAACACCTCCTTGTCGCTCGCCCGGTCACCGACTGCTGCAATGTCCCCGAGCTCGTCGTTGAGTGCAGTTGCGTTGAACAGAATCTGCTGCTGGATGCAATATGCCTCGTCGGCGTTCCTGTCCGGCTCCTTGTATGTGCTCCAATACGAATACGCAGGCGGTTGCGGACTGCTGTGGTCCTTGAACCAGTAGGTCGCGCACTTCTGAATCAGCTGCGCCTCGAAGCTCGCCCACGGAAGTTCTGAAATTCGCTCGATTGCCATTGGTTGTCTCTCAAATGATGCTACAAACTGTATTTACCATAGTATTGAGAGTTTGTTCAAAGGAATCGAACAGACGGGACAAGACGAAACAACCCGCCGGCGAAGGCGGGTTGTCGTGGATGTGGAACTGATTGCGAGAGCCTAGAAGTTGACCTTGGAAGAATCGACGACGAACAATTCCTCTGGATTTCTGGACTTGTGAACGAGCTTGGCGCTCATTCCGTATGTTCCCATGGAATATGCAATCGTGTCAAACGGTCCCATGTCGTTGTACTCGTCTTGACCCAACTCCCTCGCCGCGCCGCATTTCAAAAGATGCTTGATGAATCCAACCGGAACCTTCATCGGTTCGACAACGGATTCCTTCACCAATTTCTTGAGCTGACCAAGTGTAAGAGTCACTTTTGTGTTTTCGTTTATGTTTTTCATGTTATGTGTTTTCGTTTATGTTTTTCATGTAAATGCCTCTATGCGGCTGTCCGAGTGTTAGGGTGACTTTGGCGTTTTCGTTCATCTTCTTCATGCCGTTTAGTTCTACCGTTATGTTCATGTCTTATTTCTCCGAGACCTGCTGCTGGGTCTGCGGCTTATTCGTGAAAATTCCAGTAATGGAATCAATCGCATGCGGGTTGAACGCCAAGGTTGCCATGATTACCAGGATGATGACCAGGACAGTGTATTTGCTGAACAGGCGTGCGACCACTCCCTTCCATGATTGCGGTTCGGCCATCTGTTCCTTGAGGGAGTTGATGGACTTGTTGACATCATTCAATTGCTCGCGCAGCTTTTGCCTGTCTTCCTTGTTTTCGTCGCTCAGTTCCTTGAACTTCATCTCCGTCTTGCTGTCCTGCTCCAGGTCCTTGCTGGTCAATTTGTCCGTGTATTCGCCCAACTTGACAAGGAACACCTCCTGACTCTTCTTCACATCGTCCCGAATGTTCCCTATGTCGGTGCGTATCTGCAAAATGTCGTTGGAGGTCTTGGTGAAGACGTTGTTGATGCGGTTATCCTGTATCTTGTTGTCCTCGACCTCGCGCGCCTCCAGACTCCCGATGCGTTCGTTGGTGTTGCGGAGCATGTCCGAAAGCTGGAACA
>ODAJ012166162.1_pt1 | contig 10359 bp, 13 predicted proteins | sample 1539241 | NCBI WGS metagenome assembly ODAJ01 (sample SAMN02144231, study PRJEB22623) | gut metagenome | biome: sheep rumen | host: Ovis aries | place: New Zealand
TATCGGCGTTTCCCGGTTTCTTTTCAACAGGGGATGAGAGAATCGAACTCCCACCAAAGGTTTTGGAGACACTATTCCCACTCTTCAATACCCTTTATACATGCTGTTTTTCAGGCATATGAAATTTAAAATACTACTTTTGGTACGATTTCGGTGGTGCCTTTATCGTTTAATCATATTGTATCATCATCGTCGGGTGTTTCTTCAGGCAGTGGTTTTCCTCCATTCTCTAGAATCGTCAACATTTCCCTTGGTGTTACCACATATGGTTTCAGCGGAAAGTGTTTAACGTTTCCAGTCACAAGATAAGCGTCATCGCTTTTCCTGGCCTCCATTGTAACCTCATAGAAAATCACATCCTTTGGGTCGGGCATATTCTCATTTACTTTTTCTGGATCAATAAAAACACCGCGCATTCGAATACCATCGGTCAGAGTTCTGATATCTTGTTCCCTAAAAGGAAACTTCTTCCGCCGCAATACCTCTTCATATTCTGCCATAATATCATCACTGAGAAGAGGAACGATACTTCCGATCAGCGCCTGTTCCATTACTGCACCCGGCACGGAATCCCAACGCAGCAACGCAGAGACTAATACGTTAGTATCTATGACTGCATATATCTTCATCTCCTATTTTCCACTCCTTACGGCAGTAATCTCAGCGTTGATCTCTTCCAACGTCATATCAGTTACACCAGCCGTCTGTGCATCTTTGCTCATACGCTTCATTGCTGATACAGCCGCTCTCGCTTTATAATCTTCTTCAGGAAGAATCATACTGAAAGGGATGCCTCGTACCTGTACAGATTTTTTCAGGAACATACGAATCGCTGTAGGCAAGTCAAGTCCCAGTTGAGAGTAGAGATCAGCAGCCTCTTTCCGCAGGTTATCATCTATGCGAAGCTGAAGTAATCCATTTGCCATGATTACACCTCCATAACTATTGCATTTGTTTATAATGCAATTGTATCATATCTCTTAAATAGAATCAAGTATTATTGGTTTTCTAAATATCATATCCTATATTATACTACGAGACTTGGTAGTTTTCTCTTAAACTTAATGACATTCCGTTAGAGCGCGCCCATGGCGCGCAGACAAACAAAAGCCGTTCTTCCTGAACGGCTTTTGAAATAATACTATTGTGTTAAATCTCAATATTATTTTGCATCACATATCCGACTACCGTTTAACCTGAATTTCTACAGCTGATATGCAGCAAAATTACCTTCTCTGACAGCATCCATGATCTTTCTGGGACGCATGGCATCTCCTGCTATGATTACACGGATTCCATCTGCTTTGATCTCATCGATCAAATCTCTGCCCTCAGCTCTCTGACCTGTTGCCAGAACAGATGTGTCGCATGCAATTGTTCTTGTTTCATCTCCAACTGCATATTTAACTTCACCTTTACGGATATCCAGAACGCGGGCATTGGTAATTGCCTCTACTTTCAACTCTGCAAATTCTGCCATCAGATCGCCAAGATGAGTTGACTCCAGTCCATTCGCAATATTGGGGAGCATCTCCAGGATTGTAACTTTACATTTTCCCTCCTGTGCGATCATGTGTGCTGTCTCACAGGCGACAATTCCTCCGCCTATCATGACAACATTCTGGTTCTCAGGTAGTTTACTGCTTCCATCGAGGATGCTCCATGACTGAACTGCATTTTCTACTCCTTTGATCGGAGGAAAGCTAAGTTTATAGTCAATGTACTCATTCTCCCTGTAGTCTTCATTATCTAAGAGAACAAGCAAATCACTTTCAGCACAAGAGAGAAAGCTTTTTCCATTTATAAGTGGCAACATAATGGTCCTCGCTTTTCAAAGAATACTAGATTGACTCCTCTCCACCCATTATTATGTCAGTTTCTCACAGATCTCTTTCATATTCCCGGCAATGATGTCAAGGGACTGATACATGTCCCGGCGCATCTCCTCCGAGAGGCCCTGGCCCGCCTGGGCAAGGGCGGAATCCGCCTTCTGCCGGACATACCTGGCAAGGGCCTTCCCCGCCTCGGTCAGACAAATCGGTGCCCGGTAACGATTTTCTCCGTAGGGCTCCACAAATCCCTTCTTCTGGAATATGGCGATCGCCCTGGACACATCCGCCTTGTCGCGCTGGGTCAGCTCAGCCAGCCTCGGCGCTGTGGGAGGTTCTTCCAGGTCAGAAAGGGTGATCAGGTAGAGGACATACGCTCCTTTTAACCCGTGCTCCCGCATCTCTTCTGTCGCAATCTTGTTCCAGTTTCGGGTGATGCTGAAAACAGATAGTGTAAAATGTTCAAATCGATCCATGTTTTTGTCCTTTCCGCTGCTACGGAATCTTCTGTGTCAAGGTGTATTAAGGGCGTTTCGCAAAAAATGCAACGGCAACTGCTCCAAGGCCTGCATGGGTCCCGACAACACTGCAGATCTGGGAGCTGTTCAGCTCATCTACCTGGCCCTCCCAAAAGCTCCGGCTGCTCTCGATGTACCTATCCAAAAGCTCCGTCGATGTTCCGGTATAGCCCAAAAGAATAGGCAGGCTGTAATCAATTCCGTTTTTCTGAATCTCTTCCACAAGGAAGTTGTTGGCTTTCTTTGTTCCCCGGGCCTTGCCCAGGATCAAAATCTCCCCGTCTTTTACCGTGACAACCGGCTTGATATTCAGGACCCCGCCGGCAAATGCCACTGTCTTGGAGATTCTTCCGCCCCTCTTAAGATACTCCAAAGTGTACAGCATGGCAACAAAACAGATCTCATCTTTCTTTTGATTCAGCTGGGAGATAATCTCATCCCGAGGCATGCCACGGTCGATACATCTTAAGGCATACTCCGCAAGGATTCCGGTCCCGACAGCAACGGCCTCACTGTCGACAACGGAGATCTCCGGATAATCCTCCGCCGCCAGACAGGCACTCTGATAGGTTCCGGAAAGCTTGGAGGCTACCGTGATCACAATCCCTTCCTCCCCGCTTTCATGAATTTCTTCGAATATCTTCTCAAAAGACGCCGGGGAAGGCTGGCTGGTTTTGGGCGGCAGCTGACCGGCCTCCAGTTCCCGGTAGAAGTCATCTCTGGACAGGTCGATGCCATCCAGGTATTCCCGGTCACCAAAGGACACGATCAGAGGAACGGTCTTCACCCGGTCCTTCAGTCGGTCTGCCATATCCACGGTGGAATCAATAATAACCTGTATCTTTTTTCGATCACTCATCTTACTATTCTCCTCAAAAAATACTCCTAAAAACCAAAAAGTTGACAAATCAACATCTGGAGCACAACACTCAAATGTTGTTTTGTCAACATTGCATCATGATTTGCTATTCACTATCTCAAAAAATAAGGAATCACACGCACTCTTTCTTGTGTTCCTATTCCATACTTACTGTGATCGTCACCTTACACTTATATTTCTTATTTTTATATTTTGCGATAATGGTTGCCTTTCCTGGCGATTTTGCCTTAACCTTTCCCTTGGAAACCGTTGCCACTTTTTTATTTGAGCTGCTCCAGCGTATCTTCTTTGAATTAGCGCCTTTTAATTTGATCTTTTTTGTCTTCCCGGGATTGAGTGTCAGTTTATTTTGAGTCAGCGCGATCGCCTTTTTCTTCGAGAACTGTATGGTTACACTTCCCGCTCCAACAGCTTTTTTCAGGCCACTCGGATTTGTTACGTGTCCTACAGGAGTATATTCGTAGGTTGTAGAAAATGATTTGTAGAAGACGACCAGACAGTCCGAACCGTAAAGCATGATGTCCCCGGCTTTGATCTTCTTTACCATTTTCTCGTTCGCCGGGAGCTCTTTCTTTAGATACTTATACTTCTCATTACCGTTAAGCTCAGACATATTATATTTTACAGGCATTTTTTTAAGAAGCGCTTTCGCTGTTTTGTTATTATAAAACACGCACTTAAAGGTCTTGCTTCCTACTTTCATGTTAACCGCAGTCTGGCTCTTTGCGTTTGCCTGCACGTTCGTCAGGCAGAAAGCAAATAACAGAATACCTAATGTAATAAGATTCTTCTTGATTAATCTCTTCATTTGTTATCCTCCATGCTGACTGTAATTGTTACATCTCCGTTACCCAGCAGCTCTTCCATTTCTGCAGTGTCCTGGTCCGTGATATGCCCAAGCCTTGTGTATTCCCAGGAATTGCTGCCATAGAATACCACGATTTGATCTCCTGAATACAGGACGATGTCTCCGGAAGCTGTGGTGGTTTCTATATCGTTTCTCGGTAAGGCTGTCCCGATCGATCCTACCTGCTCGAAACCTCCGTACATGTACATCTGGATGGTGAGCGGCTCTTCTTCACACATCTTTCGCAGTGCTTCGACGGATTCATTATCTTCCCAGTCAACTTCTACGACAGTATCCGCAATCTTTAGCTGTAATACTTTCTCTGCTGCCTCGTCTGATCGCTGTTCTTCGGTATTTGGTTCTGTTATGTTCTCTAATCCTGTTTGTTGTTCTTGAGAGGGCTGTGTCTCATATGCCGTGTCTGTACTCAATTGAGTTTCTGTAGTAGAGTTACCACAGCCTGACATACAAATTGTCATTACTGCAATTAAAATGCATGCTGTTATTTTCTTATAACTCATTTGCTTGCCCCCTCTATATGAACATTATTACTATCGCCTCTGTGCCTGTCATTCTTTCTGCTGCTCCGAATCCAGATACCGGATCACTTTCGCCGGAACACCGCCGACGACCGTATCTGCTGGAACATCTTTTACGACGACCGCTCCTGCTGCCACCACAGCGTGATCACCGATCGTCACGCCGGAACAGACCGTTGCGTTTGCGCCGATCCACACTCCTTTTCCTATATGGATCGGAGCGGGATGAAGGGACTGGCGCTTTTCCGGGTTCATGTCATGGTTCAGGGTTGCCAGGACCACCCCGTGGCCGATCAGGGCTCCATCATCTATGAATATTCCGCCCTGGTCCTGGAATTTACATCCGGCGTTGATGAATACATTTTGTCCTAGGGTGATATTCTTTCCGAAATCTGTGTAGAAGGGAGGAAACAGGCCAAAGCCTTCATCCACCGGCTTCCCGATCAGCTCTGAGAATAGCGCCTGAAGTTCTTCCGGCTCATGGTACTTTGTGTTGATCTCCATCGTGATCTTCTGGGCCTGTCGGCTGTAATACCGCATCAGCTCGACCGCTTCCTTGTTTTCTCCAATCGTGTCATTTTCCTTGAAATATGTTAATAGTTCATTTAATATCATTTGTCTTTTACCCATTGTCTTATATTATCTTCTTCCTCTGCCACCGAGCCTCCCCGTACAGCGAGTCCTTCTGTAACTTCTGCTTCCGGCTCAAGTTCTTTGATCGTGTCAATTGTACCGGAAAAGCTGCTGCCCTCATGTGTAATAAAGACATTTATTTTTTTTCCGCTAAGATCATAGGCATCCAAAAATGAGTAAACCGGCATAGGCATGTCTCCCCACCAGTTAGGGAATACAAGATAAATCGTATCGTATTCATCCAGATTCTCGATCTCTGTTTTTAACTCCGGTCTTGCTCCTTCATTCTGCTCATTACTTGCCTGATCTACCGTTTCATCATAGTCAACGGGATAGGACTCCTTTGTAAGAATTTCAAAAGTTTCACAGCCGGCTTCCTCAGAAATCCATTCTGCAATCATCTGGGCGTTCCCTTTTATCTGACCGCCCTCTGCCTGGATACTTGCACTTGAGGATGCATCCACGTCCTCGGGAAAATCGGTGTTACCGACCCTGCTGAAATACACAGCAAGGCTGTTATTCTTCGTTTTCTCCGAGACAGATATATTCTCTTCCTGACTCGATTTGTCTGCAGATGCCGCTGCTCCTTCTTCTGCCAGTTCTATACGGACATCATAGTCACCCTCTAAAGCTGCGATCTCCTCCAAGGGGCATGTAATCACACCGATGTTTACTTGGTTTCCATACTGCTCTGATACATCTTCATCTTCAAAAAGGATTGTGAAGTAAGGGGCATCGGTCGCATAGTCAATATCTCCATTCAGCCAGCCATAGTGGACCTCCTCCTCTTTGTAGGGGAGCGTCTCCGTCATACCACAGAAATCGTGGGAATATCTACTCACATGCTGGGTTATGGGCAGCTTCTCGATCAGAGCCTTGGCAGTTTCAGAATCATTCAGCACGCCCGTGATCAAGGTATCGCCAAAATACATGTTGATCTTTGTGCCGCCTTCCATAGGAATCCTTGTGGGCATGCTCGGATCTTCTGTCTGCATATCTGCACCATCTTTTGCAACCCGGGTCCCCTCTTCTGGCTGTTTCGCAGCTTCTGTCTTCTCCTCATCCTTCGCTGAAGCCTCTGTTGTCTCCTGATTTGCCTTGTTATCAGAACTGCTACAGCCGGCAAGAGACATCCCCAATACTGTCATTGTCACCGTTAGGATAAATAGTATTCTTTTCTTCATCTATTCTCTCCTTATTTCAGATACTCTTCAAAGAAGGATGTCATTTTGTCAAACGGGATATAGTCATGGTCACCACCGTCGTAAAGATCGGTATGGACTGCGTCGGGGATGATCATAAGTTCCTTGTTATCCCCTTTCAGCAGCTGGAAGGCATCCTTGCTCATGTAGCAGGAATGGGCCTTTTCTCCGTGGATCATGAGCACGGCGCTGTCGATCTCCCCTGCGTAGGTAAACAGTCTTGTGTTGGCGAGGGAAGTCCCGGCAGTCACATTCCAGCCATCGTTGGAATTAAGGGATCGGGCGTGGTAGCCTCTGTCGGTCTTATAATAATCATAGTAGTCTTTTATAAAGAAAGGTGCATCTTCCGGAAGCGGGTCTACTACGCCGCCTGCTCTCGCATAGCTGCCGTTTCTGTAATCTTCTGTGCGCTGCTTGTTTACGGCTTCCCTTGCTGCCTTTCTGGCTTCTTTACTGTCTTCTGCGTCAAAGTATCCGTTTCCTGCCACGCGAGTCATATCGTACATTGTAGATGTGACTGTCGCCTTGATCCTCGTATCAAAACAGGCCGTCTGCAAGGCCATTCCGCCCCAGCCGCAGATGCCGATGATCCCGATCCGGTCCGAATCAACATTGTCCTGTACGGAAAGAAAATCTACTGCCGCCTGGAAATCTTCTACATTGATGTCAGGAGAGTGCATCGCCCGCGGAAATCCGCCGGATTCTCCGGTAAATGAAGGGTCAAATGCGATCGTGAGGAATCCACGTTCTGCCATAGTCTGCGCATAGAGTCCTGAGGACTGTTCCTTACATGCGCCGAAAGGACCAGATACAGCGATTGCCGGAAGCTTTCTTTCCGCGTTCTTCGGGACATACATGTCCGCCGCAAGGGTAATACCAAAGTGATTTACGAATGTCACCTTACTATGATCTACCTTATCACTTTTTTCAAAAGTCTTATCCCATTCATTAATAAGTTTTAACGCTTCTGTTTTCATCATCGTTCTATCCCTCCATATATTTTTTCTCTGTTATCTATTCATTTTCTTCTTTATCATGATTCAGTTATCATTATTCAGCTGGGTCTCCAGATACGTCATGATATGGGCCATGGCATCCTCGAACGGCTGACCGAAAAATTCGTGTCCTCCGTCTTTTATCACATAAAACTCGCAGTCAGGGATAATCTCTTTGGCTTCTTCTGACCAGGAGATTGGGACGGTCCCGTCCTGATCTCCATGAAGAAGCAGCATATGGCCCTTATATGAGGACAGCAGCTGATCAAAATCCACTTTCCTCAAATCTGTGATATAGTTTTTTCCCACATGGATCCAACCGCCAAACAAACTGACATCTTCCGGGATCTGGTCTTCTGACTGATATTTCTCCGTGCCGCTGTCAACCTTTGCGGACAGTGCCGGATACATAAGGATCATTCCGGCGATCTCATCCTGATGCTCAGTGCCTGTGACTGTCGTGACAAGCCCACCCATACTGCCTCCCAGGAGGACAATCCTGTCAGGATCAACAAAATCCCATGTTTTAGCTGCCTCCAGCACTGCTTCCAGGTCAGATGCTTCTGTCAGGACAGACATTTCTTTGTTACTGCCATCGCTTTTGTTTCCGCCGACTGTACCTCCGCAGAAATCAAAGACATACGTGGAATATCCGGCTTCCGCCAGCCTTTCAGCATATCGCTCACCGGATGTATGATCATTTCCCAGTTCATGGGAGAATATCAGCAGCGGTATTTCTCCTTTCCTGTCCGGTACATAGGCTATGCCATAAATATTCTTGTTACCGTTCTGTACCCATATTTCCTGCTTTTCGTAAGTGTATACGGGCATCGTTGATCCTCCTTTTCCCTTCTGGTCTGTTTCTGTCTCTTTTTTACTATCAGATGCGGTGTCTTGCAATTCAATCTGGCTGTTATCGTCTCCCGGACCAGCACTATTGCATCCTGCAAGGAGAAAACACATGGCCAGGCACAATAATAATAAACTCAAAAATACTTTTCTCATACTTCTATTCTAGCCGCAACCCTTCCTATAATCAAATGCTTGTTAACTATGCCTTCCTATGCTATATTTGAATAGGAAGAAAATGAAAGGAGCTTTCTTATGGATATTCGCGCGATGCAATACTATCTGGCTGTAGTCAGGGAGGGTACGATCTCCGCTGCAGCAAAGGCGCTTCATGTCTCCCAGCCTTCGCTGTCACGGCAGATGAAGGAACTGGAGGAGGAGCTCGGCGCCGAACTCTTTGTCCGGGGGAATCGAAGGATCACCCTTACCGAAGAAGGCATGGTGCTCAGGAAAAGGGCAGAGGAAATCGTGCATCTGATGAAGATGACGGAGGACGAGATCACTCAGATCAAAGACCATATATCGGGTTCTGTGCGGATCGGAGCAGGGGAATCCTGGTCCTTCCACTACCTGTCACGCACCGCAGCGAGTCTCGCAGCAGAGCATCCGGATATCCGTTTCCATATCACCAGCGGAGATACCCAGGACCTGATGGATGAGCTGGATAACGGGCTGATCGACTTAGCCGTTATCTTTACTGATGTGGATTACACGCGCTACCAGTCCATTGAACTCCCTACGGAGGACTACTTCGGCCTGCTGATGCCAAAAGACTGTCCGCTGGCCAAAAAGGAGCAGATCCATTTCTCCGATTTAGAGGGACTGCCTGTTATTATCTCAAGGGCTGCCGGACCTTATCTGGCAAGTTTGGCAGACCTGTCCTCGTTGAATGTCATTGCCACCTACAACCTGGTGTATAATGCCTCCCTGCTTGTAGAAGACGGCCTTGGCTATGCCATCTGCTTTGATAAGCTGATCAACACATCCGGGGACAGTCCCTTGTGCTTTCGGCCGATCGTCCCCAGAATAAAAAACGCCGGAAATCTGATCTGGAAAAAATACCAGATCTTCTCTCCGGCGGTGCAGATGTTCATTGATCGTATACAGTCCATGATCAACGAGCAGTAGTCTGCTTATTCTTATATATCGGGGTCATCAGGCGGAACCCAGAATATGGCCCATGAAGTAAGGCAGCTGTTTTTGCCACCAGGGCCAATCATGATTCACGTCATAACCCCAGAAGTCTGCCCAGTGGGGCACGTTCTTATCTCTCAGGATCTGGTCCAGTGCGGCTGAGTCAACCCGCATCTGGTCTTCCCAGGCTCCCTGGCCGCAGCAGAAGATGATCGTCCCGCTTCTGTAGAGGTCGAGCCAGGGATGATCTTCCGGCATGTTGGGAAGAAAATGAATCGGCGAGTTGTTATATACGAGATCATCCATATAACTTCCGAAGAAGTAGGAGGCATCTCTTCCTTAAAATCTGTCTTACTTAACATATTCACGGACGTCTTCAGCAAATCTTGCTCTTTTTCTTTCATTCGGTTTATACATTCAACAACCGAGGAGCCTTTTACACTTTTCCGGACACGTTGCCCATCTGAGCGATATACCGTCTTTTTGTATACGATATCTCCATCATTGTTATAAAACATTGAGCCTTCTCCATAGGAGAGTTTTGGAAGCGGTGCTTTTCTCATAATTGTTTCCTCCATCCTTTTCAATCCCTATTTTCATAGATCAATCCAGACAAAAGGAAAGTGGTCAACTGGTCACGGACTGCCTAGAGACCGGTTCAGAGACCAGATTAGATAACATTAGATAGTACAAAATGTTATTTTTTCCTATTCTTGTTAATTTTAACTGTTATATATTCACAGTAATAGCCAACAAAAAAACCTCCAAATATCGCTTATTTACGCGATATTTGAAGGTTTTTTCATCCAACAGGGGATGAGAGAATCGAACTCCCACCAAAGGTGTAAGTGGTAAACTATTTTCCAGAGATTCCGGCAATTAATATTCCATAATAACGGCATTTTATTTTCCATAGGTCCTCTCTTCGGATAT
>ODAJ011758613.1_pt1 | contig 10358 bp, 20 predicted proteins | sample 1539241 | NCBI WGS metagenome assembly ODAJ01 (sample SAMN02144231, study PRJEB22623) | gut metagenome | biome: sheep rumen | host: Ovis aries | place: New Zealand
TAGCTTCTTGGCTATTTCAGCCACGCTTTCTTTCACTGAATACCAACGCATATCGTTTTCAGCAAACTCGTACCATACATCACTACCGCACTCGGTATCCTCAGCAAAATGTATCTTATCAACCCGAAAAAGATATTGTTTGTCATTATTGCGGGCTGTAATTTTAATAAACTCTGGTTCCATATTATGTTACCTTAATTTTTTCCTTTTTTTCTATTGCTGGCGGTCTGGCATCTATAAACCTTTTGAAATCTTTCTCAGCTTCGTCAATATTCGAATAACTGCCACCCAGATACATGTCACCGTTATTGAATTTTGCCCTTATATCATATGTGTCATTGTCGTCATTCCCATATACAGCAATAAGGGCGACATTTGCATAGTTCAATATATGCAATTTACCTTTTACTTGAAAAGTGTCCCTATCAATCCAAACGAACATGATTATTTCTTTTTTGGTTTGTGTGTCATTTCCCAACTCTCAGCACTTCCACAATAAACCCAATGCAGGGTTTGATACAACATTACAAACAGACTTGGATGTTGTATTTTAACACAGTAAGCGTCGTTGCTTGAAATGTAAGCAGCCACGTATTCATATTTGTCGGGGTTCATAAATCTGGGCTCTGTATAAATGTGGAGAAAGTACTTCTCATTATCACAATTATATAGAACCTTTGGTAACAATCTCAATAACATACGTCAATCATTAGTGATTTTCTCAATTCTGAAGGTATCGTTGAATACGCAATCCACATCACAGTTGACGAAATGGTAGTCCTCGTCACACAAGGTAAGATTGTTGAAAAGCTTGTATGTCAATGAATAAAACTGGCCGTTCACACACATGAGCTCACTTTTGACCACACCCTCACTGTCTGGAAGTGTGGTGAAATTCTTGGCATAGAATGTGAAGTGCTTGCGGTTGCGCTTATTTGAATAGAAGTTGTATCCCTCAAGGAAGAAAAATTCCGTGTGGACCTCGATACCGCGTTTTTCCATAATCACCTCAGGCAGCTTGATGACAGACTCATTATTCTCAAAGGCGTTCTTGGCATACTCCTCAGGGTCATATGAAAGGACAATCTCGTCAGCATTGATTGAGTTGATTTCATACTTGAACGGCAGGAACTCAGTAATGAAATCAAGTATCTGGTACACCATGTAGGTCTCTACGGTGAACACGCGGGATGGGTTCAACTGACCAAAGAACACCTGACGGAAATACTTGCTGTCGATAATAAGCGGAATGTCGGTGAATTTCTTAATGAACTGGTTGTAGTTGTCTGAGTTGAACATAATCTCTTTGTCAACGTAGTTCATGGCCTGGAAATTGGCTTTTCTGAGGTCAATTGAGATAAGGTGAGTACCAATGTTACCCTCATTGTAGATATTGCGGGCCCGCTGTTGGTATTTATTCTTGTCAACGGCATACTTGTTCATATCCATATGGTTGAACCAGATGTATGCGGGATTCTCCTTAACAGACTTGATGACATTCTCACGAACATCCAGGAAACCCTCGACAAAAGCCTGGGGATTGCCGTCAAAATAACGGTGAATGTCCTCAATAAGAGAATTCCACTTGTTGATTGTGTCAAACTCTTTGTCAAGCATACCGATATGATACCAGAAAAGGTCCTCGTTGTTGACAGGCATCGGAAGTCTGTGCTCGTTCACGAATCTGGTGGCAAGTGGAAAAGTCCACATTGACTTATTTATCTCTTTAATCATGCTATTCTATTTTATGTTGTTCAACAAATTCCCACGTTACTTCTTCTGGCATATTTTCCACGTCAGCCTTGAATAGTACGACGGTTTGAAATATATCGGAAAAGGACTTTTTAACCGCTAACGCCATTGGTAATTCAATACGTTCCTCGTTAGTGTTCACTGGTTCAATCCAAGGAAGTCCGTTTAAATCGTTTCCGTCTTGGTCTTTATATGCTATAAAATACATTCTAAATCGTGTGTTAAATAGTAATTTATTCCAGCCTCGGCAGCGTCCTCATAACTGTCACGGCCCGCATTGAAAATCGATTCCTCGAACAGTTTCTTACAACCACTCATGTCAGTATCATTGAGATTGTAAACAGTGAAATGCCAGCCGAATTTGTTTTTATAAGGCTCAACCTGTACATTACGGGTCTCTCGAAGCCACTGTATGGCAAAGCCGATAGTGGGTGACTGGATTGCGGTACTGTCCTCATTGACCAGTTTTGGTTTACTGAAGTAGTCAATCTTATCCTTACCGTAGGTATAGGCGATTGTAGGTTCATTAAAACCTCTCTCTTTCAGTAATTTAGCTGTTTTAAAACTTACTAATTGTTCTTGCATAATATTATTGTTTTGACATATAACCAAATATATAGTATTTTTTCCACAAATTATTGTGATTTTTTTAATTCCCTTCTGGTTTTACGTTTCTCATCCGAAAAGTTTTCCCAGAATAAATCCTCTGTCATTATATATAAAGTGTCATCATTGCAATCCATTACCCCAACAAGATTGTTAATCAAAGGGTAATAGCTGTAATGAACACATTCCTGGAATGTATCATAACAATCCTTGATACACTTACAGTCCCTATATTTCTGTACTATTGGCATTATTGAATTGGAATGACATTAATTGCATCGAAACGTTCACGAGCCCCTTCACCAGTTAACGGAAAAGCATTGTGGACGTTCCATTTGTTGCGGGTATAGGTTGTTCCGTCTTGGTTAAGGTAAATCATTTCCTCCTTGTAAACGAAACGGCCGTATTTCTTACCGTCACTGAAATCTTCCCAGTCGATATTGTGGGCCTCCTTAAGGCGCTTAACCTGTTCGTCAGTATTCAATCCTTTAAGTTGCGAGTGTGAAAGCCAGGTCTGAGCAGCCTGTTGCTTTGAGTTCCTAACACAGTCAATCTGTCGATATAGGAACCAGGCGAACACGTCCTCATATCGAGGGACATTCCAAACCTTGCAGTCAAACTGATATAGCGGACCGTTGTTCACTGTATCCCTGCACATCTGCACAGTGTCACCAGCTGAAGCTGAACTGCCAATAACATTACTGATTCGGTAATCCATCATAAGCTGGTTGAACTTTGCTGTTGCAAGAGAAGCAATAATTGACAGCATTTTACTGAGTCTGAAACCGAAGAATGACTCAGTGTTAATGTCGTCGAAATCGGTCAGGACAAGTGAAATCTCGTCTGACTGGACATATGCCAGTTTGCAACCGCTTACGTTCTCGCAAAGGTACTTCGCGGTTTCGTTCATCATTCTGATGAAATCATCATCAAACGGTTTCTTGAATTTGTTTTTGACAAGGTGAGAAAAACTTCTACCATCTAAGAAAATTAATACATAACTTTTCGGCATCAACTTATAATCAGTTAACCCTCGATAGTAATTCATTCGGTCCTTTAAATTTTTAAATCTCATTTGTTTATTATAATTTAATTAAGATAATGGCACATTAGTTAAAAGTTTCCAATATTTGTTATGGATTTTTTCTCCGTCAATATCCCCATATCTGCCTGGCTTGATATACATATAGCAATCAGTGTCACTAATCAACTCATCAATAAGGTATGGATGTTCTTTACATACCTTCTGGAAAAGTTGGTTGATTTTCTTGATTTGCCATTTATGTATAATCCAGGTAAGGCCAATAGTATGGTTTATCTTTGATATCGTTTTATCGTACCAATGGTGGTTGTTATATTGCCCTTTCCATTCATTCCAGGACCCACTCCATAGGCTGAAGAAATCTGTTCGTAAAGCACCGTACTTCTCCTTTCCAAGGCAAAGAACGTGTATCTTACGCATACCCTGGTTTATCTTCCTGATAGCCTCATTCAGTTCATCACCATACCGTTTAAACCAGTCATCACCCCAGTAATGCATTTTGTCTACTTTTAATTAGTTATTGATTAAATTGTTTTTGAGCACTTTGGCTTATTACATTAAGTGTTTGTTTACCGATAAACTCATCCAGATTTATTGCATTACAATACGACATTGTTGAAGCTAGGTATCTGGAGAAAAGGTTGGCAAACTCAGCGATAGGTTCAAGAACGGGATATTCCTTAACCATACCCTCTGGAGCCGTAGTGTCTTTTCCAAGCATATGGCTACCCATAGCAGAAGCCATGCCGAAATACAACTTACGCTCATTGGTACTGCGAAACAAAGTTTCCCCCTTATTGATAATCTCGCCAGCACTGTCCTCACATTGGCACAAACGGCTACCCATCATAACGTAGTCAGCACCCAAAGCCAAAGCCTTGAAAGCATTACGATATGTTGTTATGCCACCGTCGGCAATAATCGATATATGGTACATTCCAAATTGATTTCTTATTCTGTTACATTCATCTATCAGTGAAGCCATAGGATAATAAACACCAGTATAGGTTGCGGTGCAACAACCAGAACCAGAGCCAACTGAGCAACGGATATAGTCACACCCAGCTATAGCTAACATTCTGAATGCCTCTGGGCTGGCTACGTTACCACCCATAATGACAATTTTATCATGGTATATCCGTTTAGCCAAAAGAATCTCACGATGTAAGTCTTCAAGGTTTCCGTTCGCAATGTCTATCAGTACCTTGATTGATACGATTTTATCAGGTATCTCAAATTGTTTTAAGACGAAATTTTCACTGAACTCAGTCAATGAAAATGCCACAAACACCTGTGAATATTTCTTGATTTTCAGGAAATCCAACCTTTTTGTCAGAGGCTCGGTCCTGGGTATGATAGGTCTGATATTAGCGTTGATGTATTTCAAGAACTGATTGTCCTTTAATGATACAACACAAGGCATCGGTGCTGTAAATATAGGCAACCATCCGTTATCATAACGAGTTTGAATTTCCTTGCGGTGTTTAACAACACTAACGCCAGCGGGCTCAATCATTACATCATCAAGACTGTATAAAACTTTATCATTAATCATATGTTAGTAAATTTCTTCATCGTTTTTTAAGTCACGAATGGTTCCCTCTTCATCAATGTAGAAGCACCTGTGACAATCAATACATACATTACACCCAGAAACAAATGGCTTATCAGGAACCCAATGACCCTCATTATCAATCTTTAACTGCTGAGTGTGGCCAAAAACCTGGGTGTATGGAGTATCCTTTTCAAAAAGGAACTCATGACAATCGGCCCAGACCATTGACCCAACACTGTCCATTCCACCTCGGCTTGTGCCAATACTGCGCAAAGCAATTAACAGGTTCTTGTCCTCAGTCTGGAACATATTGTCAATATGGCTACATATCAGTGGCAAGGCTGTGTTCTCATTGCAGTTTTTGATAATGTTGTTATCCTTAAGCCATTGTGGATGAACACCAGCATGAGAAAACAGGAATTTTCTGCCAATATCACGCAAATCGACCATACTAATAATTTGGAACAGGTCGTGATTATCTCTAAACAACGCCCGTATTGTCGCATGGCGCTCCCAATCGTGCCTGTTGGCAAACACATCCCAACTATTGATATTCTCAGTACTGTAGTATGACAAATCGTGATTACCAAGTAACAGTGTTACCTTACCAGAATGTTGCTTGGCAAATGCAATAATCTCGTTGAAATTGGATAGTGACTGTGATTGGGCAATACCTTCATCACCATATGGGTCATGGTAATCACCCAAAAAGATAATCTTGCTGCATTCATCAACGAATGGCAGAATATCTTTCCAAAAGACACGTCCATGTATGTCAGGTACTAAAATTACTTTTTTCATTTTTGATGTTTTTTCAAAAATTTATACGCCCCATAATATCCAATCATTAACAATATTAATATAAGAATTACTTTTCCCATAATTTAATCTATTTTAATTGGTACGAACACATCGTAGTCATCTGTTGTCTACAATGTATATTTCGTCCACTGAATATTCAAGAATATCACCAGGGTTATCCTCGAAATCGGCATATATAGTGTCTTTCTTGTTGTCCAAATCTGGATAACCAGCTGAAAACAAACCAACCACAGTGACTGGTTCGTTTGTCAACTTACTGGCAATCTTCATACCAATGTGTAGTTCGGTAATGTCTTTAATTTCTTTCATTCCCTTATCTGTTTTAATTTGTAATAAAAATCACCGTAGGGGCCTAGTTTGTCGTAAATGGCCTGGGCTTCGCAATACTTAATAATGTTGTCAATAAGCTCGGTACTAACCTCCACAGCAGGTACAAAATTCTTGTTTTCATTTGTTTCTTCTATGTCGTTATTAAGTATTCCAATGGCTTTGTAACAGTCAACCGAAGTCAAACCGTGTATAAAGTTACATTGGACAAAATTCTTTTCCTGACCATCCAGTATATCGTTGTCATCATCAAGGATAACATACGACCCCAAGGGTTCGTGGTCTTTCTCATAGTTGTCAATCCACGCCTGGATTTCACTGCCTCTGTGACGACTTTCAAGATATGGTGTGAAATCAAAGAAATCGTATTTGAATCCGTTTCTTCTCATCATTTCCAGTGTTCTTGGTACGTCATTACGCCATGAAGATGAAAGAACAACTTTGGCACCAGTTTTGTCTATGAGGTAATTTAGAAATGCCACGGCTCGTTCGTCGAAAAATTCGTCGATAAACTGGTTGGTTTCGTAACGATATACCGCGTAATCCTCTGAGTTTATAACTCCGTCTATGCCAAGAAATATTACTTTCATTCTTAATCAGTAAAGTGAAAGTCCTCTACCGCCATTTTTGACATTGCAGCACTTGAACGGTATTCGGCTTCTACTTGTTTCATGTGTTCATCAATTACTTGTGTTTTGTCGTCATGCTCTACCTTTTGTGGGTTTTCGATAAGGTCTGAAATACTACCCATACCAGGAATGAATTTAACTTTATCCTTGGATAGTAAGTCTTCCAATAAGTCGGTAACACAACCAAATTCTTGCTGCGATGCAACCAGCAAAGACTCCATTTCAGCACTGGCTTTTCCCTCAAGTTCGGTATCATTGTTAAGTCTTGATTTTACAAGGTTACCTATACATGCGTCAATATCACCATATATCGATAATATTGATTTAAGCATTTTTTCAATCCTTTTTCTGTCGTTAAAATCCATATTAATAGTCTGTTATTTTATACCCCTGGTCTTGAAGATACGATGCAATAATGTCGTCGTCAATGCTGGACAGCTTATCCCAATCACTTTCATCGTTCTCTATGTAATAGGCATTTCTAAAATCTATTACATCACTACATTCTGCGGCAATGCGGTCAGCGTTATTCTCAATGAACTCCCTTTTTTCGCAATCCAGAAGTTCACTGAAAATGTCTTCGAGACACACGTTTACAAGCTCAGCCCCCTCTACTTTAAGTTTGGCTTTCTCATAGAGAGGAAGTGTGTCTATAATTTTCTGTAGGTTAATGAACGTATACATTTTCTTCTTTATTTATAACCAAAATTTAGGTATTTTTTCCACAAAAATTTACCACCAAAGACTTCTGAAATATTCACCGAACAAGCAAAGTCCCTCGTCAATTTTCTTGCTGATTTCATCCTGGGCCTCACGGTACTTGGTCATAACCTCATGGTTGTACTTCTCGGTATGTTCCAGCAGGTAGTTTCCGTCGGGCTGTTTAGTGGTCTTGTAACACCCACCCCACTCAACGCCAAGCTCTTTCTCAAGCTCCTCATTGTATGTTTTCTCATTGACGATATGGTCGAATGAATAGATTATCTTGTCGATGATTTCCTTGTACTCTTCAAACGACCCAGCCTTTACGGGGTAGCCTGTCATCACTTTGCGGAATTCAATTAGTCTTGGCAGCACATACTTGGCGATGGAATGTTCAAGGTTCCACAACTCCGTGTCGTCGAAACCACGCTCAATACGCTGCTTCCTATACTGAGACATCTTTTCGGCGTATTTCTCATCGTTCCAGCCAATAAAATTCATTTTGTCTTCAACCAGACTGGCTGAACAGTTCGGAATGCCAAGAGGGTCACAACCACTAACCGTTGAATTGACAAGGTTCTTCAGCTTGGCATACTTGTTTCTCTCCTTGTTCCTGACTTTACTTCTCTTATTCATATTTTTTTATTTTATAAGTTTGAATGAATATGCAAATACCCAAGGGTTGTCTTCCCACGCTTTCTTACCACTTAACTTCATAATTAAATAGGCAAAGGCTGTACGTGGGTCTGGTGCATGTTTCAAGGCTCCGTCCTTATTCACCCAACCATCAAAACCATATCCAATAATATATTCCTTTATACCCTCTTTCATACAATCTTCCTTACTGATATCCTGGATACGTTCAATCTTTACATCGGTAATCTCAATCTGATGTGGCATAACGTCAGCACGGACATACATCTTATTGTCCCATCCTTTCATATGCCAAGGCCACCCCCACTGTGGAGCATGTTTTGTGTTGGTCTTAAAATCAGGTTCATCAATATGTGGAATATATTTTAGCCCAATCTCTTTATATGACTGGGCAATAGCCAATACCTCACCAACCTTATATGGTTGTTTTCTCAATGGTCTGCCGTGTGCCCCACACCACTTGCCGTTCCAAAACGTTACAGGCATCAATCCACCAATGGTTTCATCGATTGGGATAAACCTACGGGTCATGGTCTTTGTGCCGTTCAATACGGCATCATTCAAACCGTAATGGTTGTCGAACATTATTTTTTTCATATCAATAAGTTTCAATTAGTTTAAAATAAACACTCTTCCCGTCTGGACGCTGTTCATGATGACAGAGAAATGGTGTCATATTAACAGAACAACCGCTGCATATGTCAACGTCAAAAATGCACCTGTCACAATTATCCTCGTCTGGACATTCAAGACATTTTACCTTTTGGGTGGGTACATTGTCATTAAGGACCACAAACTCTTCGTCAATGGCTGGTATCATCCAACCGTGTTTTTTATCGTAATTCATAATTATAATTTACAAATTTTTTTCATTAAACATAATAACATTTTTAAGATGTGGCCTAACTTCAAGACTTACTCCGTAGGTATACCACAGTAAATCATCAAGTTCACTTAAATTTTTGCAATGATATTTTTCACAATACTTTTTGTATTCATCAATGTTATTCAAGACAACCGTTCCGTCGCTATACATATTATTCTTCGATTATATAATTGTAAAGGTTATAAAAATTTGATTCACTCTCAAAATACTCTGAGATTTCACCGTCTGGACTGATAGCCCATTTCTTCCATTTCAACACAGTACTGGCTGGTTCACAACTTCCAATGTCATACAATGTATTAAGGCACCAACTGAATCCACCACAGCTTTTGTATTTCCTCTGTCGGCAGACCCAATTGGTGTCCATTGGGATGTCATATCCCATTTTGTTAAGTCTCTTAATTATTTTTTCCCTCGTTGTCATTTTTTTCAAAACTTACGGAATATGTTGTGATTGTCAGCGTCTCGTTCTCTGGGTCATAGAAGCCGTCAGGGGTTATGCACATATGGCTGGTGTCAATGTTTTCATTGTTCAGCAGTTCGCATACCATTTTGCCTCGATATGTGGATGGTAAGAGGGCTATGTTGGCAGTAAACTCATTGTTCTCATTTCTGTCAATATGCTCAATCTCACCACAAATGTCTTCCAGTCTATGCTGCAATGGGCCACAGTCATTGTCGTCAAAGAACACCAGGTGTTTATCACCCCTTGACAAGTATTCTTCAACGGCTTTGGCAAATGTTTCCTCGTTATAGATTCTTCCATTGGCGGTCGGTACGCCAGGGTTAAACAGTTTAACCTCTACTTGAACTTTTTCACTCATTCTCAAACGTTTTAATAATTACTTCTTTAAGAGCCATAATACCCTTTTCATTTATGGCACGTTTGCCGATACCAGCAAAGTTCTTCGTCAAAACAGGTTCACTGTCCAATTTGAACCACTTGCCGTCTTCCCATCTTGCCCAGATATTCCTTTCCTGGTCATAGACATTGACAGGCTTCTTTTCGTCAATAGCCATCTGTACAGCCCAGCCAGTACCACCGTCAACAAACTTATCCTTGAACGTGGATATAGCAAACAGTTCATCACTATGTTTGACTTGGGAATAATCCCTTGCCAACAGGTCCATATACTTGTAAGGTTGGCGTTTCAACACCTCGTTAGCCTTAATTACGTGTTCCTTACCCTCTTCAAACTCTTCCTCACTTATCTCATGGTTGCCATTTTCGGTACGTTTGCCATGCCAATAATGTTCAGATACCACACCGTACTGTCCAGCATATTCACCCCACAGGGTATCAGCTCCAGTGGCACCGCCAGAATGGTTCACATATGTACCCTCATAGTTGTGTATCTGTTGGAAAATCTTGTGCCACTCTTC
>ODAJ012113440.1_pt1 | contig 10356 bp, 8 predicted proteins | sample 1539241 | NCBI WGS metagenome assembly ODAJ01 (sample SAMN02144231, study PRJEB22623) | gut metagenome | biome: sheep rumen | host: Ovis aries | place: New Zealand
TCGTGCGCGTCGAAGGTCAGCGTCGGCAGCGTGCGGATGAGGTTGCGGCAGGTCTCGAAGATCCGAAGCTCCGGCGTGCCGTCCCCGGAATCGGCAAGCGCTTCGCGAACGCGCTGCCATCCCGGAACGCGGGCGTTGTCCGCCGGCAGAAGCGGCACGCCGTTGCGGCTGAAGACCTCGGCGATGCTCTCGCCCTCCGCGCCCTTCAGACCGCGCTGTTGCCAAGCGTCGGGCGACGCGACGGTGTAAGCGATGCGTTCGCCCTCCGACAGCGTTCTGACCCGCTTTGCGATCTCGCTCGACAGCGTCTTTCGAAGATACAGCTCGCGGTACACGTACAGCCTGCCCTCGGGGGCGACGGCAAACCACAGCACGCAGCACGGATCGTTGTAGCCCCAATCCATTGCGCGGAAGCGCTTCCACTCCATCGGGAGCCTCGTTGGGCGCACGACGTGCCGGTCGCGGTCGAATTCCTGGAAGAACTGTCCCTCCAGGACGTCCCAGTTGCCGTCAAGGTAGGCCTTTCTGAGATGCTCGGGAAGATTCTCGAGCGTCTCGAGGTACTGCGGATTGCTGTGCAGAAGGACCGGGTTGTCGGTGACCCGCGCCGGGATAAACACATAATCCGCCGCCCGCTCGCTGTTGCGGTAATCGCGGTCGATGAACAGCCGCTTCACCCACGCATGCCCCACGCCGCCGGGGTTGCAGGTGTAGTACATGCGCGGCGAGAAGTCCTCGCGCACCGACCGGTTGCAGGTCGTCAGAAACTGCATCTGCGTCTCGGTGAAGTGCGTCGCCTCCTCAAGCCCGATCACGTCGTACTCCTGTCCCTGATACTGGAACACGTCCGCTTCGCGGTCGCAGTAGCCGAGCTTGATCCGGCTGCCGTTCGGGAACAGGAACGCGCGCTGCGTCGAATGGTACTGCACGGCGCCCGCAAGCTCCCTCTGCAGCGGGAGCACGTGGTTTTCGTTGAGCTCCGGCAGCGTCCGGCGCAGAAGCAGCAGGTTGAGCCCCGCATAGCGAAAGGCAAGGAGCACGAATTTCCGGCGCATCGCCCACGACTTGCCGCCGCCGCGCGCCCCGCCGTAGGCGATGTGCCGCGCGTCCGCGAGGAAGAACAGCTCCTGTTTCGGGTTCGGCGTACCCGGAAGATGCAGGATCATTTCGAATACCTCCCCGCCGCGTCGTCCAGAACGATCTCCAGAGCGCCGTCCGTCTTCTCCGCGCCGCCCGAGAGCCCCATCGACCGGATCGCTTCCAGCGCCGACTGATAGTTGAGCTCTCCGAGCAGCGCCCGCTCGAGCGTGTAGGCGGCAACCCTCAGGACCGCGTCGCGCAGGATCGCGTTCTCCTTGGAACGCGCCTCGGTATGAAACGCCGCGAGCACTTCCTCCGGCGTCAGCTGCACCGCCCGCGCAAGACCGAACAGGGTGTAGGGGATCTGTCTCTCTACCGGTTTTGTCAAGGGAAATTTCAAAATATTGCATTTTTCTTTATCCGGCGGTGAACGCATATCTTTTGTAATTCGCCGCCGCTTAAAACAAGGTTGATGAATATTCAAAGAGGGAATTCCAAAAAATAGCAGATGGAATTTTGTTAGTGATGACGATCATCTTCTCCGACAGAAAGCCGTAGAGCTGAAGCAACCAATACGTTCCTACTATCCTGAAGTCCTGCCGCTATACACTTGTCCTGTCGCTGATAAAAATCGGCGATAAAAAGTAGCGACAAAAAAGTAGCGATAAAAAAGAAAGAACAACATCATTCCCGATATAGGTGAGCATCGTATAATGTGGCGCTGATTGGTCCTTATTTCACTTCATCTCAACTTGGGATGAAGTGTCTCCGGAAAACATCGGGAAATGATTAACGCATACAAAATCATATGCGTTTTCAATTATTTGAAGTCAATATATAAAAAGAAATTCCGAACCCAACAGATGAAATGTCGGGTATGAAGGGCAAAAATACGATTGTCGAAAAACGCAGCAAATACGCAAAAAACGCCTAAATATCTGGGTTTTCGGCATTTTTCATTTGGTTCAATCTGTTCAAAAAACCATAGAAATACACTCGTTTATGATCAGAGTGTTGTCAAAAATGTTGTCAAATTTTACCTTCAAACATCCTGTTTCGCCCTCTTGATTATTTTCAAAACAGCGAATACGATTTAACCAACAATTTTGTCGAATCTGTTGACATGTAGGTTATGACGAATTATACTGTTCATGGAGGACCATGATATGTCTGCTGTTGATGAATTGATACTCGAAGAAGCGGAACGGCTTAAACGGATTCGCGCGGCAAAGCTGCGTGATTTTGACATGCTTCCAAAAGGAAGCATCCGTAAAAAGAGGATCAACGGTCGTGAGTATCATTATCTTCAGTGGCGAGACGGGAAACATATACGGTGCAAGTACATTCCGGCGGATGAACTGGAAGCTGTTTCCAACTGCATCGATCGCCGCAACAATCTAAAAAACGAGATTGCCGCGATCAACGCCGATCTATCAAAACTGCAAAGGATCATAAAAGCATGACGAGCATTCAACAAAAAGAATTCTTGGATTTTATTACTCTGTTGGACGAAAATGGGCTGCTTCCGCATGTTGTTCTCGTCGGCAGCTGGGCAGAGTACTTATATCAGCACGGAAATGTGTTGGACGGATTTATCAGCGCCGCCAAAACTCTGGATATTGATTTTCTGATTCGCAAGGGAAAGCGGTTGAAAAATCGCTTTCCCTTCTTTTTTGGGCTGTGCCCAAATTGTGCCCAAAACCCGAAGCGAGCACAAGGTGAGACAGAAGAAGCCCCAAAACACTGAGGTTTTTGGGGCTTCTTCTGGAGGCGCTTCTCGCTGTGGGAGTACCATCTCTAAATCAAAAACACCCGCAAGGGGTGCTTTTGATTTGGAGGCGCCACCCGGAATCGAATTGCACTTTTGGGTGATATGCCACAATATCTTGTTATGATCAGTACGTTTTGACACTACATATAGATCAATTTGTCCAATATGTCCAATGAAAAAAGATAAACTGTGTCCACTTTGTGTCCAGAAAACAAAAGGGGGATTTTTAAAGTCTGGCTTTAACACGTAACAAAAGGTGCGATTGGGTTTCAGATCGCACCTTTTGTCTATTTACCGCTATAACTGCTTTGAGATATATCTCTTATTCTACCACGGTAGAACCGTCCCTCCGTGTTCTGAGCAGTGCCGAAAGCAGAATTGCAATTCGTTTCATATCGGATTCCTTTCTCTCAATAACCCTGATCGGGTCGATCACTGCGCCGGTGATCGCGTTAATGGTGAGGATCGGCCATGCGCCTTTCCAGCCGTCGAAATGATTGTCTGTATACCATTCATGATCATAAACGGACACATAAGACCGGTATCCCCAGAAGTTCCAGACCGGAACCAGCAGTCCGTAGCCCACGTTGTCTTCTTCATTGATGCGTTGCAGAGAAAGTGTGATATCGGTAATATAGTAAGCAATCGCTTCGGTGGAGTACGCGGGATCGGTGACCTTCACCTCGCAGGTATAACGCATCATGTTCTCAAGGAGGACGTCGAACAGTTCCGCCTTGCGGTGCAGAAATATCTTGTGCCGGTTGCGGATTCCATCATGCGCGAGCAGGCAAAGCGCATCGGCAAGCCCTATCCGCTGTCGTTTGCGGACAGCTCTTTGGAGTTCCGCAGCGGCAACCCGCGTCCCGTCGGCACGGCGCAGGACATTCTCGAGCAGGGCAAAAAATTCTACGACGCGCTTTCCCCCGAGACAAGCGAATTCTTCCGCACGATGCTCAACGAGGAGCTGATGGACGTGCTCTCCACCGAGGGCAAGCAGGGCGGCGGCTACTGCAACTCGCTGCCGATGTATGAGCGTCCGTTCATCTTCGCCAACTTCAACGGCACCAAGGGCGACGTCGAGGTCGTCACGCACGAGGCGGGTCACGCCTTTGCCTACTGGATAAACCGCAAGCGCGTCCCGATGGCGTATCAGGACCCGAGCGAGGAAGCGTGCGAGGTCCATTCGATGAGCATGGAATTCTTCGGCTGGAAAAACGCCGAGGGCTTCTTCGGCCCCGACGCGAACAAGTTCAAATACAGCCACCTGTCCGCCGCGCTGACGTTCATCCCGTACGGCACGATGGTCGACCACTTCCAGCATATCATGTACGAAAAGCCGGATCTGACGCCCCAAGAGCGCCACGCGGAATGGAAGCGGCTCATGGGCGTCTATACGCCGTGGCTCAGACTGGACGGCGAGATTCCGTTCTATTCGGACGGCGAGCATTGGCAGCGGCAAAGCCACATCTACGAATGCCCGCTCTACTACATCGACTACTGCCTTGCGCAGACGGTCTCTCTGGAGTTCTGGGCGATGATCCAGAAGGATCCCGAAAACGCGTGGAAGCACTACATGGCATACACCGTGCAGGGCGGCAGCCGCACGTTCGTCGAGCTTCTGAAGCACGCCGATCTCAAGACGCCGTTTGATGAGGAATGCTTAAAGACCGTGTGCGAAGCGGCAAAGACATGGCTTGAGCACTTCGATCTCACCGGGATCGCATAACAAAACTACGGAAAGAAAGCGGCGGTTCCGAACGCGAACCGCCGCAATTCTTTTGGGTGAAGCCGAAAGCGCACACAGCGTCCTTTGCGCGCGAAGCGTACGAATCAGGCGTTTTTCAGGGACCCGGCGGCTTTGACCCGCTGTCACCAGATCCTTTCGAGCATTCTCTTCGCTTTTGCCGCTATTTCAAGCTCTTCCGCTTCCAGACGCAGATAATGCTCCCGATTCATGGCGAAACTGATCGCGTTTTCTCCTGCTTTCATCGCTGCCTTTGTGTGCTTTGCAATTCTGTGTATCAGCAATTCGACCGCAAATTCACGGGCCGCATTGACATCAAGCAGCACAACGACAACCGCTGCTGCGGCCATCATTGCGATGACTGTGATCAACGCGATGACGGCTCTTACCGCGAGATACAGGATCGGGCCGCCGGCAAAATAGATCAATGCGCCTCCGAACGCCGACACGAAAAGGCGGCCGTTTCTGTCAAACCAGATAAAGCCCCATGCAACCAGCATCAAAATCGCGGCAATCGCCAGCAGCGCGATCGCAAGCACGGGACTCATGACGCGGCCCAAGCCCTTGATAAATGCGATCAGCGCCTCAGCTTCGGCCACGCTGATCGTATTCTGTACGCCGGGAACGTTATAGCGCAGCTTCAGAATCAGATAGATCCAAAGCGGCGTCGCGGCAAGAACGGACAGCCCCAGAAGGATCGAAACGGTGATCTTCTTTCCCCGGCTTGCGAATCGGTAAAACCGGACAAGCGCATACAGCGAGACGACGCCGATGACGGCGAGGCTGATGCAGCTCGGAACCGAACGCCAGTAATTGCGGGTGAATTCATCAAAGCTTGCATAGCCGCGGTTCAAGGAAACGAGGATAAAGACGACTGCAAGAATCACATTGATAAACGGGAGCCATATGGCAATCAGATCGGCGATCCTCCACCGGGAGGACTTGACGTCGTACGATTCCTCGTCAAGCAGCAATTCTCGGAGCGCCTCGTCGGCCTCTGCGGCAGTACGGGCTTTTTTCCGCAGAGGAAAGCGAGATCTTTCCATCGCGGCGGGCCGATCCTTTTTCGGGGAAGGTCTGTTCCCGTACTCGTCGGCGGAGAACTCGTCCCCATCCTGTGCGCGCCGTACAATGAACACGATGAACGCAATCACGCCTGCGCAAAGCAGGACGATTCCGAGAATGATCAGGATATAGACGTTGCGCAGTAAAAGAATCAGAAGCGGAATACCGAGGAAAACGACCGCCGCCCAAACGAGCATAATGAAGAAATAGATCCGGTTTTTGCTGTAGTCGTCAAGGACAAGCAGACACAGCGCGATCAGCAGCATCAGACCGGAAACGCCCGCCGGGATCGCCGCAAATTCGGGCTTTGCCGCCCAAGGGTTTGCAGAGAAAAAGCTTCGGAGCGTATCCTCTCCGACCGCGTTGATAAAGGCCTCGATCAACGGCATATCCTGCGCATCATGAAGTCCCCAAAGCAACAGAAAGATCGCGGCAAGCGGCAGCGCCAAAACAAACAGAACCGTGAACGCCGCGCGTTTTTTGCTCTTTGCCATCCGATAAAAGCGCACAATCAAATAGAGCAGCCCGAGTCCGAATGTGATGCCTGCGATCCAGAACAGGATCGGCTCATAATAACGCGGCAGGAATTCGAGCGAAAACTGTTTTACGCTGCCCGCACGCTGTCCGCTGTATACCCCTTCCGAAAAGCAGCGCACGATTTCCATCGCCAGTTTGACCAGCCCAAAGATTGCGGCAAGCGCCGGCAGCCATGCGAGAATCCGATCGACGGTTCCCCAGCCGAATCGTTTGGACTTCTCTGCCTGTTCGGATTCTCCGCTTGCGGGAATCTCCATGACAATCTGCGGTTGATTGCCGTTCGGTTCGTTGTTTGGCATTTCTGTTTTTCCCCCTCTGTAAGCAGTCCTATTATGACGCGGTTTCAAACCGTATGTCAAGAATCCGTTTCGTTTTGCGTACGCTTGCGGCTGTCCTTTGCCATAATGTACTGCATCGCGGGATCGCCGCCGTCGTGATAGCAGTCCTCCCGATACAGCAGCACGACTGCATCCGCCTCATCGACAAAGCGGCGATGCCAGCGGACGTCCGCAAGCGTCGGGCGGTGATCGGAACGAAGCTCGGTGCTGCGGGAAAGCGGCACGGTCAAAACGACGGGCAGACGACACTGTTTTGCAAATTCCTTCAGCATGACAGCAGCCGCCGCTTCTTCAAGATGCGTCTCGCTGTACGGATTTTTCGCAGGATACGGGCAGCGCTTTCCGATCGGCTCCCGAAGCCCGTCCAAGAGCAGAACGCCGTCTCCGAGCTCGCGTCTTGCCATGCGAAGCAGCGTTTCAAGATCGACCGGCCCGTCCGCCACGCGGATCGGCAAATTTGCGGCATTTGCGCCGAGCAGCGTTTTCAGCCGTTCTGCGCTGCGCGCAGAGATGCGTTCCGACGAATAGAAACAGACCGGCGTTCCCGAATCGGCAAGCTCTGCGGCAAGCTTCCAAAGCAGCGTCGACTTACCCATGCCCGGTCTGCCGCCGATGAGATACAGTCCTTCCGACAAAGAAAGAAACAGCGCATCGCGCACGGAAAACGGCTCCCGTGTCTCATCGTCCGACGGACAAGCGTCCGCTTCACCGATCACATCGGCGATCGGGCGAAAAAAAGGCTGTGCTGCGACTCCCCTTTCCGCAAGCCGCAGCGGAAGCCGAATCGTACCCTTGCCGGGCAGAAATGCCTCCGGATCGGACGCTTTCGGGTCGGCAGGCAGAAACTCAATATCCCGATCCATGCAGTCGAGAACCGTTTCCAAAACGGCTTTTTTCTTTCCGTCCGTGCATCTGTCCAGCTCGCTGACGAGCTGCTCCCGATTGGCTGAAAAGCAGCTTGCGTCCGTTTCCGTCTTCGCCTTAACCGACAGAACGGCGGCAAAGTATTCGACAGGATGCGTTTTTCGGCAGCGCAGCAGGCGAAGCCGCAGCAGGAGCGCGCCGACCGCATGCGCCTTCGGAAACAGGAACCGAATCATGCGGAACCGCGCACATTCCGCATCCGTGAAGCCGTATATGCGTTTCTTCGTTTCGTCTTCAAAGCGGTACTGCGCCCAGTTTCCTTTTCCGATCTCGTTTGCAACCAACGGGATGATCGGAAAACTCATATTGTGCTTGGAAAGCTCTCTCTGCACATCCTCACGCAGCGCGATCACATTCCGATACGGATGATCGGGATCGGCAAGCTGCCGTTTGTTTGCTTCCCACGTTCCCGTTCCGTACACAAGTCCGTACAGGCTGACAATCTCCGAAAAGCACTGCGGAATCGCGGTGGGCTTCAGCTGCGGCGGAAACAGCTTTTCACCGTCACCGTTCCATCCTTCTTCGATGAATTGCGCAATCTCTTCCTCGCTCGGAACAAACGGCTTGTCGGACGCCTTGCAGATGCCCCGCATCCGCCGCAGCACGGAAAGCTCGCTGTTGCCGCGAACGCGAAACGGCATTGTGTCGGGCGCTTCGCCGAACCGTTCGGCAAGGATCGGAAGCGCTTCCTGTGCGACGTCGATCTCAAATGCCGGTCTGCTTCCTTCTTTAACCGCAAAAAAGGTTTCATACGAGAGGTTATAACCGTCCGCAATCCGCTCTGCGCCGCAGACCGGGCACGTTTTTTTCGATGCGTCGCAGCGCTCCAGATCGATGACCGTCGGAAAGTCCCTTGCATAGACGAATTCATGACTTTTGCAGACGGGACAGCGCAGATGCGGCGGCAGCGGATTGTATTCCGCAATGCCGAGCAGATGCGCAAAAAGCGATGAACCGAGCGCGCCTCTTGCAAAGACCGGCGATATGTCGGCAATTTCCGACGCAAGAAGAAATTGCTTCCAAAGCCCCGCTTCATCGATCTCCCGATCCTCCTCCGTCATCCGATCGACGATGATCGGGTTCCACTCCGCGCCGTATTTTGCCGTCAGAGCGGCCTTGCAGCGTTCCCGCACCATCCGCTCTGCTTCTTTCGTCTCCATCTTGTCATACCGTTCCATATCCAATCCCTCTTTTCTTTTTTCACCATCATTATATCGCCGGTAATGTCCGAAAAAGCGGACATGAAAAGGCGTATTCTGAAAACGAAAAGAAAATATGGCCGTTTTTACCATGTTGAAATCACCGTATTGCTTTGATAAAATAACAGGAACGAAATGGGAGGCATGGAGGCATTATGAACTGTTTATCCAAAACCAGATACTGTCAGGTGTGGCAATGCCCGAAGATGGCGTGGCTCAAGAAATACAAGCCAGAGGAAGAGGTGAAGGACCCCGGTCTTGAAGCGCGGTTTGTATCCGGCAACGAGGTCGGCGATCTTGCGATGGGTCTGTTCGGAGACTTTACGGAGGTCACAAGGAAAAAGGAGAACGGCAGTCTCGATCTGTCCGCGATGATCAAGGCGACTGCGGCGGAGATGGCGCGCGGCGCCGCCGTCATCTGCGAGGCGTCGTTCAGCTTCAAGGGGTTGTACTGTGCCGTCGACATTCTGAAAAAGGAAGGCGACGGCTGGGCGATCTACGAGGTCAAAAGCTCCACCCACGGCGAAAAGGACGTCTACCTTGCCGACGTTGCGTACCAGAAGTACGTGCTGGAGCATTGCGGCGTCAAGGTCGCCGGTTTGTATACGGTGGTGCTCAACAATCAATATGTTTTCGACGGAACGCTTGATCTTCAACAGCTTTTCAAGGTGACCGATGTGTCCGAGCTGATCGCACCCGAATCGCAGAAGGTCGAAAAAGTCCTCGCAGATGCGGACCGTGTGCTGTCCTGCAAGGACGAGCCCGCGATCGATCTTTCCGTGAGCTGCACGGAGCCCTATGCCTGCGGATTCTTCCCGTACTGCACAAAACGCCTTCCGAAGCCGAACGTGTTCGATCTCGGCGGCATGCATTTCACAACAAAGCTGCGCTATTACAAGCAGGGGAAAATCCGTTTCGAGGACCTGATCGGCGAACCGAAAATCACAAACGAGAAGGCGCTCCGACAAATGGAATATGCGCTTTCGGACAGGGGCGTCTTTTTCGACAAGGAGCAAATCCGCGCTTTTTTGGACAACCTGACCTATCCGCTGTATTTTCTGGATTTTGAAACGATCCAGCCGATCGTTCCGCAGTTTGTCGGCACAAGACCGTATCAGCAGATCCCGTTCCAGTATTCCCTGCACTGTATCGAAACGGAAGGCGGTCCGCTCCTGCACAAAGAATTCCTTGCCGAATCCGGCCCCGACCCGCGCCGTGCGCTGGCGGAACAGCTCTGCGCGGACATTCCCGAAAACGCCTGTTCACTCGTTTACAACGACAGCTTCGAGAAAACGCGTCTTGAGGAACTTGCCAAGGCGTTCCCCGATCTTTCCGCGCATCTTCTGAACATTCGGGACCACATCGCCGATCTTTTCGATCTCTTCAAGGGCGGCGCATACTATACCCGTGAGATGGGCGCTTCCTTCTCCATCAAGAGCGTGCTGCCCGCCATGTTCCCGAACGATCCGGCGCTGGACTATCACGCGCTGGAGGGCGTGCACAACGGCGGCGAGGCGATGACGGTCTTCCCGCAAATACAATTCATGACGCCGGAGGAACGGGAAACGGCGCGAAAGAATCTGTTGAAGTACTGCGAGCTGGACACGCTCGCGATGGTCAAGGTCTGGCAGGAACTGGTCCGCATCTCACAATAAAAAGACATAGAGAAAGGGGGCCGCTAACTCGAAAAATATCTTA
>ODAJ012046575.1_pt1 | contig 10345 bp, 4 predicted proteins | sample 1539241 | NCBI WGS metagenome assembly ODAJ01 (sample SAMN02144231, study PRJEB22623) | gut metagenome | biome: sheep rumen | host: Ovis aries | place: New Zealand
CCTGTACCAGAGAAGGGACAGTACGGAACAGGCTTGGTATTTCTTCCCCAGGATGAGAAGAAACAGCAGGAGATACTTGCGATTATGAAAGAAGAAACGGAGCGTGAAGGGTTGCAGCTGATGCACCTTCGCTCTGTACCCACCGACGACAGTGTGCCTGGCAAGGGTGCCCACGAGGTGGAGCCTGCCATCAAGCAGGTGTTTATTACAGGCAAGGGTGAGATGGAAACAACCCTCCTCGAGCGTACCTTATATAAAATAAGGAAGAAGGTGGAGCGCCGCATCAGCGATGAGGATTTCTATATCTGTTCGCTCTCCAGCCGTGCCATTGTCTATAAGGGTATGCTGACCAGCGGACAGCTGAGGAGGTTCTTCCCTGATCTCTCCAGTCCTTACTTCACCAGCGGAATGGCATTGGTACACTCAAGGTTCTCTACCAACACCTTCCCAAAGTGGAAACTGGCACAGCCCTTCCGTCTGCTGGCTCACAATGGTGAGATAAACACCATACGTGGCAACCGCGGATGGATGAAGGCACGTGAGAGTGTGCTCAACAGTGGTGCATTGGGCGATATAACAGAATTGCGCCCAGTGGTGCAGGAGGGCATGTCAGACTCAGCCAGCCTCGACAACGTGTTTGAGTTTTTCGTTATGAGCGGACTCTCCCTGCCTCAGGCTATGGCGATATTGGTGCCAGAGAGTTTCAACGACAAGAACCACATCAGTAGCGAACTGAAGGCGTTCTATGAATACCACTCCATACTGATGGAGCCGTGGGACGGTCCTGCTGCCCTGCTGTTCAGCGACGGCAGATATGCTGGTGGTATGCTCGACCGTAACGGACTGCGCCCAAGCCGTTACACCATCACCCGTCAGGGCATGATGGTGGTGGCATCAGAGGTGGGAGTGATGGATATAGACCCTGCCGATGTGGTGAGCAAGGGCAGACTGCAGCCAGGCAAGATACTGCTTATCGACACCCAGGAGGGCAGGATATATTACGATGGCGAGATAAAGGAACAGCTCGCCAAGGCACACCCTTATGCTGAATGGCTGAGCACCAACCGCATACAGTTGGAGAAGCTCAAGAGTGGTCGCCATGTGGATAATGCCGTAAAGGATTACGAAAGGAAACTGGTGCAGTTCGGCTACGGACAGGAGGATATAGATCGCACCATCATCCCGATGGCTATGGCTGGACAGGAACCCGTAGCCGCTATGGGCAACGACACTCCGCTTGCTGTCTTGAGCGACCGTCCTCAGGTGTTCTTCAACTATTTCCGTCAGCAGTTTGCTCAGGTCACCAACCCTGCCATCGACCCTATACGTGAGGAACTGGTGATGAGTTTGACGGAATACATCGGTGCTGTGGGCTACGGCATACTGACGCCTGATGCCAGCAACTGCAAGATGGTGCGACTGCCACAGCCAGTGCTCACCAACACCCAGCTCGACATACTCTGCAACATACGCTATAAGGGCTTCAAGACCCGTAAGTTGCACACCACCTTCAGTGCCGACGGAGGCGAGAAGGCATTGCGTCAGGCACTCGCCGACCTCTGTGCTGAAGCCGAGAAGTCAGTGGATGAGGGTGTTAACTACATCATACTGAGTGATCGCGAAGTTCCCTCTCTCGCTGAGAGTGAGGGGGGTGAGTATGCCGTCATCCCTTCCCTGCTTGCCGTGAGTGCTGTGCACCATCATCTTATCAGTGTGCAGAAGCGTGTGCAGACAGCCCTCATAGTTGAGAGCGGCGAGATACGTGAGGTGATGCATGCAGCCCTGCTGTTGGGCTACGGAGCCAGTGCCCTGTGCCCTTACATGACTTTTGCTGTGCTCGACAACCTCGTTAAGACCCATCGCATACAAGAGGATTATGCCACCGCTGAGAGCCACTATATCAAGGCTGTGGATAAGGGACTGAAGAAGATAATGTCTAAGATGGGCATCTCTACCATCCGTTCTTATCGTGGTGCAAAGATTTTCGAGAGCATCGGACTGAGCGAAGACCTTCTGCGCCAGTATTTCGGCACTGAGGTGAGCACCATCGGTGGCATAGGACTCAAGGAGATAGCCAGGGATGCAGTTCGCCTGCATAATGCTGCAATGAGCCAGTCCCAGTTCCCGTTCCCGTTAAAAGACAACGGCCTCTTCTCTTGGCGCAAAGACGGCATAGAGCACGCGTGGAACCCTGACACTATTGCCACGCTGCAACTTGCCACTCGTCTGGGCAGTTACAAGAAGTTCAAGGAGTGGGCTACGCTTGTTGACTGCAAGGAGAAGCCTATCTTCATTCGCGATTTCTTTGACTTCAAGAAGGTAGCACAGCCTGTGCCTCTCGACGAGGTGGAGCCTGTGGAGAGTATCGTGAAGCATTTCGTTACTGGTGCTATGTCATTCGGTGCGCTGAGCAAGGAGGCTCACGAGACATTGGCTCTTGCTATGAACAAATTAGGCACTCGCAGCAACACTGGTGAGGGTGGCGAGGATAACGCCCGCTACCACACTGAGGTGGACGGAGTGAGTCTGAGCAGTAAGACCAAACAGATAGCCAGCGGACGCTTTGGCGTGACAACAGAATACCTGGTGAATGCTGAAGAACTGCAGATAAAGGTGGCTCAGGGTGCCAAGCCTGGCGAGGGCGGACAGTTGCCTGGATTCAAGGTGAACGAGATAATAGCCAAGACACGTAATGCCATACCTGGCATATCGCTCATCTCTCCTCCACCACACCACGATATCTACAGCATCGAGGATTTGGCACAGCTTATCTTCGACCTGAAGAACGTCAACCCTACTGCTGCTGTCAGTGTGAAACTGGTTGCTGAGAGTGGTGTGGGCACCATCGCCGCTGGTGTGGCAAAGGCAAAGGCTGACCTCATAGTGATAAGCGGTGCAGAGGGTGGCACAGGTGCCAGTCCTGCCAGCAGTATGCGTTTTGCTGGTATCTCTCCTGAGATAGGTCTTGCCGAGACTCAGCAGACACTGGTGATGAACGGCTTGCGTCATAATGTGCGCCTGCAGACCGACGGACAGCTGAAGACCGCCAAGGACGTGATAATCATGGCTATGCTGGGTGCTGACGAGTTCTCTTTCGGCACATTGCCGCTGATAGTCTTGGGTTGTGTGATGATGAGAAAGTGTAACACCAACACCTGTCCTATGGGTGTGGCAACACAGAATCCTGAGCTGCGCAAGCATTTCGAGGGTAAGGCTGAATACGTGGTGAACTTCTTCACCTTCCTTGCCCAGCAGGTGCGCGAATATCTCAGCGCTATCGGTGTGCGCCGACTGAAGGATATCATAGGACATACGGAGCTGATAACGACCCTCCCCTCACCCTCCCTCGACTTCTCCCGTCTGCTTCATAAGCCTGAGAGCGACAATCCGCTATGCTGGAGCCGTGAGGAGTTCACTAGGGTCAGCGGCATAAAGGACGAGCAGATAATACGTGATGCCCAGCAGGCTGTTGACAGTCAGGAAGAGGTTACACTCAACTACTCCATCAAGAATACCGACCGTGCCGTTACCACTATGCTCTCTGGTGTGATAGCCAAGAAATATGGTGAGCACGGACTGCCTGCCGACACTATAAATATAAGGTTTAAGGGTGCTGCAGGACAGAGTTTCGGAGCTTTCGCTGTCAACGGACTCAGTCTGAAACTCGAGGGCGAGTGCAACGACTATTTCGGCAAGGGACTCAGTGGTGGCAAGATAAGCATACTGCCCCCAGCCCATATCGATGCCGATTTCAAGGCTGAGGATAACATCATTGCTGGCAACACAGGACTCTACGGAGCCACCAGTGGCGAACTATACGTCAACGGTAGGGTAGGCGAGCGTTTCGCTGTGCGCAACAGCGGTGCCATAGCCGTAGTAGAGGGTGCTGGCGACCACTGCTGTGAGTATATGACTGGAGGTAGAGTGGTGGTGCTCGGCAAGACGGGCAGAAACTTCGCCGCAGGCATGTCTGGTGGTGTGGCTTACGTCTATGATCCTGACCATTCGTTTGACTATTTCTGCAACATGGAGATGGTGGAGCTGAACCTGGTGGAGGATTCCGTATCACGCAAGGAACTGCTCGAACTCATCCGTCAGCATTATCTGCACACTGGCAGTGCCCTGGCTGGTCGCATGCTCGACGACTGGCAACGCTACGCCGATGACTTCATCCAGGTGGTACCTATAGAGTATAAGCGCGTGATGCAAGAGGAGCAGATGGCAAAACTCCACAAGAAGATTGCCGACATACAAATTGACAACAGATAAAAAAAGAAGATGGGAAATCAAACAGCTTTCATAGATATTCACCGCCAGGAGGCGGGCTACCGTCCTGTACAGGACAGAATACACGATTTTAGTGAGGTGGCTCAGACACTCAGTTCTCGTGAGCGCCGTCTGCAGGCTTCACGTTGCATGGATTGCGGAGTGCCTTTCTGCCACTGGGCTTGTCCGTTGGGCAACAAGGCTCCTGAGTGGAACGATGCCTTGTATAAGGGCGAGTGGGAAACAGCATTCCGACTGCTGAGCACCACCAACCCCTTTCCTGAGTTTACTGGTCGCATCTGTCCTGCTCTGTGTGAGAAGGCATGTGTGCTCAACCGTTTCAACCACGAACCTACCACCAACCGCGAAAACGAGTGTGCCATCATCGAGGGTGCCTTTCGCGAGGGGTATATCAAACCGCTCACCGATATAAAGAGAAACGGCAAGCGAGTGGCTGTTGTGGGTTCTGGTCCTGCTGGTCTGGCTGCTGCCTATGCCCTTAACCGCAAGGGCTATAGCGTGACGGTGTTTGAGAAGAATGAGCAGGCTGGCGGTCTGCTGCGCTATGGCATACCAAACTTCAAACTCAACAAGAGCGTCATCGACCGTCGCATCCGCCTTATGGAGCAGGAGGGCATAGAGTTCAGGTATAATGAAGAATTAACTCTCAACTCTCAACTCTCAACTCTCAACTCATATGACGCCATCGTCATCGCCACAGGCACTCCTACGGCGCGAGACCTTAATATCAAGGGTCGCGAACTGAAGGGTGTGCACCTTGCCCTTGAGATGCTGTCACAGCAGAACAGGGTGCTGGCAGGAACACTTCCCTCTCTCATAGAGAGGACGGAGGGTGAGTCTGCTGAGCTCATCAATGCCAAGGGTAAGGATGTGCTCGTGATAGGTGGCGGCGATACTGGTTCCGACTGCATCGGCACTGCTCACCGTCAGGGGTGCAAGAGCGTTACGCAGATAGAGATTATGCCTCGTCCTGTCGAGGGACCAGACGACCCTCAGAATCCTTGGCCTAACTGGCCTCGCACGCTGAAGACCACTTCTTCACATGAGGAGGGATGCATCAGACGTTGGAACATCAACACCCTCGAATTCCTTGGCGAGGATGGCAGACTCACTGGTGTGAAGGTGCAGGAGATAGACTGGCAGCCTAACCCTGAGGGTGGACGACCCATAATGGTGGAGAAGGGCGAGCCAGAGATTATCAAGGCTGAGATGGTGCTGCTGGCTATGGGTTTCCTCAAACCTGAGCACCCACAGTATGCTGACAATGTATTCGTCTGTGGCGATGCTGCCAATGGTGCCAGCCTCGTGGTCAGGGCTATGGCGAGTGGACTGCAGACCGCTGATAAGGTGGACATGTATTTAATTAGAAATTAAGTTCCCGTAAAATGATAAACTTTACCAAAATGCACGGTTGCGGCAATGACTATATCTACGTCAATGCTATGCAGCATGAGGTGGCTGACCCTTCTGGGTTTGCCATCAGGTGGAGCGACCGCCACAAGGGCATAGGCTCTGACGGACTGGTCTTGATAGACAAGGCTCCAGCTGGTGAGTCTGCTGACTTCTCCATGCGCATCTTCAATGCCGACGGCAGCGAGGCTATGATGTGTGGCAATGCCAGCCGTTGCATAGGCAAATATCTGTATGAGCGCGGACTGACCACCAAGACCGAGATACGACTTCACACCCTCTCTGGCATCAAGGTGCTCAAACTCCACCTCACTGCCGACAATCTGGTGGAGAGCGTCACGGTCGATATGGGCACCCCCATCTTTGATGATGATAAACTTTTCAAGAAGGGCACCGTTATCGGAACCTTACCTCTCAACTCCCCTTCCCTCTTTGTCTCCATGGGCAACCCCCATTACGTAATCTTCACTGACGATATTGACCAGGTGGGCGAGACAGGTCCCGTGATGGAGTATCACCCCATGTTTCCTCAGCGTTGCAACATAGAGTTTGCTACCCCCACCGCCGATGGTTTCCGCGTCAGGGTGTGGGAGCGAGGCAGTGGCATCACCCAGGCTTGCGGCACTGGTGCCTGCGCCACAGCCGTAGCAGCTGCCAAGACGGGCAGGGCAGGGCGCACATCCACCATCATCATGGATGGTGGCACCCTCTCCATAGAATGGAGCGAGGCTGACAACCACGTCTATATGACTGGTCCTGCAACCTTCGTCTTTGATGGAGAAATCATAGATAATTAGATTTTAATTGTCAATTGTCAACTATCAATTATCAATTAGAAAAGAATGGCTTTAGTAAATACACATTTCCTTAACTTGCAAGAGAACTATCTCTTTGCCGACATAGCCAAGAGGGTGAAGGCATTCAAGGTTACCCACCCCAAGGCTGACGTAATATCTCTTGGCATTGGCGATGTTACCCAACCGTTGTGTCCTGCCGTTACAGAGGCTATGCACAAGGCGGTGGATGAGATGGCACATGCTGAGACCTTCCGCGGATATGGTCCCGAGCAGGGCTACGACTTCCTGCGTGAGGCGATAGTGAAGAACGACTTCCAGCCTCGTGGTGTGAGGTTGGATATCGACGAGGTGTTTATCAACGATGGTGCCAAGTCTGATACGGGCAACTTCCAGGAACTGCTCCACTGGGACGACTATATCGGCGTTACCGACCCTATCTATCCCGTCTATATCGACTCCAACGTGATGATAGGCAGGGCTGGCTCGCATCGCGACGGCAAGTGGTCTAACGTGGCTTATATGCCCATAACGGCTGAGAACGGTTTCGTGCCCCAGATACCTACAGGTCGCCCAGTCGAGGTCATCTACCTGTGCTATCCCAACAACCCTACGGGCACGGTGATTACTAAGGACGAGATGCGCAAGTGGGTAAACTATGCCCTGAAGAATGACTCGCTCATACTCTTCGATGCTGCCTATCAGGCTTACATACAAGACCCCGACATTCCTCATAGCATATACGAGATTCGTGGAGCTCGCAAGTGCGCCGTGGAGTTCCGCTCATTCTCCAAGACGGCTGGTTTCACTGGCATCCGTTGTGGCTATACCATAGTGCCTAAGGACCTCACACTCTCTGATCTTGAGGACAACCGCATATCAGCCAATAAGCTCTGGTTGCGCCGTCAGTGCACTAAGTTTAATGGCACGAGCTATGTATCACAGCGTGCTGCTGAGGCTATCTACTCTCCTGAGGGCAAGGAGCAGATACAGCAGACCATAGACTATTATATGGACAATGCCCGTCGTATGCTCTCTATGCTGCGCTCCTTGGGCTACGAGGTGTATGGTGGCGAGAATGCCCCCTATGTGTGGATGAAGACTCCTAAGGGCACCTCGTCATGGAAATTCTTCGAGCAGATGCTCTATGGTCCAGGGGTGGTATGCACGCCAGGCGTGGGCTTCGGTCCCAGTGGCGAGGGCTATGTGCGCTTCACCGCCTTCGGCTCTCACGAAGCCACCGACGAGGCTCTCCGCCGAATAGAGAAATGGACGAAGTACTGTTAATTAGGAATTAGAAATTAGGAATTAAGTTATCGTAGAGGCTCAAGCCTCGTATCGTAGGAGCTGCAAGCTCCGTATCGTAGCACCGCAGGTGCGTATCGTAGTCACAAAGTGACGTATCGTTTTATTTAAACTAAATAAAGTTATGCAAACACTAAGATTACAAGTAGTAGGAGAGGCTTTCAAGAAGAAGCCTTTAGATGTTAAGGTACCAAGTGAGAGACCTTACGAGTATTTCGGTTGCAAGGTGTTCAACCGCGAGAAGATGTATAAGTATCTGCCTAAGGACGTTTATGAGCAGATGATCGACGTGATAGACAATGGCGCACGCCTTGAGCGCCACGTTGCCGACCACGTGGCTGCTGGCATGATGCAGTGGGCTAAGGAACAGGGCGTAACCCACTACACCCACTGGTTTCAGCCACTCACCGAGGGCACTGCCGAGAAGCATGACTCATTTATAGAGCATGACGGTAAGGGAGGCATGATAGAGGAGTTCAGCGGCAAACTGCTCGTGCAGCAGGAGCCAGACGCTTCCAGTTTCCCAAGCGGAGGCATCCGTGCCACCTTCGAGGCTCGCGGCTACAGCGCGTGGGACCCTACCAGTCCAGTCTTCATCATCGACGACACCCTGTGCATACCTACCGTCTTCATCTCTTACACTGGCGAGGCACTCGACTATAAGGCTCCGCTGCTGCGCGCCCTCCATGCCGTGAATGTCGCTGCCACTGAGGTGTGCCATTATTTCGACCCTGAGGTGAAGAAGGTCACCAGCAACCTGGGTTGGGAACAGGAGTATTTCCTCGTTGATGAGGGACTCTATGCCGCTCGTCCTGACCTCCTGCTCACAGGCAGAACGCTCATGGGACATGACTCAGCCAAGAACCAGCAGATGGACGACCACTATTTCGGCTCTATCCCTGAGCGTGTGGCAGCCTTCATGCGCGACCTCGAGATACAGGCACTCCAGCTGGGCATTCCTTGCAAGACTCGCCATAACGAGGTGGCTCCTAACCAGTTTGAGCTGGCTCCTATCTATGAGGAGACCAACCTCGCCGTTGACCACAACATGCTGCTCATGTCTGTCATGAAGCGTGTGGCACGCAAACACGGTTTCCGTGTTCTGCTCCACGAGAAACCTTTCGCAGGCATCAACGGCTCTGGTAAGCACAACAACTGGTCACTCAACACTGACAACGGCATACTGCTCCATGCCCCAGGCAAGACACCTGAGCAGAACCTGCGCTTCGCCACCTTCATCGTCGAGACCCTCATGGGCGTTTATCGCCACAACGGACTCCTCAAGGCGAGCATCATGTCGGCTACCAACGCCCACCGTCTGGGAGCCAACGAGGCACCTCCTGCCATCATCTCCAGCTTCCTCGGCAAGCAGCTCACCGAACTGCTCGACCACATTGAGAAGGCTGACCAGAAGGACATACTCTCTATGCAGGGCAAGCAGGGCATGAAGATGGATATACCAGAGATTCCAGAACTGCTCATCGACAATACCGACCGCAACCGCACCTCGCCATTCGCCTTCACGGGCAACCGTTTCGAGTTCCGTGCCGTAGGCTCTGAGGCTAACTGTGCCAGCGCCATGATAGCACTCAACAGTGCCGTGGCTGAGGCTCTCGCCGACTTCAAGAAGCGTGTTGACCAAAAGATAGCTGAATACTCCACTGACCCACGCTTTGCCGAGGGCACTGGCCACACCGCCAAGTATCATGCCATAATCGACATACTGCGCGAGGATATCAAGACCTGCAAACCAATTCGTTTCGACGGCAACGGCTACAGCGACGAGTGGGTGGCTGAGGCTGAGAAGCGCGGACTCGACGTCGAGAAGTCTTGTCCTAAGATTTTCGAGCGTTACCTCGACGAGGCATCAGTCCAGATGTTTGAGAGCCTCGGCGTGATGACCCGTAAGGAGCTCGCCGCGCGCAACGAGGTGAAGTGGGAGACCTACACCAAGAAGATACAGATAGAGGCACGAGTGCTGGGCGACCTCTCCATGAACCATATCATACCTGTTGCCACACAGTATCAGACCTCGCTGCTCAACAACGTGGAGGACATGACACGCGTCTTCCCTCGCGACAAGGCAGAGAAACTCTCACAGCGCAACCTCAAACTCATCGAAGAGATAGCCGAGCGCACCTCAGTAATAGAGAAAGGCGTAGAGGAACTCGTCGAGGCACGCAAGAAGGCAAACAAGATAGAGAGCGAGCACGAGAAGGCAATAGCCTATCACGACATCATAGAGCCTAAGCTCGATGCCATCCGCTATCAGATAGACAAGCTCGAACTCATCGTTGATGATGCCCTCTGGCCACTCCCTAAATATCGTGAACTCCTGTTCATCAGGTAAGAGAGGCAACAACCTCACAAACACAAATGCACCGCAAGCTGTTCATCAGCCTGCGGTGTTTTTTGTGTCACCTTGTCCTTTGTCACCTTGTCCTTAGTCCTTTGTCCCTTGATAGAGGCATTACCTCTGCATGCAGAAGCATTACCTCTGCATGTAGAAGCATTACTTTTAGCGCTAAAAGCATTGCTTTTACCTTTTC
>ODAJ012127928.1_pt1 | contig 10345 bp, 18 predicted proteins | sample 1539241 | NCBI WGS metagenome assembly ODAJ01 (sample SAMN02144231, study PRJEB22623) | gut metagenome | biome: sheep rumen | host: Ovis aries | place: New Zealand
TATAAGTTAGTGGGATGTGAGCTCTGTAAAAAATATGTCATATATGTTTATGGATTCTAAATTTAATGGTGATATTAGTTAGTGGGATGTGAGTTCGGTAACTGATATGTCATTTATGTTTAGAGACTCTGCATTTAATGGTGATATTAGTGATTGGGATGTTAGTTCAGTAACTAATATGCCACATATGTTTAGGAATTCTAAATTTAATAGTGATATAAGTTAGTGGGATGTTAGTTCTGTAATTGATATGTCATATATATTTTATTATTCTCCGTTTAATGGTGATATTAGTTAGTGGGATGTCAGTTCAGTAGTTAATATGAGATGTATGTTTTATGAGTCTGAATTTAATGGTGATATAAGTGATTGGGATGTTAGTTCTGTATTTGATATGTCATATATGTTTTATTATTCTCCATTTAATGGTGATATAAGTGATTGGGATGTCAGTTCTGTAACTAATATGTCATTTATGTTTTCTTGGTCTGACTTTAATGGTAATATAAGTGATTGGGATGTTAGTTCAGTAACTAATATGGAATATATGTTTTATTGTTCTGACTTTAATGGTAATATAAGTGATTGGGATGTTAGTTCAGTAACTAATATAACAGATATGTTTTATGATTCACCGTTACAAAATCAAAAAGAAAAACAACCAAAATTTAATAAATAAAATAAAAATGTCAAAGAAAAAACAAAAATATTATTATGGTTGTATTCCATCAAAATTAGATGGAACAGAATATAAAATAGATATAGATACAAAAACAGAAATTCCTGATGAATTTATATTATCTGAATTTATGCCTCCTGTAAGAAATCAAGGAACAACATAGACATGTGTATGTCAAACATTAACAAGTATGTTAGATTATTATTATAATATAAAACAAGAAACACCTGGTGTATGTAATGAATTTCCTATAAATGTTTTATATGATTCAAGGTCAAATAAACCTGGAGAAGGAATGTCTATAAAAGAAGCATTAGGTTATTTAAAGCATAAAGGATTAAAAGATGAAAAAATAAATTCATATGCAATGGTTACATCATCTGAAATATTGAAAAGATGTTTAATTATGTTTGGACCTGTTGCAGCTGGTTTTCCTGTTTATACTTCAAGTAATCCTCGTTTTTGGAGAAAAGGATATGGCTTTTCTGGTGGACATTGTGTTACAATAGTAGGATATAATAAAGAAGGATTTATTATAAGAAATTCATGGGGCACAAAATGGGCTGATAATGGTCATATAGTTATACCATATAATGAATATGATAATTCTGTTTTTGAAGCATGGACAATAACATTATAACATTATAACATTATAACATTATAATAAAATAATTAAAATAATAATTAAAAATTATTTTTAAATAAATAATATAATAAAATAAAAATTTAATTTATATAAATGAAAAGAAATATAAAAAGAATAATTAATGAAGCTAAGTTACAAAGAACAATAGATCCTAAAATTTGGGCTTCTATGAGTTCTGCTTCATCTAGATTAAGAAGTACATTAGGTGAAGATATGAAAGCTTCATCTAAAGATACAAAAGATATTTTATTATAGAAATATGTAGCTGGTTTATTAACTATGAAAGTTGATTGTCCTAATACTTCATCAGATATTAATAAAATAAGAGCATATAAAAATTTAGGAAATGCATATATAGAACAAGGTGGTTCTATAAAAGATATACAAAAATTATTTGTAGAAAATGGAGGAACATTAACAAATGTATCACAAGATTATCCTGATTATGATGATGTTGAGGTTAATAATGAACCAACAGAAGAACCGGTAGATTATCCTGCATATGATGAAGTAAAAACAAATAATGAACCTTTAGAAGAACCAGAAGACTTTCCAGATTATGATGAAATAGAAGTAAATGAAATTAATATAGATGATCGTTTATTAAATTCATTATCAAAAAAATTCAGAGGTGCTAATCCTGGAGAATTTATATGTTGGGATCCAACAGAAGGATTTATATTATCAACAGATGATGATTCTGCATTATTTAAATGTGTAACAAGTTCTTATTTTACAAGAGACAAATATCCAAGATTTATGTTTATGTGCGCAAAAAATGTTCAGTTAGGAACTGTTGGTAATAATGAAAACTATGAAGATTATTTCTTTAAAGTACGTAATTTAAATTCGATGGATAATCGAGTACCTTTACAAGTTGAACCTATGTCTTCATATTATGCAAATGAAGAAAAAAGTGGTCGTGAATATACAGGTATTTTAGTAAAACGTAATAATATACCAGCAAAAATAGTAAAATCATTAAAAGGAATAGATTTATCTTTATTTGATGATAATACAGATATGAAAGAATCTTTAATTATCGGCCTTAAAAAATATGTATATTTACCAACATTACCAGAATTAGTAAAGGCTATTCCTTATTTAGCACCAGGTAAATATTGGACGTCTTCAGTATATAAAAATGGTACATCTAATATAATATTAAATGTAAAACCAGATAATATAAATATAACAAATGATCCAAATGAAACAGCAAATGTTGTAGGATTTATATCATTTTTATAATTAAAGTAATATAAATTTAGGGAACTATATACCTGTTGTTTAAAGGTCTTAGTTAATGTATAAATATGTTCTTTTATTTGTTTGTAAATATAATACATAATCCCTAAATATCCAATATCCTGACAAATATTTTTCTCTTTGTTGGGATATTTATTTAATATAAACATTTATAAAAAATAATAAGTTAACAAAATTATGAGTAATTATGTAAAACTTTTCAACACACATACAGAATATCAAACATACATTGGTAGGGATGATGCATTAAAACCTAATGTAAGTTATTGTGAGGACAATAATGAGGTACATTATAATCCTTTCTCATATGCTGATGAATATCTAACTTTTGTTGCACTTGAAGATGGAACAATTTCATTCAATATATAGAAAAAAATGGGAACTGACATGATTACATCAATCAGTTATTCAACAGATAATGGTGAAACATGGGAAACAACTGCTAATGCGAATAACAAAAGTGAGCATCTTGTAATAGATGTTAATGTAAATGCTGGTGATACGGTGTTGTGGAAAGGTAGTGCAATACAAATGGGATTTTATGATGAAGATGATGAAGAAGGGGGTTATGCTTGTTCGTTCTTCTCATCAACTTGTGAATTTGATGCAATGGGTAATGTAATGTCTCTGATTTATGGTGATGATTTCAAAGGGCAGACAGACCTTACAGGAAAAGATTAGACATTTTGCTATTTGTTCAGTGATATTAATGGAGAAAATGAGTGTTTAATTGTAAATGCAAAGAACCTTTCATTACCAGCCACTACATTGGCATATGAATGTTATTGTAGCATGTTCAGCGGTTGTACACGTCTTACAACTGCACCAGAATTGCCTGCAACGACATTAGTAGATAGCTGTTATTTTGATATGTTTTATGGATGTACAAGTCTTACAACTGCACCCAAGTTATCTGCAACGACATTAGCGAATGATTGCTATAGTTATATGTTCGAAGATTGTACAAACCTTACGACAGCCCCTGTATTACCTGTTACAACATTGACAAGTAGTTGTTATAGTCATATGTTCAACGGTTGTACAAGTCTTACAACAGCACCTGCATTGCCTGCTACAACATTAGCAAGTGATTGTTATAGTTATATGTTCAACGGTTGTACAAGTCTTACAACAGCTCCTGTATTACCTGCAACAACATTAGCAAGTGATTGTTATAACCGTATGTTCGGTGGTTGTACAAGTCTTACAACAGCGCCCGAATTACCAGTTACTACATTGGCAGAATATTGTTATGCTGGTATGTTCGAAGATTGTACAAACCTTACGACAGCACCTGTATTACCTGCTACCACAATGGTAGATTCTTGTTATGGAGGTATGTTCATGGGTTGTACAAGTCTTACAACACCACCTATATTACCTGCCACTACATTAGCAAAGGCTTGTTATGTAGAAATGTTCAGGGGTTGTACAAGTCTTACAACACCACCTGTATTACCTGCCACTACATTGGCATGGTATTGTTATGAATATATGTTCAAAGGATGTACAAGTCTTACAACTGCACCTGAGTTACCTGCAACAACATTGGTAAATGGTTGTTATGATAGTATGTTCAGTGATTGTACAAGTCTTACAACTGCACCTGATTTACCTGCAACAACATTGGTAACTGGTTGTTATCAAAATATGTTTGAAGATTGTACAAACCTTAATTATATCAAAGCGATGTTCACCACATCACCAAGTACAACTTATATTTATACATTCAATTGGGTAAGCGGTGTATCAGCAACAGGCACATTTGTCAAGAACTCTGCTGCAACATGGAATGAAACAGGCAATAATGGTATTCCAAGAGGATGGACAATTCAAACTGCAACAGTATAATATACAGCAATACTATCAAACATAATAAAGGGATAATCTCCATCAGAGTTATCCCTTTAATTATATCACTGTTACTGCTTAATAATAAATATTTAGTTTGACATTTATATTATTTTTTAAATATTTCCTTTTTTCATGCCTATATGATATTTACCACATACTTTACATATATAAGATGTATATCTGTACATCTTATGTTTTTTTATAAAAGCATTTGCTTCCTCTTCTGTTTCAAATTTTTGTTTTGGTTTCCAATCACCATTTTTTCTACAATAATGTTCTCTTTTTATTGTATGTTTATTACAATCAGATCGTATTATCCGTTTCAAAATTAAAAATATAAATTTTTATTTCTTTTTATTTTTCTTTGTTTTATTAGAAGAAACTTTAACTATTAATGGTCTTTGTTTTGAATAACCTTTTAAAGTTCCTGCAGTAGATGAAGCACTTCTTTTTGTTGCTATACCAAATGGCATAACCATTACAGGAACAGGAACTATTCTTGGTGGAGGCGGAGGTGGTGGAGGCATTAATATTCCTCTTGGTCTTGGAGGAACTGGAAACATCCCATTTGATCTTGGTGAATGAGGTGATTGTAAACGTTTTGGCATACGAGGAAAACCTGGCATAGACATAGGTCTTGGTGCTTTAAATGTCATTTTAGCAGGCTAATACTACTTATATGATTTATTACCAGCAGTACCTCTTGAAACAAATCTGTTATCAAATCGATCGCCAGAACCAAATGCACAACCATTTAGTCCAAATGGAACAGGATCACCAACACCAACTGTATTAAAAGCTGTATTATACATATTTTTAATTTTATTTTTTTAATGTGACTCCTATATTATTAGGAGGATATTTTGTTAAATTATTTAATTTTTGCTTTGTTGAAAAGCCTTCATTTATTTTATTTATATACTTTATATTATCTAAATCTAAATGTTCTGTTGTTCCATCAACATATGGATCGTATTCTTTAGATATAAGTGTTCTTTCACCTTTTTCATTTCGTATATAAACATCATAATAGTTATAAGTAAAACTCCATGTAAAAGTATTAAACTAACCTAATCTTGCTGCATAAGACATAGATAAATCACTTAATGAAACAGGTGTTAATTGTTGATAACAATAACTGACTGTTTCAAAACCACCATCATCTAATAATGCTACAGTTATATTTGGCATATAAATAGGTGTTAATTCACCTAATTTTAAAAATAATTGATATTGATGCCTTGCTATAAAATAACTTATATAACTTTCTGTTGTTTTTACAGTTAAGGTTAATTGTTTATCAACAAGCATATCTTCTTGAAAACTGGGTCTTTTCTATATCTTATATAATCTGCCTGTTTGCTATACATTTGATGAATTTAATCCAGGAAAGTTTATAGATGTTATTTGTGAATTAAAAAAATCTTCTAATGTTACCATTGGAACCCACAATCTTTCTAATATACTCATCCATTTCTATGTTACTTCAGGATAAAACCAATTATAATCTAATGCTATAACAAAATTTTGATCTAGATTATTTAATAACATAATTATATTTTATTATTTTTATATAATGTATTTATTTTAAATTTGTATCTATATAAAACGATAAAGGATTATTATTTAACTCTATTAAAATTTTATCAAATTTAATGTCTTTATATTTTTCTTTTAATGTTAAATTATTTCGATTATCAAAATACCAGATTTCTTTAAAATAACAAGATAAAACAGGAATATCAGGAATCATCTAAGAATCACCAGATATAAATAATTTTAAATCATTATTTAATGATTTATTTATAATTCTTGAAGATTCATGACTATATTTAAATAATTTATGATATTCTGTTATTGAAGAATGTTTTACATTATTTTCTAATAACTGTAAATAAGTTATATCATTAAAATGTTCATTTCTTGTAAAACCATATATTTCATATTTAAACTATTGTTTTGGAACTAACATAGAAATATCAAAATTATTATATGATTTTTTTAATAACATAAAATCCGCCTCATTATAATTAATATTTAATAATTTTGATAATAACGGTAAACTATTTAATCTATGATATTCTGTAGTAAAATGATTTTGATTTAATGGCCAACTATCATACATCTAACCTTTTAAAGGCAATGGTAATTTATATATATTTTCAACATTATAATTTCTATAATTATTATAATTAATGGGATACTATATATAAATAGCTTTTGATAAAATATCGTTCTTTTCCATATTATTAAAAAATTAAAGAGAGACACAATTTATAATGTATCTCTCTTTATTTATTATCAAAAAGTGTTCAAAATAATGTTTAGTAATTAAACTCAGCATTATTCAAGAATCTTCTTCATTATCTTCTTTAGCCCATAAATTATCAAATTCATTATCGTTATCCCAATCAAATATCAAATCATTTTTCTTTGCACCGATATTTTCAGTAATCTCTAATTCTGAATTGGCTAACATAATTCCCTAACTTTCAACTAAATTAGTAATTTCAGTTGTTGGTTTATTATAAATCATTTTCATTTTAATTCTCCTTTCATTTTATTACAAACTTTTTACCATTTTTAATATAGATACCTTTTGAAGGATTTTCAATTTTAAGACCTTCTAATGTATAATAATTATTATCTTGTTTTATGTCATGTTTCTCTTGTATTGCTGTTGGAATATCAGGTCCAATAAACGCTAAATCCTCTGCATTTATAATATACATGCCAAAACTTTCTTTTGCTTGAGATTGTGCATTATCTTGTGGAAGATTACCACTATCATCAATATGTTCAGAACTTGCTTCAGTCATACTTGCAGGCAGGTGTAAAAATGCTTTATTGAATACTCTATAGTCTTTACTTACTGCTCTGAAAAATCCCCATCCCTTTGTAAGATATTCATCTTTCCAATCAGGTCCAGGACGACTTGCTGCAGTTGTTCCTTTATTGAAGAAATAGTTACGATATGTCTTTACACCATTCACAATTTCAACATTATCAATATGTAATACACCATTAATAGGCTTTAGATAATTTGTATAATATACAGTTCCTTTATAATGATATAGGTTATCTGGTGCAGCTTCATTATCATAAGGTTCTGTAATATGTGGATTTTTTACATATTCCATAAAAACTGTACCTTCAACATTTGAATGCACAATTATACCAGTATTAGCAGGAATAATATCATTATAGTTCATTTGTATGCAAGTTGCTGTATTACTTGTTTTATCATAATCAACAACTATATATACTTGGAATTCTGATGTATGTGGAACTTTATATGCTACATTATCACTAAATGTTCTATATAATGATTCTTTACCAACAGGTATACCAGATGAGAAAAATTCTTGCCAACCGTTTGTAGCACCATTAAATGCGTCATTAATAACTGCCTGCGTTACAATTCCATAAGAATGTATTCTTTGATTATTTTCATCCAATACCCAATTACCTTTATCATCCTTAATATCATAGTTCTGATCATATAGTTTTGATTTATATGCTCCAACATAATATTCAAACAATTCTGATGGGTAATGAAGACGAGTTGTAACTGTACCTACTTGTGTCTGTGCAGAAGTATGATACTTATCAAATGCAAGCTTGTCACATATAATTTCACGAGCAGGCTTTACATTAATATATACATCTGACAATTTACCATCTGTACTATTTTCTGCTTGATAGAATGCTCTACTATATATATGTTGAATTTGAGAATCTTCATCAAATATCAATGTCTTTATATTATTACAACCTTCAAATGCACTCATTTTAATTTCAGTCACTGAATTTGGTACATAAAACGTAGGTCCAATTGCAGTATTCATAAATGCTTTTTCTCCAATAGTTGTCAAATTAACAAGATCTTCCCAATTGACATTAACAAGTTTTGCACAATCTTTAAATTCTTCATTTGGTATTTCTACAACATCTGCAGGTAATACTAAAGTTTCAATATTTGTCAATTTATCAAACTTCATTTGATTTAATATTGATGACGTTTCAATAATTAACTTTTTAGTATTTTTATAAACTCCGTTATTAATATCATTCATTTCATTTTGTGTTAAAACATTAGATAATGTCAATGTATCGGCATTATAGCTAACATCTGCAAAACAAAATATAATGCTAAATAGCATTGTTAAAGTTAAAATTATCTTTTTCATTTTTTATTTTTATTATTTTAAATTATTTTTTAGTAAATTTAATTATTTATCATATCATATTATTTTATTAAAATTATTTTATTAAAATTAATTATTAAATATATAATTATCATTTAATATATCTTGATTTTTAAAATCAAATAAATGCTCAGGATTAATAGATATACCGCAACATCTTGTTTCAAAATGTAAATGAGTTCCTGTTGATCTTCCAGTATTTCCAGCTAATCCAATAACATCACCAACCTTAACAATTTGATTTGTTTTTACTAATTGTTTTGATAAATGACCATATACAGTTTCTAAACCATTTGAATGCCTTATAACTATAACATTACCATAACCATTAGGATCATATTTAACAACACGAACTTTACCAGAAAACGCACATCTAATAGAATCACCATGATATGCTTTTATATCTACACCATGATGTTGTCTATTCCAACGTTTTCCATATTTACTTGTTATTATTTTTTGATCTATTGGCATACAGAAATTTGTTAAATCTATATTAAATTTAACGGGTATATTCTATACTTTTGATTTTACATACATTGTTTCCCAATCATCATAAATATCAGAAACTAATGTTTTATCTTTAAAATGCTCAACAATATTTATATGTTCTATATTATTATATGCTATAATATTATTATTCTAACTATAACAATATAATATGTTTATTAATAAAAATACAATCAATAACGTTCTTTTCATAATTAACTTAAATTTATTTTTAAAACTAACATTTAATAATTTATTATATAACTATCTATTATATTTATAATTAAATATAAAATAAGTTTAAATTTTTATGTTAAAAATATTTAAATTATTAAATAAAAAATCAGAAAATATGCAATTATTATACATATTTTCTGATTTATATTAAATAAACAAATATGAATAGAATATATATTTAAATTTGGTACAAAATAATATTTTTGTGGACCATCCCGGAATCGAACCGGGGTCCAGATAACGTCAATATAAAAATTTTGGTACAAGCTTATATATTAAGACTATAGTAACGTTTTTGTGAAAAACGGAAATTTAATTTCTTTATTTAACGTGTAAGAAATTATAAGAAACAACACAATTTTCAATGTTTACTTAAAACCAGTAAACTACAGCTTTTTTATAACTTAAAATCTATCAGTAACCTATCGGTCAAGCTGCCATACGATATTCATAATCGTTGTCATTTATTGTTTTGTTAAAGTTAAGGAATTCAACTATCCTGCTTGATTTTTATACCTATTTTACCTGTCAAATCCAGTAAGGCCCAAATAAAATAAAATTCTAACGCATATTTTCAGTTAGCTACTCTGATATAATGATCTGTCTCTACATGATCTCTTTAAGAATTTTATTTATTGTTGGAATATCAGGGTTCGAACCTGAAATACAGACTCCAAAGATCTGTGTGTTGCCAATTACACCATATTCCAATTAATTATTTTTATATTTTCTTATAAAAACTTCATTATTTTTAAAAAATTCAGGATAATGTACATATTTTATATAGGTTTATAAATTATTGTTTCAAAAATAAACCTAACTTATATAAGATTTATGTGAAAATATGCTAAAAAACTGTAGATTAAATTTATCTACAGAAAGTCTATACATCATTTTAGACTTTTTGAAATGTAAATATAATGACTTAAAATCTAACCAATTATCTTCTAAATTAAATTCTTCCAA
>ODAJ011967733.1_pt1 | contig 10344 bp, 5 predicted proteins | sample 1539241 | NCBI WGS metagenome assembly ODAJ01 (sample SAMN02144231, study PRJEB22623) | gut metagenome | biome: sheep rumen | host: Ovis aries | place: New Zealand
TCGGCGGATGCGTCGGAGCGGACGGCGGAGGATTACGAAAACGTCTTCACGGCGATCTTCTGGGTCGGAACGATCGCCGCGATCGTGCTGCTGTTCGGATTCCTGTACCGCGCAAAGCTGCTTGCAGCGAAGGATGTGCAGAACGGCAAGTACTGGATCTTCCCGATCATCGTGTACATAGGCTTTGTGATCCGGTTTATCCTTTGCGCAAAGTTCAAGGGGCACGCCACGGACATGGTCTGCTGGCAGGCGTGGGGAAGCCGGATCGTGTCGGACGGCACACATGGCTTCTACGTCAACAACTGGTGTGACTATCCGCCGGGCTACATGCTCGTATGCGGATTTCTGTATCGGATCTCATCCGTCATTGAAGGCGCGCCGGAATCTGTCCGTCTGTTCATTTATATGATGCCGGCATTCCTTTGCGACGTGCTTTCCGGGCTTCTGGTGCTGACGACTGCTAAGCGTTTCCGCCTCGGAAAGGAGCTTGCACTGCTGCTTGCGGGTCTGATCGTGATGAACCCCGCGGCTGTGTTCCTGTCCGGCGCATGGGGACAGATCGACTCGATCCTCACCGCCATGCTGATCGGCACGTTCCTGTTGTTTGACCGGAGCCGTGAGCATGCGTTCCTGCGTATTTTTGCCGCGATCCTGTACACGCTTGCGATCCTTGTGAAATGGCAGGCGCTGATCTTCGGACCGGTGCTGGCGCTGATGTTCATTGCGACCGGACTTTGGACCTGGAACTGGAGATCGTTTTTGAAGCATCTGGTCTTGTCGCATGCTGCGCTGTTTGCAGCGCTCGGCGTGCTTGTTTTGACCTTGCTGCTGTTCCGGGGCGAGGGCATGAAGCTTTTCTGGATGAAGGACATGTTCCTGCAGGCTTCAAGCGGTTATGATTACGCCTCCGTGGAGGGATACAACTTTCTGACGTTCTTCGGCGGCAATTGGGCACCGATGCACAAAACACTTGCGGACGGCACGAAGGAAGCGCTGCCGATGTTCGCGAAGATGAATGCCGGCGAGATCTTTCTGAAATGCAACGAACTGTTCTCACGCGTTGCGCTTCTCGTCGGATTCCCGACGCTGATCCTGCGGGCATGGAACGGGATGCGTACGTGCAGGGACGGCGTACGGAATCGTGCATTCCATGAACTGATCTTTGCAGGCGCGGTTACTGGGCTGCTCGCGCTGCTGCGCTACCTTGCGAAGAACACTGTCTCCGACAATAACGGTATACGAGCGCTCCTCGGAATCATTTCAGATTTCCCGCTGTACGGGCTTCTGATGATCGGAATGTTTGCTTACATCGTCGGCGTGGAGTGTCGGGATAAGCGGCTGATCGAATGGATCCGGGACGGCGGCGCGTCCGTTGTCGGCGCAATGACGCTTATGCTTTCGGTGATCGTTTTCTACGGAACATTGTTCCTTGCGGCGTTCTTCAAACTGTTCGGCGCTGATCTTACGTGGCACACTTTCGGCGTGACCGGCATTGTCGTTGCGGGCGTCGTTGTACTGGGACTTTTTGTGATCTATCTTATATGGCATATCAAAACGCGCACCGCGCTTTATGAGAATCACGGCCTGATCTTCCTGCTCGCCGCGCTGTTCATGGTGCTGGTGTTTACGTTCGGGCATTATATGCACGAGCGCTATGTATTCCCGGCGCTGTTCCTGCTGGTGTTCGCGTACGCCTACGATCGCGATCCCTATAAGCTTGCCGCATTCTGTATGCTGACGGTCACCACATTTATGAACGAAATGGTCGCGATGTACGTCGTTTCACCCGGCGCGATCGACATGATCCGCGGCGGCGAGCTGCACAACCGCATGATCGACCTGATCTCGCTCCTGGAGGTCGGAGCGGCGCTGTTCTTCACGGCGATCAGCTTCCGCAAGGCGCTGATCCTCGATCCGAAGGATCCTGCGGATGATGAATCGCCGGTACCAACGGAAATAGAAACGCCGATCGGAGGTGAGCAGAATGGACTTTAAGAAGCTTCGCAGCGAGATCCGAAAAGAAGACGGGCGGCGGCTCAACAAGCTTGATTATATTCTGCTTGCAATCCTTCTGATCGTCTATTCGCTCTTTGCGTTTCTGAACCTCGGGTCGGTCACTTCGCCGCAGACCGTCTGGAAAGCGGATCCCGGCGTGACCGTGATCGTCGATCTCGGCGAGCAGACGCCCGTGTCCGAGATCCGGTTCTACGGCAGCATTGCCGAAGGCGAGCTTGAGCTGTATGACGAGAGCGCGTTTATCGACGGATTTTTCACACCGGGCGAAACCGAGCCGCTCGCGACGTTCGAGCAGGACAACGGCGACATGTACAAGTGGAAGGGGATCTCGTTCGATACCGAAACGGAGTATCTGATCCTGTACGTGGCAAGCGGCAGGATCGCCATGAACGAGATCGCTGTGCTGAACGGCGAAACGCTGCTGTCCGCGACGGTGTACGACCCGAAGGGCGGTTCCGAAAAGCTCACCGACGAGCAGGATAAGATCGTGACAGATCAGTCCTATCTCAACGAGATGTATTTCGACGAGATCTATCACGCGCGGACCGCCTATGAGATCGTGAAAAACGACGATCTGTATCTTACCAAGGGAAAAGAAGCCGCCGCGCAGGACGGATATTCGATCTATGAATGGACGCACCCGACGCTCGGAAAGCTTCTGATCGCGGGCGGCATCCGTCTTTTCGGCATGACGCCGTTCGGCTGGCGGTTTGCAGGAACGTTCTTCGGTGTACTCATCCTTGCGGTGCTGTATGTGTTCGCGAAGCGCATCTTCCGCCGCACGGACTATGCGTTTATCACCGCAGGGCTGTTTGCAGCGGACTGTATGCATTTTGCGCAGACGCGCATCGCAACCATCGACACCTACGCGCTGTTCTTCACGCTTCTGATGTTCCTGTTCATGGGGGATTATATCGCAGAGGATTTCGAGAAGCGTCCGTATTGGAAAAAGCTTACGCTGCTCGGGCTTTCGGGACTCATGTTCGGGCTCGGCGTTTCGTCGAAATGGACGTGCCTCTACTCCGGCGCGGGGCTTGCGGTGCTGTACTTCGGCGATCTCATCTATAATCTTGTCCGGATCATCCGGGAACAGGGACGGCAGGCGAATGCATACAGAAAGTACAAAAAGACAATCCGGGAGGAGAGCGAGCCGGAGAGCGCACAGATCGCGCCGCCCAAGAAGCTTCCCGTCAACGTGTTTGCGTATGCGCCGGTGCTGTTTGTTTTCGTCGTGCTTATTCTGCATTTTTCGGGACTTTGGCTGAATGCCGACGATTACCGCTACAGTGCCTATGTGAACGGAGCGTATGTGTCGCGCCTCAATGCGGATTACGGCGTCGATACGATCAAAGATGTTCTCTGTCAGCCGTGGTTCTATAGATGGCTGCTGCGTCTGATCGGCGTTGCGATCGCGTCGGCGGTCGTGTTCCGCGTTGTGTTCCGCAAGCGGGAGAACGTCGATCTTTCGCTCAACGATCTTCTGATGACCCCGGTGTGGTGCTGCCTGTTCTTCATCCTGATTCCGATCGCGTTGTACGCGGCGACCAACTACTGCTATTATATCAAGGCGGGCGATCAAACGCTGCCCGACATGCTCGGCACGCTTTGGAAGGAGCAGGTCAGCATGTACCGCTACCACGCGGACCTCGACGCGACGCACATGTGTCAGTCAATGTGGTATCAATGGCCGCTGATGCAGAAATCGGTCTGGTTCTACTCGGGATATCCGACCTATTTCGATGATGCGGGAAACGAGATCAGACTTCTGTCCAACATCTCCAGCACGGGCAACCCCGCGGTATGGTATGTCTCGGCGTTCGGCGCGGTGTTCGCCGCCGTCGAATGGTTCCGAAATCCCGCATGCAGGAAGGATCGCGCGTTCCTCGTCGTGTTCGTCGGCATCCTTGCGGGGCTGCTGCCGTGGGCGCTCGTGACCCGGTGCGTGTTCCTGTACCACTACTTCTCGACGATCCCGTTCGTGATGCTGCTGACGCTGCTGCTTCTCAGTTACGTCGAAAAGAAGTATCCGCGCACGTCGTGGATCAAGTGGGCGTGGCTCATTGCCTCGGTAATCCTGTTCCTGCTGATGCTGCCTGCGGTTTCGGGCATTCCGGTGCCGTACGGGTATGCAAAGTTTATCGAGAACGTGCTCGCGCCGTTCGGAAAGGTCTACTATGTCGGCATCTGAAGGTAAGAAAAGCTTCATTCAGCTTTTGAAATTTGTGCTGATCGGCGCGTCCAACACGCTGATCGACCTGATCGTCTGCCGTGTGCTGCAGGCGCTGTTCGGCACGTTTTCCGCAGCGCCGATCCTGACGTACTATCTGCCGAAGGTCATCGGCTACGCCTGCGGCATCGCGAACAGCTACTTCTGGAATTCACGATGGACGTTCCGCGAGGAGCGCCGCCGCGATGCGCGCGAGATCGTTTTGTTCATTGCGGTCAATCTTGTTACGCTCGGACTGTCGCTCGGGCTGATGTATCTGTTCAAGAACGTCTGCGGGCTTGACACATGGTGGATGCGATTGATCGGAGAGAACTGGTTCACGAAGATCGTCAGCGGCGACTTCTTCTGCACGGTGCTGTCGACCGGCATTGCGCTGCTTGTGAACTTTGCGGGCAACAAGCTGCTCGTGTTCAAAAAGCGCCCGGAGGAGCCGAAAGAAGAACCGAAAGAGGAACCGATCGAACCGACGGAGGAATAAACGATGCTGGCAAAGGTGGAGAGCTACGGGCTTGTTGCGCTGAACGGGTATCCCGTGACGGTGGAAACGGATATTTCGTCCGGCATGCCGAACTATGAGACCGTCGGGCTGCCCGACACGGCGGTCCGCGAATCGCGCGAGCGCGTGCACGCCGCGATCCGCCATTCCGGTTTTATGTTTCCGCAGGCGCGCATCACGGTCAATCTGGCGCCTGCCGACCTCAAGAAGGAGGGCTCGGTCTACGATCTGCCGATCGCGCTGTCGATCCTCGAGGCAAACGGCGACCTCCGCCCCACGCCGAAGGGCATGATCGTGCTCGGCGAGCTCGCGCTGGACGGCACGGTCCGCCCGATCTCCGGCATTCTGCCGATGCTGATCGACGCGTACGATAAGGGGTATTCCGTGTTCTACGTGCCGAAGGACAACGCGGCGGAGGCGGCGTATATCCGCGGCGCAACGGTCTTTCCGGTCGAAAACCTTGCGTCGCTGATTCAGCATCTGCGCGGCGAAACGCCGATCACACCGGCGGAGCCGAAGCCCTTTACCGGCGGAACGTACAATAACGCCGTCGACTTTTCCGAGATCCGCGGGCAGACCGCGGCGAAGCGCGCGGCGGAGATCGCCGTCGCCGGCAACCACAACATCCTTCTGTGCGGCACGCCGGGCAGCGGCAAGACGATGCTTGCCCGCGCCATCCCGTCGATTCTGCCCGATATGACGTTCGAGGAAGCGCTGGAGACCACGAAGATCCATTCGATCACCGGCGCAATGAAGGGAACGGGCGGATTGGTGACCGAGCGTCCGTTTCGCGCGCCGCACCACGGCGCAAGCGCGGCGTCGCTGATCGGCGGCGGCACGCGGGCGATGCCCGGCGAGATCAGCCTTGCGCACAACGGCGTACTCTTCCTGGACGAGCTGCCGGAGTTTCAGCGCAATGTTCTGGAAGCGCTGCGGCAACCCCTGGAGGACGGCTTCGTGACCGTCAGCCGCGCCGCGGCAACGGCGACGTACCCCGCAAAATTCCTGCTCGTCGCGGCAATGAATCCGTGTCCGTGCGGCAACCGCGGCTCGCGCACAAAGCCCTGCACCTGCACGGCGGCGCAGATCAAGCGCTACGCCGGACGCATCAGCGGACCTTTGCTCGACCGCATCGACCTGCATATCGAAATGACAGAGGTCGGCTATCGCGAGATCACCGACCGCAAGCCCGCGGAACCCTCGGAAACGGTTCGCGCGCGAGTGACAGCGGCAAGGGCGCTGCAGCGCGAGCGGTTCAAAGCGGACGGTATCCGCACCAACGCCGAGATGAAGGGCGAGCTGATCCGAAGGTACTGCAATCCCACCGGCGAATCCGAAAAGCTCCTCCGCGACGCGTTCAAGCGCCTGCAGCTTTCGGCGCGCGCCTATCAGCGGGTTCTGAAGGTCGCCCGCACGATCGCGGACCTCGAGAACAGCCCGGAGATTCGCTCCGAGCACTACGCCGAGGCGATCCAGTACCGCAGCATGTCGATGCTTTCCGACTTGTAAAAAACGACAAAATCCGACGCCGCACGGGGTTCCTGTGCGGTTTTTGTTGCGATTTTGTCACATTTGCATATATAAATAGGATTGAAATCCGAAAACGTTCATGCTATGATATGTTCCGAAGTATTCTCAAAACGGAGGAGAAGCGTTCCGATGGACGAAACGACGCGGCACTGGCTGTGGCTGCATTACGCGACGAGCACGAATCCGCGGCTGTTCTGCGAGCTGCTTTCGCGGTTCGACGACATCTCGGAAGCGCACGAAGCGATCCTGAAAAAGGATTTCGATGCGTTTTCCGATGTGTCCGAAACCGTAAGGGATCGGCTCGTTACCGCGGCGGACGAACGGTTTCTGGACCGCTACTGCGCGTGGCTCGAGCGGAACGGGGTCGGGGTCGTCACGGCGGAGTCGGAGGAATACCCGACGCTGCTTTCCGAAATCTATGATCCGCCGTCGCTGCTCTTCTATAAGGGCAGGCTGCCGAAGGAATTGAACCTTCCGATCGCAATGGTCGGCGCGCGCAGCTGTACCGATTACGGCAGAGAGGTCGCAGAGCTTCTGGGCGAGCAGCTTGCGGAGCGCGGGGCGACGGTTGTGACCGGGCTTGCCGCGGGGATCGATTCCGCAGCGGCGAAAGGCGCGCTTTCGGTCGGATCCAACGACTGCCCGGTGATCGGGGTCCTCGGCTGCGGGATCGACGTAACCTATCCGCAGAACAACGGCGATCTCTATCAGAAGGTGATCGACCGCGGCGGCGTGCTCGTCACCGAATTTCTTCCGAAGACGCCGCCGCTTGCACAGAATTTTCCGATCCGCAACCGCATTCTGTCAGGGCTTTCCCGCGGGGTCGTGGTGATCGAAGCGGGCGAGCGCAGCGGCACGTCGATCACGGCGGACTGTGCCCGCGAGCAGGGCAGAGAGGTCTTTGCGGTGCCGGGACGCATCACGGATCCGATGAGCGTGGGCACCAACCGCATGATCACGCGCGGCGAGGCAAAGCCCGTGACCTGCGCGGCGGAGATTTTAACCGAGTTTACGGACGACGCGGGTGACGACGTGCTGAACGGCGCGGCGAAGAAGGTGACGTTCACCTCGCTCGGCGCGATCGGACAGGAGATCTACATGGCGCTTTTGCAGGGCGAAAAGGACGCGGACGAGCTTCTGGACTGGATCGACTGTTCCGCGCAGGATCTCAACGCGACGCTGACGCGGATGCTGTTTTCCGAGGTCATCAAACAACTTCCGGGCCGTATCTACGCGCTCGATACCATCCACACGGTCGTAACGTTCGACCAATAACGCAAGAGGAGTTCTACTATGGCAGAAGCAAAAAACACGCTGGTGATCGTTGAATCCCCCGCAAAGGCAAAGACGATCGGAAAGTTTTTGGGGAACAAGTTCAAGGTCGTGGCGAGCAACGGGCACGTTCGCGATCTTCCGAAATCGCAGCTTGGCATCGACACCGCGCATGACTTTACCCCGAAATATATCACGCTCCGCGGACGCGGGGACGTGCTGGAGCGCATCAAGAAGGAAGCGAAGGAAGCCGATCGCGTCCTTCTCGCAACGGACCCTGACCGCGAAGGCGAAGCGATCTCCTGGCATCTGGCGCAGATCCTGAAGCTCGATACGGCGTCGAAATGCCGCATCGAGTTCCACGAGATCACGTCGAACGCGGTGAAAAACGCGATCAAAAAGCCGCGCACGATCAACATGGACCTCGTCGACGCGCAGCAGGCAAGGCGCGTGCTGGACCGCATCGTGGGATATAAGATCAGCCCGATCCTGTGGGTCAAGATCCGCAAGGGGCTGTCCGCAGGCCGCGTGCAGTCCGTGGCGACACGCATCGTGTGCGACCGCGAGGACGAGATCAATGCGTTCGTTCCGGAGGAATACTGGACGCTGACCGCAAAGCTCAAGGCGGGCGCCAAGAAGTCGTTTGACGTGCGCTTCTACGGCGAGGACGGCGCGAAGGTCGATCTTCGGACCGAGGAACAGACGAACGCGGTCATAAAACGCGTCGGCGATTCCGCATTCACCGCGACCGAGGTAAAGAGCGGCGAAAAGCACAAGCATGCCGCACCGCCGTTCACGACGTCCAGCATGCAGCAGGACGCGTCCAGAAAGCTCGGCTTCACGACCAAGCGCACCATGATGGTCGCGCAGCAGCTCTATGAGGGCGTGGAGATCGGCAAGAAGGGCGCAACGGGTCTGATCACCTACATCCGTACCGACTCGGTCCGCATTGCGGACGAGGCGCAGAAGTCGGCACGCAGCTATATTCTGGAGACCTTCGGCGAGGCGTACATGCCGAAGACGCCGAATGTGTACCGCGGCCGCCGCAACGCGCAGGATGCGCACGAAGCGATCCGTCCGACCGACGTAAAGAACGACCCGAAGACGCTGAAGCCGTATCTTTCGAGCGACCAGTACAAGCTCTATAAGCTCGTGTACGAGCGCTTCCTGGCAAGCCAGATGAGCGACGCGGTGCTCGAGCAGACCGCCGTCACGTTCGACGCGAACGGCGTACAGTTCAAGGCGACAGGCTCGCGCGTGCACTTTGCGGGCTTCTCCGCGATGTACACCGAGGGACGTGACGTCGACGACGAGGACACCGTGCAGCTTCCGCCGATCAAGGAGGGCGACTGCTTTAAATCCGAGAATCTGGATCCGCAGCAGAAGTTCACGCAGCCGCCGTCCCGCTATACCGAGGCGACGCTCGTCAGAACGCTCGAGGAAAAGGGCATCGGCCGTCCGTCCACCTATTCGCCGACGATCTCCACGATCATCGACCGCGGCTACATCATGCGGGAAAAGAAGACGCTGGTGCCGACCGAGCTCGGCTTTGCCGTAACGGGGCTGATGAAATCGAGCTTCCCGGACATCGTGGACATCGCGTTCACCGCAAACATGGAGGAGGAGCTCGACTCCGTCGAGGATGGCTCCGAAAAGTGGCAGAACGTCGTGGGCGAGTTTTACGATCCGTTTATGCAGACGGTCGAGACCGCCGAGAAGAACGCGGAAAAGATCAAAATCCCCGACGAGGTTTCCGACGTCCCGTGCGACAAGTGCGGCGCGATGATGGTTTATAAGATGGGACGCTTCGGCAAGTTCCTTGCGTGCCCGAATTTCCCGACCTGCCGCAACACAAAGTCGATCGTGGAGAAGGTCGAGGGCGTTCCGTGCCCGAAGTGCGGCGCCGCGATCGTCAAGAAGCACGGCAAGAAGAAAGTATTTTACGGCTGCGAACGCTATCCGGACTGCGATTTCACCAGCTGGGATCTGCCGGTTGCGACCAAGTGCCCGAAGTGCGGCGGTCTGATGGTGCAGAAGCACGGACAGAACGGCACGTTCGTGCAGTGCGCGGATCCGGACTGCAAGGAAATCCTGCGCCGCACGAAGAAGACCGATGCGTAAACCGAACGTGACCGTCGTCGGCGCGGGGCTCGCCGGCGCGGAGGCGGCGTACCGGCTGCTCTCGCACGGGTATCCCGTGACGCTGTATGAGATGAAGCCCGAAAAGCGTACGCCCGCGCACAAGGGCGACGGCTTTGCGGAGCTCGTCTGCTCGAACTCGCTGCGCTCCGATCGGCTTTCGAACGCCGTCGGGCTCCTGAAGGAGGAGATGCGCGCGCTGGATTCGCTCGTCATGCGGGCGGCGGACGCGACAAAAGTCCCCGCCGGCGGCGCGCTTGCGGTCGACCGGGACGGGTTTTCGCGATATATTACCGAAACGCTGACGGCGTTTCCGGAGCTCACCGTCGTGCATGAGGAACTCACCGAGCTTCCCGCGTCGCCCGCGATCGTGGCGACGGGACCGCTGACAAGCGACGCGCTGAGCGGGGCGATCGAGGAACGCTTCGGACAGAGCCTGCATTTTTACGACGCTGCGGCGCCGATCGTGACCTTTGCGTCGCTCGACCATGAGAAGGTTTTTGCGGCGTCCCGCTATGACCGCGGCGCGGATTATCTGAACTGCCCGATGACGCGCGAGGAATACTTTGCGTTCTATCACGCACTCGTTGCGGCGGAAACTGTGCCGCTGCATTCGTTCGAAACGCCGCGCGTGTTCGAGGGCTGCATGCCGATCGAGGTCATG
>ODAJ012148253.1_pt1 | contig 10343 bp, 10 predicted proteins | sample 1539241 | NCBI WGS metagenome assembly ODAJ01 (sample SAMN02144231, study PRJEB22623) | gut metagenome | biome: sheep rumen | host: Ovis aries | place: New Zealand
TCCTCGCTGATGAAGCCCCAGTAGAGCCCGGCCGACACCGCGTTCCCCCGGATGAAAAATCTGGTCTGCAAGTAGGAAATGACGACCGCGCACCCCGCCGTCAGCGCATAATCCAGCTTGTGGCGGGAGTAAAAGGTGAATCCGAGGAGGATGAGCAGGCATCCGATCACAGCCGCGCCGTTCCAGAAGGCAGTGAGGCCCAGGAGGCAGCCCAGAAGGATGGCCTTCCGGGGGTATTCCGGAAGCCAGGCGTCTCTGGTCAGGAAGAGGAAGGCGAGGCGATTCCCGGCCGCGCCGAACTGTTGCGATGAAGAAGCCTCCGGGCCAGGCTCAACAGTCTTTGCTGCCTGCCCCGTAGACGCCGCGTCAGCACCAGCAGTTGCTGCCAGCTCCGGGGACGCCACTGCGCCAGCACCGGCATTCCTTGCTGCCTGAGCCGGCTCATGATTGACAGAGCTTCCCATCTCCTCCGCCCGGATCAGGTAATCCAGGAAGAACCATATGAGAAGCCCGGCGACCGTCAGCCCGAAGGCCAGGTGGCGCTGGTTCAGGTAGACGTTGTAGTTCCAAAGGCCCCAGTTTTCATTTGTCGTATAGCCGATAAAAGTGGTGTTCTCCCGCAGGGTCACCGCAAGGTCGCCGGCTGCGATATGCTCAGCCAGAAACCGGAAGAAGGTGAGGCCGCTCCGGAAGAAAAAGAGGATAGAGGTCAGGACCGCTGCTGTGAACTTACCCCAGAGCCGAACGGCAATCTGTGTCAGGACAAGGAGAAATGTCCACATAAAGAGAATGCCCGCCACATTGTAAGCCACATCCAGCCTCAGGCCCAGAAACTCCAGATTTCCCGTCAGGAACTGGAACATGAAATGGTACTTGATGTCCTCCCCGCCAAAATGGGGGTACATGGTCGGATAGTTGGCGCTCCTCGAAAAGGACCGCACCATGGCCAGGTGCGGTGCGTAATCGCTGAACACCGTGAAGCCCGCGTACAGCGTGTCGTTGCGGACGAAAAGGACATACCAGAAGGTCGCAGCAATAAAGATAAGAAGCATTCCGTAGAGAAAGCACTCTTTTCTGAAAAGCTTCCCATCCGGCACCAGACGCCTGAGAACATCCGCCGCGCCGCCGGCCTTCTTAAGCCGGATCAGCAGGAAAATGAAGACCGCCGCCTCCCCGCCCATGACCACCGCATTGGCTATATAGAGGGGCTGGGCCACATCTGCCCGGACCTTGAGGACCCAGGCGAGAAGGTACAGGCACCAGGTGGCCACAAGTGTGCCGGCGGCGGCTCCGCCGCCCAGCAGGATCCATATGCGGTTGACAGGTCTGTCCGGGGCCGGGTCTTCATTTCCCAGAAGGACCGGCGAGACGATGGCTGTCCCCGTTGCCAGGGCCAGCAGGATATATAGGAAGGCGAGCATGTTTTTTCCCCCCTCGCGAATCAGTCAGCTGACGACCGCTGAACTATCGGAAGAGGGCTTGCATGTTCCCCCTTGCGGACAAATCAGCAGGAATACAGACACAAGCATACCATATCCGGGCATAAAATTGGACGGTTCCTTCTTCCAAAATCATGGTTTTTGGAAAACAGGAACCGTCTCCCGGTCATTTCCTTATTTCTTCAGCGCTGCGTCCAGGTCCTTCCAGTTGGCCTTCTCCGATGCGGTCGGCGTGAAAAACATAGTCCTCTGTTCTAATCTCATATCCTCTCCTTTCCGTGAACAAGTGTACCTAAGTATCGCCTTACCTGGCTAAGATCCTGACCAGACGCAGCGCGTTTTGCTGCATCTGGGCCCGGGTGAGGCTGCCGGACTCCATGGCCTCGCGAATCGGTCCTGTGAAGGTATCGTCCTCGCTGCCCGGCGCGATCCAGCTGATGCCCGCCTCCATGAGACCCGCTGGTCCCCTGTTGCCGAAGCCGCCCCAGTCGGTCATCACGTAGCCGTCAAAGCCCATCTCCCCGCGGAGAATTCCCTTGAGGAGGGCGCTGTCATTGGAACAGTACAGTCCGTTGGCGGCATTATAGCCGGTCATCACCGTATCCGGCTTCTCCACTTCAAAGGCAAACTCGAAGGCCTTGATGTAGAGCTCCCTGGCCGTCCGCTCGCTCATGATACTGTGGTTGGTGTTGCGCAGGGTCTCGGCGTTGTTCCCGAAGAAATGCATCATGGACCCGGAAACGCCGTTCTCCTCAAGGCCCCGGCACTGCTGGCCGGCCATGCGGCCCGCCAGGAGCGGGTCCTCGCTGAAGTACTCGGCATGGCGGCCGCAGAAGGGATTTCTCTGCAGGTTGAGGGCCGGCGCCGATGGGGTTGACGACTGCTCCGGAACCAAGGGGCAAGGCATTGTTCTCATTTTTCAGAAGAATCGATGTCTCGCGCGACGCCTCGAGGACCAGAGCGTCATGCTCCGGCCTCTCTGTCCCGGGCTCCTTCCGGGGCCGGGTCTTTAAATCGAATTCAAAATCCGGGAGGGCGTTGCCGGCGATGTCGAAGGCGCCGGTGTAGCGGATCCGGTAGGTCGCATCATACCTGTGAAGGTATTTGCGCACACAGACACCCACCAGCTGGCCGAACATGGCATCCACCACCAGAACAGGCTTCTCCTTGAGAGCTCCGTCAATATAGAACATGCCTGACCTGGCAGGATCGATTTCCCGGGTGGATTTAAATACATAAGGCTTTTTTAGCGGTAATAGTTGATATTCAAACGCTCGTTTGATATAATGTCATTATCGTAGCAGGAGGTAGGGAACTATTATGTCAGCTTTGACCGATTTCATAACCGCGTATAACGAGCTGTCCTACAGTGACCGGGTCGTTTTCTATACTACCGTCTCGAATGACGTCAATGTCAGCGAGGACAACCTTCAACCCTTTCTGATTGAGACCCGTATCACGGATAAACGCGTCTGTGTTTACTGTAATGGTACACATGTCGTGAAGAACGGTACCCGGAAGGACGGCACTCAGCGGTACCTCTGCCGGGACTGCGGGAAGTCATTTATTCCGAGCTCTCATTCTGTGACCTCCCGGACAAAGAAGCACCTCTCGGTCTGGACGAAGTATCTGAAGTGCATGATGGAAAAAAAGACCCTGGCCGAGACCGCCGAAGAATGCCGCATCGCCCTCTCCACCTCCTTCGCCTGGCGCCACAAGATCCTCGCCTCCCTGGGAGAACTGGCGGACAAGGTGTACCTGGAAGGCACTGTAGAGGCTGACGAGACTTATTTCAACGTCTCCTACAAGGGGAACCACTCGAAGAGCGCGGATTTCTCCATGCCGAGGCCCGCCCATAAACGGGGAAATGACAGTCATACAAAAGGCCTTTCCTCCGAGAAGGTCTGTGTTCCCTGCGCCATTGGCGAGGGTGGGCTGGCATACGCCAGACCTGAAAAGCTGGGCAAGGTCAGTTCCGAGTGTATCGAGGAGGCTTTTGACGGCATTATCTCTCCCGGGGCAATACTCTGTACTGACAACGAGAAGGCTTATCGGGCATTCGCCGGCAAGGCAGGTATCTCTCTTATCCAGACGGATACGGACTGCAGAACTGTCAGCGAAGGAGGCGCAGTCTATGGCGTGCAGCGGATCAATGCCTTCCATCGGAGCCTCAAGGACTTCGTCAGGAGGTTCCACGGGGTGTCCACGAAGCACCTGGGGAACTATATCGTCTGGAATGATCTCATTTCCTGCAATCACAGAGAACGCGACGAGCTGCTGGCCCAGCTCCTGGGCAAGGTCCTCTGTGTGCGGAAGACACTTTACTACAGGGATATCCCAAGAAAGGCACCGGTCCCGGGACCGGCCTGATAAGAGGCAGAGCTTTTCCTGGGCCTGTGGCGATCGGTATGACTGTTCCGGGCGGATGGAGGCAGCCGGCTGTGCTGCGTGTGGATCCACGACGCCTCTGTCACAGCTCCGGACGAAAGGAGACGGCCGTATGGTATTGACCGAAGAGCATCGCATCAGATACGGCAGAAAAAGCAAAAGACTGTTCCGGCAGATCGACGACTACTGCCTGCGGGCGAAGAACCTGTCGAATTCGGTGAACTACCTCATAAAACAGTGCTTCCGGATCCACAGGAAGCTGGCGCAGGGGGAGATCCTCGACAGCTGGGAGAAGGGGCTTATTTACAGGGCGAACTGTGCGATCTGCCGGTACAACCTGTCGCGGAAAGGCAGGAAAGGGCTGCCTTACATCGACGAGAACAACGGATTCATCGCGGACGCATACTTCCTGAGTTTTTATATGAAGACCTGGGACGTGTACCGCGCAATGCCCTACGCCACCTGCAGCCAGATCTGTATCCAGGAGCGGTGCCGGGAATGGAAGTCATTTTACAGGGCACTGGCTGAATATGGGAGGCACCCGTCAAAGTTCATGGGGCGGCCCGGACCTCCCCGGTATCTGGATCCCAGGCGCGGCAGGGGGAGCCTTGTCATCACGAGCCAGAACTTCTCTGTGGATGAGGCTGGCCGGATAAAGATGCCCGGATTCCTGAAGGACATCCGCCTCAGGGCACGGCATGGCGGCGTCAGACAGATCCGGGTAAGGACATGTCCGGACGCCATCCTCATAAGTCTGATGTATGAGGCGGAGGAGGCCAGGCCTTCAGCGTCAAATACAGTGATGGGCCTGGATATCGGCGTGAACAATCTGGTCACGGCCGCCTTCAGCTCGGAGGCGGAGCCCGTGATCATCAGCGGGAAGCCGCTCAAGTCCATGAACCGGTACTATAACAGGAAAAGGTCCTTCCTGCAGAAGACCGCAAAGAAGGCCCATGGCCGGAATACTTCGAGGAGAATGGAGCGGCTGGCACGAAAGCGGGACCGAAAGGTCCGGGATTACCTCCACAAGGCCAGCAGGAAGGTGGTGGAAGCTGCTCTGAAAGCAGATGCGGGGCTGATCGTGATCGGGAAGAACGCGGGATGGAAGCAGAATGTGGCTCTGGGAAAGAGAACAAACCAGACCTTTGTCTTCATTCCCCACCATACGCTCATCGACATGATCACCTATAAGGCGGCCATGGCCGGCATAGCGGTCCGGGTCACAGAGGAGAGCTATACCAGCGGTACCAGTTACCTGGATGGCGAGTATCCGGACCGGGCCCACTATGATATCAGGAGAAGAACTGCAAGAGGCTTGTTCGTAAGCAATGATGGCACGTACATCAACGCAGACGTGAATGCGGCTTACCAGATCATGAAGGCGGGCGGTATCAGGGAGCTGAGAATTAAAAAAAGAGAAAAGGTTATCAGAATAAATGTAGCCTGAATTATATCGGGTATAGGTATCAGGCTAGTACCATTAAAGGACCGAGGCGAAACAGCTTCGGGAATTTATAAATATCAACTATTAAGCGATAAATAGCCAATACATAACATCCGGAAAAGGCAAGGCTGATCATGCAGTCCTTGGAATCCATGTCCTCAATGTTGTAGAGCTGGGGGTTCAGAAAATCGAAAATCTTTGTCTCCGCCGTCTTCTGAAGCCCAAACAAAACATCCATCGTTGCGTCCTTAGCCATCTGTCTGTTCTCCTCCCGCCTATAATCAGGATGGGCATCCGCTCTCAAAAGATGAACGGTGCCCTTCCTGTCAATATCGCTGCAGATACTTTTTTATCCAGGATTCATTATAGCGGGCCGTCCGGAAAAACAAAATCAGAAAAATGACTACATACTGCTCATTGTTGACACATGGAAAGGAAGGCAGCCTGTTGTCATTTTCCCACCTGGAGTCTTCCGTATCGCACTCGACCGATCAGCAGCGCGGCGACAGCTATGACAACGTAAATGACCGGCGCTGCCTGGTAGCTCGGGAACAATCCGCCGCCCAGGTGGATCAGCCGATAGTTCACAAAGCCGGTGTTCATCAGGATCGCGTTCGGCCTGAGGTTCCAGATCGTCTGCAAAAGGGTGAACCTGTCAGGAACCGACGCAAAGAGGTCCACGATCAGATACCCCAGCATGCCGCATGTCACGCCAAGGGCGTTCTGCGTGACGACCGACAGGAGCATGGTCACAGAGGCGAAAAGGAGGGCTGCCATGAGGAAGACTGCCGCGCAGACCGCCAGCATCCGGCCGATGGAATAAGGCAGCATGGACAGCGGCTTCACCAGCTGCAGCATCTCATCCGCCCCTTCCATCCCGAAAATGAGCCCAATCGGGACCACCAGCGCCAGGATCTCCAGCACCGCTGCCGCAAGGATCCAGGTCAGCCCGGCGGCGAACTTGATCAGGTACAGCTTTTTCTTCCCGTACCGGCTGCACAGGAGGAACTGGTTCATGTTGTCCGCCGTCTCGCCGGCATAAACGCCGGACAGTCCAACCACCGCCAGAAGAAAGATAAAAAATCCCAGGGCCTGGAAGGATTTGAGAAGGTTGGCGGGCCCGCTGTGATAGTGATAGACAAAAGGCTTGGACACCTCGGCCTCCTTAGCTTCCCAGTACGCCCTCTCCTCCTCCGTAAGCGCCTGCTTTTCCATGCGCTGCTCGATTTTCTGTCTGCGCAGCTCGTAAAAACCCATCTCCCGGAAGCGGACGGGGTCAAATTCGTCGCCGGTCACCGGCGTCATCATGGCGAGGATCGGGGCATATTGTTCGTATCCTTCGGAAAGTTGGAGCGTTATCACGCCATTGACGGACATGAGGCCCGACTCGAGCTCCTCGAAAAGCCGGCCATCAACGATTCTCCCATCTAACGCCCTCGCGGCTGCCCTGTCAGATGGCAGGTCTTCGGAAAATGAAGACACCGCCAATGCCAGAAGCACCAGGACGGACCCAACCATGGCGATCAGATTCACCCTGGACAAGAAGAGTTTTTTCAGTTCAAATTTGTACAGCGTTCTCAGCATACGATCATCCTCATATTGTCATCAGCGTCAGAAAGCGCCTCATCGATCGGTCCACTGCTCCCCTCCGACCACCGACATATAAAATGACTCCAGGTCCTGATTTCCCGCTTCCCATTTTCCCTGCCAGAGAAGCCGCCCTTCCTTCATGATCATGAGCCGGTCCGCGATATGCTCCAGGTCCGAGACGATATGGGTTGACAGAAGCACGATCCTGTCGCGCCCCAGTCCCGCAATCAGCTCCCGGAAGCGGATCCGCTCCTGCGGGTCGAGGCCGGCGGTCGGCTCGTCCATGATAAGGACCTGGGGATCGTTCAGCAGAGCCTGGGCGATTCCCAGCCGCTGCTTCATGCCGCCGGAATAGGTGCGGACCTTTTTCCGGGCAGCATCCTTGAGGCCGACCAGTTCCACCAGCTCCTCCGTCTTCTGTAAGGCCTCCCGCTTTGGTATACTCTTGGCCGCTGCCATGTAGAGCAGAAAATCCCGCCCCGAAAACTCAGGATAATAGCCAAAATGCTGCGGCAGATACCCCAGAATATCCCTGTACTCCTCCGTCCCCACGTCCATGCCGTTCCAGGACACGCTTCCGCTGGTCGGCAGCAGGATGCCGCTGAGCAGCCGCATGAGGGTCGTTTTTCCCGCGCCGTTGGCGCCCAGAAGGCCTGTCACCCCTTCCGTCAGGGAAAAACTCATCCTGTCGACTGCGATCTTGTTCTTATACTGTTTGGTGACTCTGTCTGCCTTCAGTTCCATACCGGCTCCTCCATTTCATGCATGTGCTGCCGCATACTGGCGGCAAGGCCGCAGGTGAGTGCGATCAACGCGACCGCCCACAAGATTGTCATCCCCTCCTCATAGAGCTGCCTGAAAAGCAGCGGTGCCGCGGCAAAAACGACAGAGGATAAAACACATATGATGAGGCTTCCAAAACCTGACTCTGTTCTCATTTTCCGCTCATAGACGGAGCCCAGAAAGGCTGCCGTCAGATAGGGCACCATCATGTAGAGGAAGACCCTTGGCAGCGCGTAAGGGAAATATGAACCTACCACCGCTATGACGATCAAAAGCCCCACTGTGTCCACAAAACCCACCAGGAACATCCTCGCGAACACGATGCTGCGGAGGGAAAATCTGGCGGCATATTCCAGCTCATCCATCCTGTACCGGCGGGACCGCTCGGTCTCCAGAAGGATGCCGGCTGCCAGGAGAGGGGTCAGGGCAAAGGGGTTGCTGCCAGGACTCCGCCTGCAGAGCCACACCAGGAGGAGCAGAAGCAGTCCTGACGCGAGCCATATCCATTTTTCGATGTAGAGGAGCTGGCCGGCCAGGAATTCGCCATGGCTCATGACTACACCCTGGCGGCGGGGCAGGGCCTTTTTCTCGAGTTCTCTGAAAAATTCTTCTTTTCCTGCCGGGACGGGTGACGAGCCGATTTCTTTGATCTGCGCAATGATTGCCTCGTTATTCATCCAAATCCACCTCCATCCAGTTCCTCACCTTTTTTAAGATACTTCTCAGTCTCCGGTAGACGGCAAATCTTGAGATTTTGTACAGCCCGCTCATCACCGGCACCGGGACGTCATTGACATAGTGCAGGAAGAGCATTTCCCTTTCTTCAGGCGGCAGCTTATCCATTGCCTCCCTTAGACTGATCTGCCGAATCAGAGATTCCTCAAAGCTTCCCTTGACTGGAGGCATCTGAATCTCTTCCAGACTGAAGGTCATATCCCTGTCCCTGTAATGCTGAATACAAAGATTCCGGGCTATCGTGTACAGGTACTGCAGCTGCCGGTTCTCATCCCGGTATGTTCTGCTGGCCAGGAAGCGCAGAAAGGTCTCCTGTGTCAGGTCCTCCGCTGTCTGATGGTCCTGCAGCCGAAAATACAAATACCTGAAGATTCGATCATATTGGTCTTCGAGCTTCAACGCGCTCCCTCCTTTCCCTCATTTATATAACGGAAAAAAAGCCAATTTGTGCGGTGAAACACAGGGGACGGTTCTTATCGTTTCACTGGTTCCCAGTGAAACGATAAGAACCGTCCCCTGTGTTTCATTTTGCGGCTACAAAATCGTCATGGCTTACCTATGCTCAAGAGTTTGCATAAGTATTCAAAACCCTTGCTGTATTTTACTTTTAAAACCAATATATCACAGATTCGAAAATCTCTCATAAACTTTGTTTCTCTTATACCTGATCTTATTGGTACTGCCCTCTGCAATAACCAACCCGGTTTCCGTCAAAATGGTCAAATACCGCCAAGTCGTAGCCTCGGACTTGTCACATGCCTCTTTAGCTGTCGCCGGAGTGATTTCGCCCTCTTCATCTATTATTTCTGCGATTCTCTCTATCTTGCGATAATCCTTTTCTTTCAAAACTTCTTTCAAAACTTCTTTCAAACTTCTTTCATCTGTTGAAAGAAGTTTCTCAGGCTCAGTTGCGTCAGAAGTCCCAAGAGCGAGTTTCTGCCGATATTCTTCTTCATAAATCTTTGCAAATTCGTCATTGATATAGGCTACGACCTGTGTGTAATCATCCATATCATTATCCGGACTGTAAACAAGCCTGGGCGACCCATTGTACGCCATTGCCTTTTTAGCCCTTCTGATTCCCGAACCATATGACTGAATCAAGTCCAGATTAAAAAACATCTCCTTCAGTTCATCATTCAGATACTGCCTGTCATCAAAAACCGTTTTCTCATTCAAGTCCTCTATGGTTACCGGAGGCAGGGGCCGATTATGATTTACAAATGACAAGTGGTCTTTGTATACATATATCCCAATATACTGCGCCCTCGAGTATTCTTTATGCAGAATGCAGTTCGTTGAGAGCTCTTCAAACATTTCAAGCGGCCAGTTAAACACTTTGTGGGCTCCCGGCTTTCCCGGTTCCCGAACAGTATACGATGCCAGGACGGTGTCCCTGAAGTAATCCCGAACTCTCTGAGCCTGGATCCAAACAGGGCCGCGAAAAATCTTTGATTCCATTTTATCCGTTCCGGCGACCTCACGGATTACCTGAACATATGCATATGGAATAAAATCATCCGGTCTCTCCGCAAACATCAAAACCGCAAAGTTCTTTGCCCGATAACCGCCATATTCGCTGTAATCAATCAAATGAAGCGCTTTTGCCAAATCAAGTTTTGAAAGCGAGCGAATATCCTCTGCAGCGTTGGTACGCACCAGATACTCCTTCATATATTCATAACTCAAGTCATCCAGCGTTGCCCGTTCATTCAGCTCCGAAGTAAAATGATAATTAGCGAACTTCTTAAGAAGTTCAAATTCTTCTCGTTTATTTGGCATACGTGTGTCACGACGAATGCGAATATATCTTCCGGCCTTCAGGTTGATTTTCTTATCTGTTTCAGCCTTCCGATCGGTTTCGTAAGGGCCATTATTCCCCGGTTCCACGGCAATTACAACATAAAACCTGTCATCGATTTTATCCTGAATGAGATGGTAGACAGGTTTTGGATGAACATGTG
>ODAJ012041398.1_pt1 | contig 10337 bp, 4 predicted proteins | sample 1539241 | NCBI WGS metagenome assembly ODAJ01 (sample SAMN02144231, study PRJEB22623) | gut metagenome | biome: sheep rumen | host: Ovis aries | place: New Zealand
CGTTCGACACCCCCAGCGACATCACCTTCGCCTACCGCATAAACGATGACGATTGGAGCATGCTGGACAAAGGCGAGAACATGCTTACGTTCCAGCAGATTCCCTACGGCGACAGCCACATCGAAGTGAAGGCGATGGACAACTACGGCCAGTGGTCCCAACCCCAAGTCGTCGCCACGTTAGTGCATCCACGTCCCTGGTACGCCTATCTTTGGATTCCGATACTGCTGACAGCCGCCTTTGCAGGATTTTTCTATTACCGACACTACCGCAAAAAAGAAAAGGCACGATACGCAGCCCGCATCCGCAGATACGAGAGCGAGAAAGAAGAGCTGCAGCACAAGCTGGAAGCCGCCGAGAGACGAGCAGAGGAAATCGGGTACAAGCAGGAAGAGCCAGAAGAAGAACAAGAGCAGCTTTCGCCCGCCGACCAGCAGTTCCTGGACAAAGCCCGCCAGCTGATCATGCAGAACCTGAGCAACGTGGCATACAACGTTGACGCCCTGAGCTCCGACCTATGCATGAGCCGCATGAGCCTCTACCGGCGCATCAAGGACATCCTCCATAAGTCGCCCACCGACCTCATCCGCGAGACGCGTCTCGAACAGGCCGAGATGCTGCTGAAAACCACAGACTACAGCGTCAACGAAATATCCGACCTATGCGGATTCTCCTACCCCAGCTACTTCACGAAATGCTTCAAGGAGCGGTACGGAAAAGCACCGAAGGAATACCGGTAGCATATGCTTCATTTTAATGAAGACGAGAAGATAGTATTTGCAATTGACGATTTACTATTTATTTGGATATTTTATTATTTCGTCTTCTCAATCAGCCACTTTGCGAAGAACTGGTCGTAAAGCGAATAGTCACCCTTTTCGCAGGTATTTATTTAACCTCACTAAAATTCAATCTTGACGGACATTGGTAGGCAAAATTCCGTAACGACTTTTAAAACACTTGGCAAAATAGCTGCTACTGGTAAATCCACATTTACCAGCCACAATATTCACAGGTATATCAGTGGTAGTCAGCAGCCTATACGCCTCTTCCATACGCAATGTCCTGATAAATTCGGAAGGAGTCTGGCCGCATGCCGCCATCATCTTCCTATAAAGATTCACACGGCTCATGCAGAGTGCTGACGCAAGTGTCTCAACTGTGTAAGTCTCGTTATCTATATTTTCATGTACTGACTTCATCGCTTTCTCAACCAACTCACGATAAGAGGAAGGAACAGATGAAACCGCCAATTTTTCCGGGGTTCTTTGTTCTATTTCATCCGGACCAGTTTTAATTTCGTCAGCATCATTATATTCAGTTTCTCCGGTAGTGACCGACGGCACCGTTTGATGCAGACGAAGCAAATTGTCGAACTGTTCGCGCTTTTTGCGGACATACCGGTAAAGAAGAAAGATACCGGTCAACAAGCATAACGCCAACAAGACATATATGGTATAGGCCCACCAAGTTTCCCACCATGCTGGAAGACGATGTATTAAAAGCACTTCTTTCGAATCGCCCCATAACCCGTTTTCATCGGTAGCCCGTAGAAAAACGCGATAGTCTCCCTTGGGCAAATTCACCAAACGGTAAGAGTTCTCTCCTGCGCCTAAAGTGACCCATCCTTTGGCCAACCCATCAACACTTACAGAGAAACGGACGTTAGGGGAATGTACATAATCAAAAGAGGTTAGGAACAATGTCAACACACTTGAAGTGTGGTCAATTTCTATTGAAGGGATACCATTACCACTATATAAATAGCCAACAATCTCCTCGACATCGTCAGATGAGACAGCATAACTACTGATACAAACAGGAACATCAACCGAATACTGGTCGAGACTACGGTTATAAGGAAAAAAACAAACTCCACCGGCACCTCCAACACAGACTCCCCCTTCCACCGGACATACACAGCAGAAATTATTCATCGACAAACCACATCCGAGTACCGTAATATCGCGAAAACGTCTGTTCTTGACATTATACTCACGCAAAAACTGGTCGAACACAACCCATAGATGTCCTTTTGCATCAAAGGAGGCATCTTTGATTTGAAGCGTGTCAAGCAACAAATCGTCAACCAAGACACTGAGTAAGGAAGTGTTGTGCCTCCATACCGGCGAAGATGAAACCGTATCAGCGCAGACTAACGTCTCCATATCCGAAACCATATCATAAACGGCATAATACCTAACATCTTTGAACACACCGATTTTCTGTTCAGAGAGTGGAATGATTCGGTCCACATAGACATCTTTATATCGAGGACTGACCACATGCAATTTTCTTCCGTCACGCTCCTTGTCAAAAGCAAAAATAGTAAAACTGGGCTGATAGCCAGTCATCCACAAACAGTCCTGACGGTCTAAATACAATCCGAAAACCCCTAACTCGGGAATGGAAGAATATGTGTATTCACAGTCGCCAAGAGAACCACCTTCAACCCTGTATACCTGAAGTCCTTCCGGTGTGATGGCAAACAGACGATGCCGTTGGTTGTCAAGCAGTATGTTTTTCGGCCGGATATTATAAACACTGGTTGCATTATCTTTTTGATTTGGAATATAGCAAAGAGACGTATCAACCCTGCACACCCATTGTCCGCCGTTGTCATCAGTCTTCACAATCCTTCTTCTCCCTGTATATTTTTGTATGTCACGACTGACGATTTTGTGAGAAGGCGACACTTCATATTTCAACGTATCTCCCATCAGGAGCATATTGCCGTTGGGCAGACTTTGAATCTCCAAAGCCGCAAAGCCGTTCAAGTCTTCTGAGACAGGACGAATGCTGTAATCCTTCTTGGTAAGACAATATACACACCCCATTGTAGAGAACCAAATTTCACCATTTGAGCATTCACACAGACTATAAATAACATTGTCTGTCAGAAGGTCAGGATGGACGTTCGATTTGCGGAAAACATCAATCTGATAGCCGTTGTCACGGCAAAGTCCACCCTCGTAAGTGGCATACCACATATAGCCTTCCCGGTCCTGTATTACAGCATTCACATTTGCAACAGGCATATTATGACGTGTCGGCAACGAATGAACAGTAGGTTCATATCCATAGCTTTTTCCATATAAAAACACGGAAAACGCATAAAAAAATAATATAAAACAAATGTATCGCCTCAATGTCATTACTGTTGCTTTCATAGATGCAAAGTTAAGTATTTTTATGCGTTTCAGAACCAACTCTTAGGATATTTTTGTTACTTTTTAGGAAAAAACGGTTACAAAGTAACGGTTCTTTTGTCATTTGAAACGATATTTACCCTAAAAAAATGTAAAACACACTAATTTTGTACACAAAACTATTGACGACAACTAAACACAAAACACATGAAAACCCAAAAAAATGTTATCTGGCTTATGGCAGCTATCATGATGATGGCAAACCATGCCAAGGCACAGATTTCCAATGAAGATTATGAACAGACTGTAACTCCAGACAAGGCTGTTGATTTCACAGAAAGAATCATCAATCCTGGATTCGAGACAAGTATTGAAGGATGGTTCAACGAAGCCGGTTTCAAAACTTATGAGAGGGCTACATGGAAGGGCATCATGGACAACGTATGCATTTCCGGAAACGCTTATCTCAACCTGTTCCACAACGAAGCCAGGACTGGTAGAGTAGTACAGACGCTGAAAGACATTCCAAACGGAGTGTATGCCGTCAAAGCAGGCGTGTTCACCAACACTCCCGGCGCCAACATCTTCGCAAATGAGAATATCGTTCCTGCAGAAGTGAACGAGACAAAATTCTACACCGTATTTACTATTGTGAAGAATCATCTGATTGACTTTGGCTACTACAGCAGCCATGAGAAAGACTTCTGGTCCGTGGTTGACAACTTTTCTATCACATATTATGGCAACGGTGATGATGCTATGTTGTTTTATGAGGAAATGACAGGCGGAGTTTCAGAGGAAGAAACAACAGCAGCCTACGAAAAGCTAAATGAAACAATACTGGCGGCACAATCAATCATCGACTATTTAGGAGGTGACGATTACGACAACCTCGACAAAGAGATTCAGAAGGCAACAGACATGAAAGATAACCGGCAAGCGTCATTGCCGGAAATTTACAGCCAGACAATGGTTCTCAATGAGATGATTAAGAGTGCCAGACAATTCAAAGACACACACGACCTACTGGGCAGGCAGATTGAAGAGCTTGAGCAAAGCATCCGAAAACACAGGGAAACAACTGCCAGTCAGACGCTCAGCGATGCAAAGCAATTGCTTTGGGATGCACAAGATGCATTCTACTACATTGACAACACCACAACAGAGGAGATGAATCAGTATATAAAGCAAATCAGCCATATACTTGAAATCCTGCCATTGCCGGCATTTATTGATCCAAACGGACAACCAGAAGACTATACTAACCACATCATAAACCCTGGATTTGAAAAGCAAATGGAAGGATGGACCAACGAGCCTGCATTTACGGAGTGTAAGCCTACAAACTGGGCAAACATGCTCGACGGAAAATACATGAACGGCACATACTACATGAACCTGTTCTCCCATCCCGATACGGGGCAAGCAGGAACACTCTATCAGACCATCAGTAATTTGCCTGCCGGTGTATATTACATAGGCGCTTCAGTATTCAGCAACAGGGATGGACTTGTGTTTTTTGCCAACAACATAGAGATTCCAATCCCAATCGGTCCAGAGAAACCTCCTTATGGTGATTTCTACGGCACATACATCAATCTTGAAGAGGGAGAAGACCTTACTTTTGGAGTCAGGACAAACACGAAAGTGGAATTCTGGGGCGCTGTTGACAACTTCACCCTCACACGGTATGAGAAAGCAGAAAGCACAGACATCCAATCGGTTAATATAAATCCTAACAAATACGAGATATTCACATTGTCCGGCAACAAAATTGACCATTTGAAAAAAGGAATCAACATTGTCAGAGACAACAAAGGAAACACAAGAAAAGTGTTTGTTAAGTAAGTCAAATACGGCCTCTCTTATATAGGTAAAGAAAACGTCACTCCTTACAGTCATGACCTACTATTTTAAGAAACAACTTATCCATAACATTTCCTGATAGAATTCATCACAATAAAAGTAAAACAAAATATGAGATCTTATATACTATTTTGCATTATCTCACTCATTTGCACAACTGCAAGAGCATACAAAAAAAACAGAATAAACATCACATGCGATGGAAAACAGCGTAATATGCTTGTGTTCACCCCGGATGAGCTACCGGACAACAGCCCACTCTTTATCATCACACACGGAATGGGAGGTAACTCAGATGAACAGTCGGAACGCGATAGAATGTATGAGCTCATCGACACCGCAAAATTCGTTGTAGCATACCCCAAAAGCGACGGAGACTATTGGGACATCAGCGGTACAAAAGACCAGAACTTTATTATCAAGACCATCGACGAGATGGTGAAACGACACAAAATCAACAAAAAACGCGTCTATTGGTCAGGATTTTCCATGGGGTCAATGCTCATATTCCATTGCATGCCGAACATGCTCGACAGAATTGCGGCATTCGCACCCACAAGTGGCATCCAGTTCAGCGAGGAACCATGGACAAAGTGCAAGAAAAAAGTGAACGTCATCGAATGTATCGCATACGGTGACAATGCATTCTATTATGACAAATACAACATACGCGGTTACATGGAGAACATGGCAAAAATGAACAAATACACTAAATACACCAAGAAGTCAGGACACAGAAGTAAAAATGGAATGGCGGCATTCGACGGCGACAGAGAGCTTTGGTTGAACGAAGAAACAGGACATGAAGTGGTGTTGTTCTCATTCAACTATGGAAAAAGTACCCATACACCGGTTGCAGAAAACTCGTACGAAATATGGAATTTCTGCAAGAGATTCCAGTTGGGGAGTCCCATGATTGTGCCGCCAGACCTCAAACTAATCAAAGCAACACCAGAGGACAATTCTTTCGATCTACCACTGACTACAAAGGAGTTTCAATATGAATTCGACAAAAAAATAGACTGTGAACGAATCGTGGCCACACTCACAGGAAAAGATGGCAATATTACTCTCTTGAAAGTGGAGACAGGACTCAATGCAACTATCACCTTCATTCTGCCAGATGGAACAGAACTTCAAGAAGGAGAATACACTCTCACTATTTCCGAAATCAACGACGAGAGGAACATCAAGGCAACAGACATCTCCTATCACTATTACTTCGGCTATACAGAGGTAGGCACCGACACAGAAGGCAACTCACCTGCCATCGTCTATAAAAAAGCATTTTTGCAAGCAATGGAAAATGCAAAGAACACATTCTATCAGACCGAGGGCGAAAGCTACTCCACAGCCGAAGCACTTAGAAGTGATGTGAAATCAATGATTGACACCTACGAATCGCTCACATCAACCTCACCGACCGTTTACGAAGAAGCTACAAACAAGTTGAATGAAGTAACGAAGACGCTCCAGACAAGGAAAACAAACCTTGACAACTATTTTATGGCAAGAGAAAGAGTTGAGAAAATCATCAATCAATACAAAGATGACGAGGCCATCAGCCAATCAACACTTTTCCAACGTCTGCTTAGCCATTATGAATACTACGACCTGCCCGAGAAATACATGGTGAGAGATGCAAAACTAATCACAGCAACTGAGAACCTCAACGAGATTGCCGACAAATTCCTTAATGACCTGGCCACCGGCATACAGTTTGTCAGCCAAGATAACAGCACTGTAAGAAGCACATGTTTCTTTGACTTAAGTGGAAGAGCCGTTGAAAAACCGGAGAAAGGAATATTCATTATGAAGACAACATTCGGAAACGGAAAGACTGAAACAAAGAAAATCATCATCAATTGAATTTAAGATTCTAATTACGTTAATTCTTTGCCATCTATTAACATCACAACTCCACATGAAAAGAAGCATATCATTCTTTCTGCTGATACTGACCATAATCCCGCTCGCTCAGTCACAGCGCCAAATTACGTCTGACACATACATTTCTGGCAGTTCACTTGAAGAGGATTTCCTACAGCCTCCCCTGTCGGCCAAGCCCATCATGATTTGGCAGTGGATGGATGGATTGGTATCAGAAGCCGGAATCACTGCCGACCTTGAGGCGTATGCAGAAGCTGGAATCGGAGGCGTGCAGCAATTTCTCGTAGGAGGTCCGTCACAGGTGATGGCTTGCGATACTGCAAATGCGATTGGTACGGAAAATTGGAAGCATCTCATGCGGCATGCCATCAAAGAATGTGCCAGACTGGGGCTGACTTTCGGCACACACAACTGTCCGGGATGGTCATCAAGTGCATCCACACAGGTTGACCCGGCATTTTCCATGCAGAAAATCGTGTGGACTGACACGGTTGTCAATATCAGGAAAAACCAGAAAAAACTACAACTACCAAAACCAAAGATTGATACCCTATACAATTATTATCAAGACATTGCGTGGATTGCCTGTCCTGACGACTCTATCATCAGGACTGAAGATATTATAGTGTTCGACAGCGTATCTGTCCATGCTTGGATGAAGCGTGTCAAGAATGAAGGTAAGAAGAAACACAAGGACAACTGGCATCTTTACCGGTTCGGTCACACCACAAATGGCAAGACAAACTATGCAACAGCACCTTCAGGAGGAAGAGGTCTCGAATGTGACAAGATGAGCAAAGAAGCCGTAAGGCATTTCTGGTCCACATACCCGTCATTGCTCACAACAATTGCCCCCGAGGAAAACGGAAAAACCTTTCAAAGACTTGAAATCGACAGCTATGAGGCTGGTGGACAAGAGTGGACCAAACGGATGCCGGAAGAATTCATGAAACGGAGAGGCTATGACATCATCCCATGGCTTCCAGCCATCATCGGAAAAACCATAGAAGGAGAGAATCAATCAAAAAAAACAAGACGTGACTGGCAGGAAACCGTCACCGACCTCTTTGCTGAAAACTATTATGGCTACATGAGCCAATTAGCACACGAGCACGGGATGAAGTTGTTGGTACAACCTTACGGAACCGGTTCCTCCAAACCATTCAATCCAATCAACACCAGCAAGATTGTCAGCCACCTGCGACACGACGACCCCGTATGTGCTGAATTCTGGTCAAAACCAGACAGTTGGGGATGGAAAGACATACCGAAAGTGGCAACAGCAGCCAGAAAATCCGGAAAGCAAATCATCTATGCGGAAGGATTCACCTGCTGGCCATTACATGCTTGGAAAGACGACCCTGCTGACCTCAAACACACAGCCGACAAAGCATTCTGCCTGGGCATCAACAAACTGATGCTGCATGCCGCAGCCACCAATCCCTGGGTAAATGTCAAGCCCGGGATGACTTTCGGATACTGGGGAACATGGTGGACACCTGGACAAACTTGGTGGAAAGACGGGGCACCCTCTCTTTTCAGCTATATGGCCAGATGCCAGACGCTTTTGCAAAGAGGAGTATTTGTAGATGACTTTCATTCCAAAACGCCAACCGTAAGCATCGGCAACGAAGGAATACAGTGGATTCACAGAAAAGAAGGAAATACTGAAATCCTGTTCCTTTTCAATGCTTCGGACAGCATCATCACACCAACCATCTGTATAAAAGACTGCAACAAAAAACCAGAAATATGGAATCCAGAAAACGGATTTATTGAGGAAGCAAGTGCTTGGGCAGCAGAATCCAACGAAGTAAAAGTGATATTGCCAATGGATGGAGGAGAGTCTACTTTCATTGTGCTCCGTGAAAAGACAAACCAGCATGGGCCCGGACTTTCTGTAAAAGAAGAAAAAATGAATCAAGCGATTATAATTGACAACTCCTGGACTGTCATATTTCCTGACTACAAGACCATGCTGTTTGAGCAACTGACCCCATGGAACGAACATACAGACAAGGACATCAAATATTTCTCAGGCACTGCCACTTATATCCGTAAAGTGAACATAGAGGAAACAAACGACAGCAACCGCTACATATTGAGTCTTGGAGTGGTGAAGAATATGGCGACAGTCATCATAAACGGAAACCGCTGCCCCACCCTCTGGCATCCCCCTTTCCAAACAGACATCACAGAATTCATCAGCGAAGGTGAGAATATCATCAAGATAGAAGTAACAAATCTGTGGGTAAACCGCCTTGTCGGTGATGAGCAGGAAGAAGACGACATTGAATGGTCAGAACCAGTGAGATTTGGTGCGACAAAAAATAGTCCAGCCATAGGACGGTTCATGGCAAAAGAGCCAGACTGGCTGAAAAAAGGACTGCCAAGACCATCAAAGAACCGAAAAGCAGTTGTATCATTCAAATTCTTTGAAAAGGACGAGCCTCTCCTCCCATCAGGACTTCTTGGACCTGTCACCATCAACGTTGCCAGAAAGCAGACAATGGATGAATAACTATTCGGTTTCATGTCAATCAGCATATTTGCTGTATCGTTGTGACTTGTAATTAATGTCTCAATCATTAGCACTGATGTAACAAACTGATGCATAAAAGGCTTCGACTATTTGTATTTTCATCTTTTAATACTATATTTGCAAAAAATCTCACAAATATGAAAAAACTACTACTATCAACGCTGTTGGCCGCATTATTCATCGGCATGCATGCCCAGGAGGAAGAACAACCCGGGATTCCTGACACTATCAAACTCACCACCGCCAAGGTGAACAACATGTACAAGGAGAAGAAAAAGAACTACGTGAGCGTCCACGACCCGAGCGTCGTCTACGACAGCGTTTCGAAATACTATTATATCTATGGTTCCCACATAGGCGCCGGCCGCACGAAAGACCTTCAGAACTGGAGCGGCGTAGGCAACAACATATTCGGAAAGATGGTGAATGGCACGCCCACGACAGTGAGCGCCGACCAGGCTTTCCGCACCCACACGACGAAGAAAGTGAAGGCCCTGCGCAACGGCGAGGTCGTGGAAGTGGACTTCGGCAACTTCGACGCCACCGACTGGCACTGCTCCCTTCCCGGCAACGACGGCAACGCATGGAGCGTGTGGGGAAACATGTGGGCACCCGACATCATCTACAACAAAGTGATGAAGAAATGGTGCTTCTACCTCAGTCTCAATGGTCCACAATGGAACTCCGTCATCGTGCTCATGACCTCAAGCTCTATCCAGGGCCCGTTCGTCTATGAAGGCCCCGTCGTGTTCTCCGGGTTTAAGAGTGCCACCGACACCCGCATCGACTGGAAAAAAACAGACTTACAAGTGGCGTTGGGAGAACTATCTTCCCTTCCTACCAGATACCGTCAGAACAACTGGGGAAACTACTGGCCACATGCCATCGAC
>ODAJ012181123.1_pt1 | contig 10337 bp, 12 predicted proteins | sample 1539241 | NCBI WGS metagenome assembly ODAJ01 (sample SAMN02144231, study PRJEB22623) | gut metagenome | biome: sheep rumen | host: Ovis aries | place: New Zealand
CTGCTTCACCAGCTACAGCGGCGAGATCAAAAGAGAAGAAGTGAACCTGTGCGGATGCTATATCGAAGATGGACGTGGGGCTTTGAAGGTTACGGACGTGACCCCGGCCGAGTTCCCTCCTATCCTGTCCATTCTGCCGGAGGGATCTTATCATCTCTATGATTACCAGTTCTTCTTTAGAAATCTGCAGGAGAACGTAGCTGTACGACTTAAAAAATATCTGGAAAGCCGGATGAAATCCGCGGCATAAATATTTCGAGGCATAAAATACCGGGACGGCGGGAGTGGGATTCAGTTTCCGCTTCCGCCGTTTTGCCTGATTTCAAATCAATGACGTCAGATCGGTTCGGTCATATCGGAACTGCCGGATCAGTGGCATTAAATCGGAACAACCGGATTAATACTGTAGATTAGTGCCATCGGAACAATGTGGTCCAAACGGGAATCAGCTGTCTCAATCCCGTGGACATAAGGGGAGTATATAATGACTGAAAAAGAGAAAATGCTGAAGGGGATTCTGTACGACGCAAATTACGATACGCTTCTGATTGAAGAACGGCGGAAGGCAAAAGCTCTGTGTCATGAATTCAACAGCCTGAGCCCTCTGGATGAAGAGAGCCACCGGAAAATCATGAAGCGGCTGCTGGGTAAAACAGGAGAAAACTGCTTTATTACAGCCCCCTTCTGGTGTGACTACGGCTATAATATTGAAATCGGAGACAACTTTTTTACAAACCATAACACTGTCATCCTGGACTGCGCGAAGACCGTTTTCGGGGATAATGTTTTTATAGGACCCGGCTGCGGTTTTTACACGGCAGGACACCCGGTGGATTTCGAGAGACGCAATCAGGGCCTTGAGTACGCCTGGCCGATCACGGTCGGAAACAATGTCTGGATCGGAGGCGGTGTTCATGTGATGCCGGGAGTCAACATTGGAAACAATGTGGTGATCGGCGGAGGCAGTGTGGTGACTAAAGATATTCCCGATGATTCGGTGGCTGCGGGAAATCCATGCAGGGTCATCCGCAAAATCACGGAAGAAGACAGAAAAAGAGTATTCATACATAAACCCTGATTCGCGTAAATAAAAACCATGATTCGCGGAAAAGGGAAATGACAGCTGCCTGAGATTATGGGCTGTCACAAAGCCGGCTGCCCTTTTTACGTGACCGGGAAAACTGCGCAATCAGCCCCGGACCGAGCAGGAAATACAAAATGACAGAAAAAGAATGGGATAAACTTCTGAAGATCAGAACGACAGGGAGAGATGATTCGCGCTCGGACCAATATCGGTATCCCTATGAGCCGACACCATATTGTGTGCTTGAGAGACTCGCGTCATCCGGTTATGTTTCAAAAAGAAATACACTGCTGGACTATGGCTGCGGGAAAGGCAGGGTCGGATTCTTTCTTTCCTGGCAGACCAGGTGCAGGAGCATCGGAATTGAATACGATGAAAGAATCTTCGTCGGATTGACCGAAAACCTGACACGGGCGGTTTCGGGCAGTCTCGTCCGGGCCTGCTGCTGTAGCGCGGAAACCTTTACTGTCCCCGCGGAGGCTGACCGCTTTTATTTTTTTAATCCTTTCTCCGTTGAAATCCTTCAAAAAGCAATGGGAAAGATCCTGCAGTCCCGGTATGAATCTCCGAGAGAAATCCTTTTATTTTTTTACTACCCCTCCGACGAATACCTTGCATGGCTTATGACGGTGGATGAATTGACATTTGTAGATGAAGTCGACTGCCGGGATCTATTTGAGGGAGAGGAAGAAAGGGAACGGATTATGATTTTCGAGATGTTCTGACATATACATGAGCAATGCCGCCTGTTCTTTGAGAGATGTTCCGGCATATGCCGGGGCAGTGGAAACCTGAACTTTGAGAGATGTTATGATACCTGACTGAGTGATGCATCATGGCTGTCTTCTTGTTCTGATGCATGCGGGTTCAGAGGATTTATTTTATTTTGCATAAATAGTATTTACAGTGACGGAGAAAAATAATGGCAGGAAAAAGAAATGTGATTCTGGGAAAATTTATCTCAAAAATACTCCGCCATCAGCCGGGACTCATCGGGATTTCCCTTGATGAACACGGATGGGCTGATGTGCAGGATTTGATTGCGGGTGTCAGGGCTGCCGGACATCCAGACTTTGATATGGCTGTGCTCGAGGAGATTGTTGAGACCAACAATAAAAAGCGCTACTCATTCAGCGATGACAAGAGGCTGATTCGGGCAAATCAGGGACATTCCATCCCTGTAGATGTCGAACTGCCTGTCACATCGCCTCCGGCCACTCTATGGCATGGCACTGCAGAACGCTTTGTTCCGTCGATTATGAAGCAGGGAATCCGGAGTATGAGCCGGCTTTACGTTCATCTCTCTCCCGATATGGAAACTGCACGAATTGTCGGGCGCCGCCACGGAAAGCCTGCATTGCTGCGCATTGATTCAGGGCAGATGGAAGCCGATGGCGCTGTCTTCTATCTCTCTGTCAATGGGGTATGGCTCACCAGAGAAGTCCCCGTGAAATACATCACTATTGAAAAACGGCCGGAGCCGTAAAAGCAGCCGGAACCGTAAAAAACGGCCGGAACCGTAAAAACAGCCGAAGCTGTAAAAAAGTTTTGTTTCCGGCCTGCCGGGTGATCGGTGATCCCTGCGGGACAAGTTGAAGCGAACAGCGGCATGCGGTATTTGGGAAGAAAGGGAACTGACGACATGGCTTATACAACTAATACCTATGGGAATCCTGATGCAGATATTTTTTTGATTCAGACCGCCGACGATCATGACATGGAGATGATCGAGAAGGAGATCTCCTATATTCGGGAGTACACGGGAAACCGGGAGTTCTGCCTCATAACAGTAAAAGTTGACGACTGGAACAAAGATCTCTCGCCCTGGCCTGCGCCGGCTGTTTTCGGAGATGAAGATTTCGGCGAAGGAGCTCCCGTGACATTGGACTTCCTGCTGAAAAATGTCCTTCTTCCGGATGATCGGGAAACTGGCGGGAGACGCAGGGTTTATTTGGGAGGTTATTCGCTTGCGGGGCTCTTCGCTCTTTGGGCAGGCTGCCAGACGGATTCTTTCACCGGTATTGCCGCTGCATCTCCGTCTATTTGGTTTCCGGGCTTTGCGGAGTATCTGAGCAATAACGCGCTGCGGACAAATGCTGTCTATCTCAGCCTTGGAGACCGGGAAGAAAAGACGCGTCATCCCCTGATGTCACAGGTTGGAAATGTGATTCGCAGCAGTTACGATTATTTAAAAGGCAGCGGAGTAGACTGTGTTCTCGAATGGAACAAAGGGAACCATTTTAAAAATCCTGATATGCGCACCGCAAAAGCTTTTGCCTGGTTAATAAACAGGGACAAAGAGTGAAAAATCGCGCCGATGCGCCGATTTTTCACTCAGGTTGTTTGTGCCGGCTTTTCCGCCGGCAGCATCTACGTGTTACGGGCAGCCTGTTGCTATTACTCAAATATCGAAGCCAGCATCCTTTCAACGGAAAACATAAGGAAAATGATAAATGCCCAGCTTCCTAAGACAGGAATGATTTTTGCATACGCCCCTTCTGACAGGAATAATATGACTAACAGTATCGTTATGTATGATGCGGCAACCTTTATCATATTAGTGGCAAGCAGTTTTACAAGAGACATAACCAGAGCACCCACGATACTGCCTCCCAGGATAAAATAAAAGACGCCGACTGACCCAATGAGTACCAGGATGGTGGTTCCGAAAGAAGTAATCCACTTTGTGAAGTCCGAAAAAGAAACAAGCTGAAGATCCAGGAACCTTAATACTATGGCGGCAATACCCGTACACAGAAAAGCGCTGACAATGTTGCAAATGGACCGTATTATGGTGTTGGCTATTCCGGACTTCTTCAGAGTTCCAGTCGCAGACTCCAGAAAAAAACTAAAAGCATCGACCAATACTCCCGTCAGCATTAGTTTGCACACATCAGAAAAATAGTCTATATTGCCAAGTGTTTTCAATCCAAGCACATACTTGGACATGTCTTTGCCCAATCCAATTGATTCTGAGAAAATCTTGAGGCAGAGGGTTCCGAATACCTTTCCGAACGGAATATATTCCAATATGGAAATCCATACATCTGCCATGTTGTCTCCGTCCAATATTGAGCTGAATATTACTCCTGAAAAAGTGATAATAAGAAAGGCAAGCAGGATTGCCGCAAACAGCCTTTTCGCATTTCTGTACATTTATTGCTCCTTTCTTCCGTATCATTCAGACACACTAGTACCAGCTGGGAATATTATATACATGAAAAAAATGTCTTTTTTCAACACAATTTTTATTCTTCATCACACAATTCCCGTGACTTCATAACAGCCGCGGGATACACGCGCAAAAGGGAAAACTTACTATCAAAAGGGAAAACATACTATCAAAAGGGAAACCTTACTATCTTACTATGTTTCACGTGAAACATTTCGTGGAACATGGCGGGAGATATCTTAATATCAGTTCCGGTCAATAATGGTAAAAGAAAAGCGGATGTCAGCGGAGTCTTAAAGAACCAACAGGGAGTAGGCGGCAGAAAACTACATCGCAGAAAAAACATCCGGTGCTTTATGAAAGAATATAAGCATACCCTGTTTATTCTTTATCGCGCAAGACTCGCGAGCGAGTCCTGAATATTTACTGCTGTTTTCTCTTGCGCTCCGTACAGTAGATGCGTCCGATTTCCGAGTAGATCATTCCGCTTTTCCCCCTGTCTGACCGCATGAGGGAAATATAATCTGCGTTCATTTGCACCGTGGGAACTTCGATGGAGGCCAGCACTGTCTCATCCCGGCAGACTGGCTTTCGCACAAGTGTGATGTGAGGGGAGAAGCGCTTTCTGTCAAAAGGTATACCAGCATCCGAAAGCGCTCTACGCAGCCGCCTGCTGTTTGAGAAAAGGGCTTCGTCTTTTTTTAATCCGATCCACCAGAGTTTTCCAAAGCTTCCGACTCCTTCCAGAGACAGAACTGCCGGTTCGGGGCGGGAAGCTTCCATCGCATCCAGTACGGCTTCGGGGTCAGAGTATTCCCCGATAAATGCCATTGTGAGATGTAAGTTTTCAACCGGAGTGTAATTGCCCCTCACCCCGCGGCTGTATAAATCCTCCTGGAGTTCGGACAGGGCATCTTTAATATCTTCGCTGAAAGTGACTGCAATAAATAATCTCATGAAGGTCTCCTGTTCCATGACAGTTCTGCGTTTTTCTATATGATCTATATGAGTTGTAGTGTGTGCGGGCAAAGGCGCAGAAGGTTTTTGACCCCATGCTGTGCATGGGCGCAGGATCCGCGGGCGAGTCTTGAATCTTTATCCCGCAATACCCGTGACTCCAATCGTTGAATACACGCGCAAACAGCGCGGCCGGTAACGGATGGCCTGTGATTGACGACATCATTATAGTTAACAACGTTACTGCCCACGTCCTCTCGAAGGCGTGGGCATGTAACGCTGCGCTCGGCGATTCCGATGCGCTTTGCGTGCGCCGAACGCCGTACAACCCGGGCTTTTCGCGAAAAAAACACTGCTTCGCATTGTCGCGAAAAAAACTCGTGTTTCAGTCGGGCTGCAACTTGTTGACATCAATAAATCAATATATAGGATATCATATTTGTGTCATTGAGGAACGGCTGTTAAAATGAAATAAATGTCAAACAGAGATGGCAAGTTATTTTCAGACCGGCACGAAATTCGAGGCGTTTTTCGCGAAAAACCCGAGTTTTACGACGAAAATCCCATCGCGCAGCGATTTGAAAAGGGATTTTCGTTCGTTACTATACACGCCATCGATAGGGCGTGTATAGTAACGATGGCATGTTATTTTCAGACCGGCATCCGGCATCACGGAAGCGGGTATTTTTTCAGACTCTAAAGAAAAGATTCGGCATCGGAAATGTCACCCGTTGGAAAGAGGCGGGCCGTATGAAAAGATTAATATAAGAAAGAGAGGAATTAAAATGACAAATGCAATCGCGACATATGCTTTAATTGGGATTAATATAATCATTTTCATTGCGGAGACTGTGAGTGGAGGATCTACCAACCAGAGGGTTGCCCTGAAATTCGGCGCGCAATACAGCCCCTACATAGATAGAGGCCAGTGGTACAGGCTCTTCACAGCCATGTTCCTCCATTTTGGATTTCTTCACCTTGTGTGTAATATGTACTCACTGTATAACATGGGACAGGCATTGGAAATCTTCTTCGGGGTGCCGGTTTATCTCTTCCTCTATTTGTTCTCGGGGCTTGTCGGAAACATCCTGACTTATTTTGTCGAGAAAAGAAGCGGACGTCACGCTGTGTCGGCGGGCGCGTCAGGTGCTATCTTCGGCCTGCTCGGGGCTTATCTGGTTCTTGCTCTCTGGCCGGGAATCAGAGGCGTATCACTCAACGGCATTCTGCGTGTCCTGGCAATCAACCTGTTTTATACTTTTGCCAATCGGGGCAGAATCAATGCAATGGCTCATCTTGGCGGAATGATTGGCGGCGCTGTTGTCACATGCATCCTTCTGTTTGTCCTTGTCTGAGCAGGAAAACTGAGTAGGAGGGCAGAAGGATGACAGGCTGTGTGACAGCAATAATCGCGGCTCGAAGTGCCGCGAAGCCTGTCGGAATTTGGTTCGGGAAGGATTTGAAATTATGAGAGAATCACTGCTGATCAATAGTGTGATGATCGACTGGAGCAAAATAAGCAGGTCGAGTTATCTGAGAGAAATTGAGGCGATCAGCGGTATAGATCAGATTTACTTCAAATCCCCGATCACTTTTTTCGTCGGAGAAAACGGCAGCGGCAAGTCCACTCTGCTGGAAGCGATCGCGGTTGCATACGGCTTCAATCCGGAGGGAGGAACGAGAAATTATCATTTTTCGACATACGACTCCCACTCGGAGCTCTGTGACGCCATCCGCCTGTCCAGAGGAATACGCCGGGCAGGAGGGGGATATTTTCTGAGGGCGGAAAGCTTTTATAATGTGGCGACCAAGGAAGAGGAATACAGCCGGGGACCGGGAGGAAGGCCGCAGCATTATCATGAAAAATCCCATGGCGAGAGCTTTCTGGCACTGGCTCAGAACAGCTTCAGGCCAAACGGGATCTATCTGCTGGACGAGCCGGAGGCGGCACTCTCCCCTCAGAGGCAGCTGACCCTGCTTGTGGAAATACACCGTTGCGCGGCGGAAGGCGCACAGTTCCTGATTGTGACCCATTCCCCGATTCTGCTGGGGATGCCGGACTCGGAAATCCTCACGTTTGACGACGGACCGATTCATCCGTGTTCATATGAGGAGACTGACAGCTATCAGGTGACGTCTATGTTCGTGAATCACAGGGAACATATTTTGAAAAAGCTGTTGGACTGATTAATCCTAAGTTGTTCCACGCAATGTTTCACGTGAAACATTATTTTGATTGCCTGTTCAGGGAATCGGGTCGGGAAGAAGCGGCACAAATGCGGGAGCGAAGAATAATGCATCGGCATTATTTTCCGCTCTTTTCATCTCTGTAATTGTTTACGCTAAAAATCGGTTGTGATAGGATGTAGAAAGCAGTATTTTTTGTCTGCGTCAGATTTATAGCGGATTCTCTCCCGGGATAAAGGAACTGCCGGAGGAGACGGACTGCCGCTTTTTAAAATAGTTTTTGCGATTTCTTCAAAAATAACAGCATTCGCAGCAGAGGAGTAAATACAGATGGAAGCAGCGCTTCAGGGTGCAGAGAAAAGATTTACAGAACAGCTGGCAATGTTTCAGATCAGTCTTTCTCCGGAACAGCTTCGGCAGTTCCGGCAGTTTTATGAGAACCTGATTAAATGGAATGAAGTGATGAATCTCACTGCGATCACAGAGGAAGAGGATGTCTACACCAAGCACTTTCTGGACAGCCTGTCCATTGTGGGCCTGGTGGGGCCGGGAAGTTTTGATAACCTGTCAGTGATCGATGTGGGGACCGGAGCAGGTTTTCCCGGGCTCCCGATCGCGATTGCTTTTCCCGGGGCACAGGTCACGCTTGTAGATTCACTCCAGAAGAGAGTCGGTTTTCTGCAGGAGACAGTCAAACTGCTTGGCCTGGAAAACGTTCGGATTTACCACTCCCGCGCAGAGGACTTCGGCAGGATCGAAGCGCAAAGGGAGCACTACGATATCGCCTGCTCAAGAGCGGTCGCCAGGATGAATGTTCTGGCTGAGTACTGCCTTCCCCTGGTGAAAAAAGGAGGATATTTTATCGCCTACAAAGCGGAGCGTATCAAGGAAGAGATGGTCGAGGGAAAGAAGGCGGCAGGTATTCTGGGAGGAAGGGTCGAGCAGGTGATTTCCTTCCAGCTTCCCGGTACGGATTACAACAGGACCCTGGTCCAGATTATTAAAGAAAAGCACACATCCGGAAAATATCCCCGCAAAGCCGGGACCCCGTCAAAGGATCCCCTCGGGAAATGATTCCGGAAAATAAACTCCGGCACATGATGCCGGAGCGGATATCCCGGAGTACTCCCGCCATCGTTCCGGGAAAACGGGATTTGTCAATACCGGCGGAAGAACCGGAAGCAGAATATAGGCAGAACATAAGCAGAGCATAAGCAAGACATAAACAAACAGAATAGAGGTATGATATGGGGAAAATCATAGCAGTGGCCAATCAGAAGGGCGGTGTCGGCAAGACGACGACAACGATCAATCTGGCCGCCTCGCTCGCTGAATTAAATAAAAAAGTTCTTGTCATCGATGTGGATCCGCAGGGAAATACCACCAGCGGATTCGGAGTTGATAAAAACAATCAGGAATACACGATCTATGAGCTGCTTCTGGATGACTGCTCAGTGAATGAGACGATCATCCAGAACGTCGTTCCGAATCTGGATCTGATTGCCGCCAATGTCAATCTCGCTGCGGCAGAGATTGAACTGATCGGTATTGAGAGAAAGGAATATATACTGAGGGATGCCCTGGATTTTATCCGTGACGACTATGACTTTATCTTCCTGGACTGCCCTCCGTCTCTTAGTGTTTTGACAGTAAACGCCATGACGGCTTCGGACACGGTGCTTGTCCCCATCCAGTGCGAGTACTATGCGCTGGAAGGGCTCAGTCAGCTGATCCACACGATCAATCTTGTCAGGGAGAGGCTGAATCCGGGCCTGGATATCGAGGGTATTGTCTTCACCATGTACGACGCGAGGACAAACCTTTCCGCCCAGGTTGTGGAAAATGTGCGCACACATGTCGAACAACGGATTTATGAGACTTTGATTCCGAGAAATATCAGACTTGCGGAGGCCCCCAGTTACGGCGAGCCCATCACGATCTATGAGCCCAGATCCGCCGGCGCGGAGGCCTATAAAAAACTCGCCAGGGAGATGATCGGGATCCAGCCATGAGATACGGATTCTGACGATTACAGAGAGCAGGGCTTTTGCGCGATTAGAAATTTAGGAACGTAAGACGGCGGGTTTTGACGTATACAGAGAGCAGGGCTTTTGCGCGCTTTGCGTCCGTAAAGCAAGACCGCGGATTCTTGCCAATTCAAAGTACAGGAGCCGCGGGCGGGTCTTGTATCCGTCTTTCAATTCAAATAAGCCTGAAGATAGAAAAGATAGATAAGAGAGCAAGAGGTAAAAAATGGCAAGAAAGAGACATGGCGGTCTCGGGCGCGGACTGGATGCGCTGATTCCGCCGGCACGCAGGGAGGATAACAACCGGAAAGCCGGCGGTGACGGAAAAGAGAGCTCTCCCGGGACAGCAGATGCAGGCACAGGGCAGGGAGCATCGGCAGGCGCTCCCTCAGAGAGCTTTTCCTCAGATGGCACAGGGACTTCTGCAGACAGCATTTTCCCGGAGGGCACAGGCGTTTCCGCGGACAGCTTTACCGCGGATGGTCTTCCCGCAGGGGGGATTTCCGCCGGTGGTCCGACAGTTTCCGGACAGTCAGGAGAAGGCATACCCGGACAGTCAGGAGAAGGCATACCCGGACAGTCAGGAGAAGGCATACCCACACAGTCAGGAGAAGGCGCAACCGGCACTTCCGACACTGTTTCGTCCCGGTCCGTGACTGAAGAGCAGGGCGAGGTTCAGATGCTCCGCCTGTCTCAGGTGGATCCCAACAGAAGCCAGCCCAGAAAAAAATTTGAAGAAGAGTCTCTGGAAGAGCTTGCGGATTCTATCCGCCGCTTCGGAGTTCTCCAGCCTATCCTGGTAAAGAAGACCGGAAGCCGCTACGAGATCATTGCCGGCGAGCGCCGCTGGCGGGCATCCCGCAAGGCAGGCCTTCGGGAAATTCCCGCGATCGTCAGGGAGTATTCTGAT
>ODAJ012171036.1_pt1 | contig 10336 bp, 9 predicted proteins | sample 1539241 | NCBI WGS metagenome assembly ODAJ01 (sample SAMN02144231, study PRJEB22623) | gut metagenome | biome: sheep rumen | host: Ovis aries | place: New Zealand
TTTACGCCTCAGCCCTGCTGCTCGCCGGCTGTCAGACCGACAGCTACGAGGCGGGTCAGGGCCGCTACTCGCTGATGCAGACCGATTTGGCCGACGTGGCGGTCGACGGTGACAAGAAGGCCGTGTCGTTCACCACTGACGACGGCGACCAATACACGTTCACGTCCGCAGCTACCGCACAGTGGATCCAGACGGCCGACACCACCTATCGCGCCGTCGTCTATTATAATAAGGTAGCCAGCGGTCAGGCCGAGGCCCTTGGCCTGTCAGCCGTCCCCACCGTCATTCCCAAGGAGTCGTGGCGCTTCAAGGAGATCCGTCAGGACCCTGTAGACGTGGAGAGCATCTGGCTTTCCAGGAGCCGGAAGTATGTCAATATGGGCTTGCTGTTCATGTCCGGCTATGTCGACGACGTCCTCGGCCGCCACGCCATCAGTGTGGCCCAGGACACCATACTTGTCAACGCCGACCAGACGCGCACCGCCTACTACCGCTTCCTGCACGACCAGGGCGACACGCCCCAGCACTTCACCTCGCGCCATTACGTCAGCATCCTGCTGCCGCAGCAGCTCCCTGACACCATCAGTCTTTCCATTGTCACCCACAGCGGCACCGTCAGCCGTCGCTTGGCTCTCAGGCAATAAATCGGTCTGAAATTTGGACGTTAGGAAAAACTTTTGTATCTTTGTACCGTTAATTCAAAGTTAAGAGCATCAAGGCTTAAGACTGAGAGAGTGTATTTATAAAAATAATAAGAAAAAAGCAGAGATTCATGGTATGATGGGATGAAAGTCGCATAGATGCGGCTACTCCAAGGGAACTAAGACGTAGTTTATAATCATTAATTGCGCTGTTCCCGTTCGTTGAACTTATTGTAAATAGAGCTTTTAGCTCTTGTTCTCCCTCCGAATACCGCCAAATATTCGATAATGCAGATAATATTCTGTATTTGTCCGAGAACAAGTAGTCTGAAAGTTCACGTTGTTGGGCGTGGACTATTCAACACTTGTTAGGACAAAGGTCGTTTGGCGGTAACCTGGAGGAATACAAGTCACGGATGGTTGCACGCCTTTTTTATTGATATGGATTCAAACTTTATTATTTTCAATTCGAGAGATCAGTTGCTTCGGATAGACCTTCAGGAGATTGTCTATTTCGAGGGCGATGGTAATTTAACCTATATTTTTACCTCTAACAAGTTGAAAGGCATAGTCAATATGAACCTTGGTAAAATGGAGGGGTATTTAGCTACGGAATATGGGAAAAAGGCAAGTTTCTTCTTGCGAGTAGGCAAGAAATTCATCATCAATATGAACTATATCTATCTGATTAATGTGGCAAAGCAAAACTTGGTGCTTTCAGATTATCGTAATTTTGCTTTTCAAGTTCCTGTTTCTAAGGAAGCTTTAAAGAAAGTCAAAGAGTTAGTATTATTTGCAAAACGTTAAATAAAGCATTGTATATTTATTATGGAAATTATAATAGGACGTGACAAAGAGACCTCAAAACTGCGAATGTCTATAGGTCAGCAAATCAAGTTGTTCGGTACAAATGGTAGTGTTCCCTTATCAGTCAGTCGTGAGCATCTCAGCCTGACAGTTAATGCAGATGGTACTTACAAAATCAAGAACCTCAATGCACAGAATTCCACTTTTGTGAATGGAGTTTCAGTAGAAAGCAAAACAGTCACAGAAAAAGACTCTATAGAATTAGGAGCTGACCTTTATGTACTTGATTGGAGTTATGTAAATGAACTGAAGCCAAAGGTGGCAGACATCAGACATCTTCAAGGTGTATGGGATGACTATAATAAGGGAGAATTAGAATTAACAGTAAAGGAACGCAAAGCCAATGCCTTGCGTTCGGGTACTGGTTTGTTAACAATGGGTGCTATTGCGGTTGGTTTTATCTTAGGCAGGGAACAAGCGGGTGCAATTTATATGATTCTATATGGGATTGCCATCTTAGTTTCAGTCTTGTTCTTTGTGAAGTCACTGAGAGATGCTGGAAAAATCCCCCAACAGCGTCAACAGCAGAAAGATAAATTCCAGCATGAATATACCTGTCCGAACTGCGGTCGCTTTCTAAGTCAGCCCTACGACCAAGTAAAACTCATGGATAATTGCCCCTATTGTAAGGTAATGTTCAGGAAATAGTAAAAAACTGGCATTTTGTAACGAAAACCCACCATTTCGTTGTAAACAGGTCTTATTTGCTTGACATAGGCTTTGTTTTTTAGTAAATTTGCATCAGAGATCAGTAATCGAATTTACTAATATATTAAAAAACAGAGCGTATGAAACCAAATGATGAGACCATTTACAATGGTGCAGAAGCAGTTAACGAGGAGAATCCTCAAGTTTCTAACGATAGTAAGAAGAAGGATGCCTGGAAGTTGATTGGCCTTGGAGGTGCAACAGGTATCTTGATGGGAGCAGGTGCTATCCATGCTGCCAATGCTATGGCAGCTGAAAATGTAGAGAACTCTGTAGAGAGTGAAACTTCAGAAGGAACTTCACAAGGTAGCGGAACGTCTGAGATTAAAGTTTCTAACGTAACTCCTGGAAAATCATTCTCACAGGCATTTGCCGAGGCACGTGCAGAAGTGGGGCCTGGAGGTGTATTCCACTGGCGTGGCGGTATCTATAATACCTACACCAAGGAAGAATGGGATGCCATGAGTGCAGAGGAAAAACATGAGTTTGCAGAGAATGTCCGTCCTGAGTATGGTGTTGACAAGATTGATACGACCAACATCAGTGAAGAACATCCCCAGGTTCATGTAGTAGCTAATGACGAGCACGACATGGCGGATGCTCAGACTGTCAATGTCAACATTGACGAAGCTCACATTCACACAAATGACAATGTTGATGATGACGTGCATATTATTGGTTATCAAGGTTCTGTTGACTTAGCAGTTGATGGCAAGGACGCCACTGTCCATTTTGGGAACATTGATGGACATGAGGCTCGTATCATTGACTATAATGATGATGACACTCACGACATCGGCATTATTGACAAGAACGACAACAAGCAATTAGACGATGGTGAAGCTATTGACTTGGCTACCGGTGATATTCTTGACGCAGGGTTTAATCCAATGCAAGCCTCTCTTGATAATGTTGACATGGAACCAGATACCTCATTAGGAGCATAATCGATATGAAAAAGCAAGTGACATGTGATTCTTGTGGCTTAGTACTTGAAGTTCCCCAAAGAAATGGTGAGCCATATAGGATCTTTCGCTGTCCAAACTGTAGTCATCAGCTGAGAGCCGATTTTACGGCTACTCAGTCTGATGATTCAGGAGGCACCATATATGGTGGAGCTATGGGTATGGAGCAGAGACAGAAAAAACAGGAAGATGATACAGAAACGGTTTTAACATCTAAGTCCAAAGCCAAGCACAGTATGCTCCGTTATGATGGCAAAACTTATCCCTTGCATAATGGGAAAAACATCATTGGCAGAAAAGCACCAGTTTCTGATGCAGATGTACAGATCGCAACTGCAGACAGGCACATAAGCCGCCAGCACGCCGTTATCAAGGTGACACGGATAACCGACGGTAGTCTGAAGGCACTCATTAGCGTATGCAAGGATAGATTGACAACAAAAGTCGGCGGACAGGCATTGGCAGTTGGTGATGAAGTAGTACTGACCAATGGCACCAGCCTGACATTGGGTGAAACTTCTTTAGTTTACATTGAAGAATAAACAGTAATGAATATCAAATTATATCCACCACAGGCAATCTATGAATTGGGGCATCGCTCCAATCAGGAAGACAGCATCTTCCCACTTTTGGGGAATGCCACAACCGACGACCGTCTGTTTGTCCTTTGTGACGGCATGGGTGGTCATGAGCGTGGCGAAGTGGCCAGTTCTGCAATCTGTCTGGGACTGGCAGACTTTTTCCAAAAAGAAATTAATGCTGATGAGATTCTTCCTGATGAAAAATTTCTGGATGCGCTGGAATATGCTTATCAGCAGTTGGATGCCAAAGATAACGGCTCTTTCCGCAAAACGGGAACCACTATGACTATGCTCTACTTCCACCGTGGGGGATGTACGGCAGCCCATATTGGAGACAGCCGCATCTACCATGTTCGCCCCTCTTCGCGTACCATATTATATAAATCGCGTGATCACTCTTTGGTATTTGAGCTGTATCAGATGGGCGAAATCGGATATGACGAGATGAAAACCCATCCCAGGAAGAATCAGATTAGTCGTGCCATGATCCCTGGCGCAGACAATCGTCAAGAGGCTGACATCGTGCATATAACAGACATTCAACCAGATGATTATTTCCTTATCTGCTCCGACGGAGTGTTGGAAAGTATGGATGACAAGGAGATTCTCGACTGGTTGGAGGCAGACGCCAATGATGAAGAGAAGTGCAAGGAGTTGGTAAAGGCTACCAACGGGAATGATGACAACCATTCTGCCTATCTGGTACATGTCAAAGACGTAATTGCGGAGCCAAATGACGAGAACCTGTTGAACGATGAGCAATCCGTTCGCTTCAATGCCATCAACATTCATCCCGTCATGCAAGAAAGAAACGATGATGATGTGAAGATAGTAGTTCCTGCACAGCCTGTAATACCATCAGCCTCAAAACGTTCCGCATCCAGTAAGGCACTTTCTAAAAAAAGAACACTCAATTTTTGGTGGCCATTCATTGCCCTTCTGTTACTCTTTGCAATAGTAATTTTTGGTTATTCCCATTTTAAAGGGTCATCCAAAAACAACAGCCGAAAAGCGCAAGTTGTGGACACTTCTTCTGTCAGGCCTGAGTTGCCAGCGAACGTGACGAAGCCACAGAATCGTACAAATATTAAGAATGTTGATGCTGAACCGTTAAATGCCCGCTCAGTCGTGTCCCCTAAAACGAATAAGGCAAAGGACAGCATTCACAGAACCAACTCGAAGGTTGATGCGTCAGAGCCAAAGAACGTGCAGAAAAAAGATGTGGAAAAAGAACATACCCCATCAACACCTACAGAACCAGCAGAAGTCCCTGAACAAGATACAAAGGATGGAGAATCTAACAATAACTATCAAACGATATAAACTATGAGCAATGAGAATATAACAGTTGACAATACCAAACTTCGGCTTGGCACTACGCTCCAGATGGGCAAATACAGAATCGTGAAGTACCTTGCATCTGGAGGCTTTGGCAACACCTATCAGGCTATCAACAACTTCGATGAGGAAGTGGCCATCAAGGAGTTCTTTATGAAGGATGTGAACCAGCGCGTAGGCGACACGACTGAGGTCAGTCTGAGTAATGTCACTCAGATGCCAGTGTTCAAGGAGCAGATGGAGAAGTTTAAGAAGGAAGCCAAGCGGATGCGAAAGCTGCGCAACGACCACATTGTCGCTGTAAACGACCTGTTCGACGAAAACGGTACGACCTACTATGTGATGGACTTTATTGACGGTCTTTCGCTGCGCGACATGGTTAAACAGCGCGGAAAACTCGTTGAGCTAGAGGTGACAGGCTATCTTGAACAGACGCTGAAGGCTCTGGAGGTGGTACACGGTCAAGGATTCTTCCATCTCGACTTGAAACCTGCCAATCTGATGGTAGACAAGACTGGCCGTCTGCGAGTCATTGATTTCGGAGCCAGCAAGCAGCAAAAGACTGACGGCGGGGCTACCTCAAGGAGTGCCATCTGCTATTCGCCAGGCTATGCACCTATCGAGCAGAAAGATCTGGAAATCGACAACTTCGGACCTTGGACGGATCTGTATGCGTTAGGAGCAACACTTTACAATGTTTTGACTGGAAACGAACCTCCCTCTACTACTAAAATTGCAGATTATCGTGCGCAGGCCTTTGACTTTGGAACAGGCATTAGTGAAAAGATGCGTGGCTTGATAATATGGATGATGCAGGGGCGTCGCTCCGATCGCCCACAGTCTGTTGCCGACGTATGGTATTATCTAAAAGAGGGTGTCAAGCCTACTCCAGAAAAGGAAGATGGTGAAGAAAATGATGGAGAGACCATTCTTAATCCGCCTGTTCCGGAGCCAAAGCCCAAACCAGAACCCAAACCGAAGCTTGAACCCAAGCCGAAACCTGAGTCCAAGCCCAAATCGAAGCCAATACCCGACGATTCAGGCAAAGGTAGCAATAGGAAATGGTTGATAGCTGCTTTGGCCATAGCTGCTGTTGTCGTAGGAGTAGTTTTGCTGCTACCCAACAAGAAAGAGGAACCTTTCAAGTCTGTTGCTGAAGATATTCAAACCCTTAATGCACTCATTCCTGACAGCGTTAAGAACAAAGCATTTAAGAACGAAGTGCTGGGTGAATATCTCTATTCGGGTCCTGTTGACAAAGATGGTGTTCCCAGTGGAGTTGGGGAGGCAACATTTATCAAGAACGGTCAACCCAATGGCACATTATACAAGGGGCCAATCATGAACGGTGTCTTTTCTGGGAAAAATGCTTATTTCTATTACAAGGATAAGAAGAATGGCGACAATATTTTCGAAGGTTCTTTCAAAAACAACCTCTATGAAGAAGGAAAGTTAACGCTCGTTTCTGATGGCAGCTACTTTATTGGAACATACAAAAACGGGCAACCTTTTAATGGTTCATGGTACGATAAGAATGGAAAGGAACTTCAGAAAATCAGCAACGGCAAGTAGCCACTATAATGTAAGTTAGTTTATGAAGAAGAGAATTGTCATATCAGTCTTTGCACTTTCCCTGCTGGCTACGATGCCTGCATGGGGGCAGACGAGTGTCATTAAACGAAGCGATAGGCAACGACAAAACAAACAAGTTGCCAAATCATCTCAGCGGTCTTGGAAATTTGGCGGCAGAGTTGTTAGTGAAGGTATGATTTTAGTTCGAGACAAAAAAACAGAGAAATTTGGCTTCATTAATACAAGTGGTAACTTGGTGATACCTTGCGTATGGGATGCAGCATATTACCAATTTGAAGAAGGTATGGTTGCTGTTAGTAGAAGTGGAAAGTATGGATTTATTGATAAGACTGGACAATTGGTAATCCCTTGCAAATGGGGAATACCTTCAGAATTCGGTAGCCAACCCCACTTCTCTGAGGGTTTGGCAGCAGTCAAGGATGATAGTGGAAAGTGTGGTTATATTGACAAAACGGGAACTGTTATTATTCCCTGCCAGTTTGAAGAAGCCAAAGACTTTCACGATGGAATGGCTCTGGTAAAAGTAAAAGGAGGAGTATTTAGTTCATTGCACTTTATCAATAAAGAAGGGGAAATAGTCATTAAACATGCTTTTGGCGCAGATTTTAGTGAAGGTATGGCTCTTTTCCGTTATGAGGATGTGGGGGCTGGTTTTATTGACAAGACGGGCAAAAAGGTTATTACTGGATGGAAAGACGTAAAAGACTTCAAGGACGGTCTGGCACCTGTTAAGGATAATCAGAGCGGTCTATGGGGGTTTATAGATAAAAAAGGTGATGTGGTGATTTCATGCAAGTGGAAAGATGCATATTCTTTCCATGATGGACTTGCTCGTGTTAGAGATGAGAATGGTAGAGAGGGTTATATTGACAAAACTGGAAAGTTGAAAATACCATGCAAATGGAAATGTTATGGTTGGAATTTCTCCGATGGCTTGGCCGCAGTGAATGATGACAATGATAAGTCTGGATTTATTGATACGGATGGCAATTTGGTAATTCCGTGTAAATGGCACAGGAAAGGCTGTTCATTTCACGAAGGTCTTGCAATAGTACAAGATAAGAACTACGCATTTTATCTAATAGACAAAAAAGGACAAGTGTTGCTAAAGTGGGAATAAAGAAAATATAAACTATTTCCAATAGATTATGAAGCAAAGAATCATTATCTCAGTTATGGCACTCTCCATGCTGGCCACGGTGCCAGCATGGGGACAGACGAGTGTGATTAAACGAGGAAGTTCTCAACAGACTGTAAGTAAGAAACCTGCCTTTAAGTGGGCAGACAAAGCATATTCTTATTCAGAAGGACTTTGCTGGGTCAAGGATAATAATGGCAAGTACGGTTATATTGACGAAAAAGGGAAACTGGTGATACCTTGTAAATGGAGAGATGCACGATATTTCTCTGAGGGATTGGCTCGTGTTAAAAATGATAACGAACGATGGGGCTTTATAGATAAAACAGGGGGCGTTGTGATAGAATTTAGATGGGAACAAACCGGTGATTTTCATCAAGGGCAGGCAGGTGTAAAAGGCGACAATGGCAAATGGGGATTCATAGACAAAACAGGGACATTAACTATTCCATATAAATGGGATACCCCCGCTGCCCATGGACCGGAATTTAATAATGATGGTCTTGCTATCGTAAATGGTAAATATGAAATAAACAAATCTGGTGACGTAGTAAAAGTAGTGAGTTTTCCAACATGTTGGGACTGCGATTCTGTTCTTTCAGAGGGACTTGTTGAAGTGAAAGGCCCCGAAGGTAAATATGGATATGTAGACAAAGATAAAAAAGTGGTCATCCCTTTTAAATACCACTCTGCATTTTCTTTCCACGAAGGTATGGCTATTGTTAAAAATGAAACCAACAAATTTGGATTTATTGACAAAACAGGTCAAGAGATCATTCCTTGCAAATATAGTTACGTAGAAAATTTCAGCGAGGGCATGGCAATAGTACATAAGGAACAGTATAAGGTTGGGTTTATTGATAAAAAAGGTAATGAGATAGTCCCTTGTAATCTCAAGAATGCTTCTTCTTTCAAAGAGGGATTAGCCTATGTCGACGGGGGGAAGGATTTCAGGGGTTATATCAACAATAAAGGGGAACTCGTGATAAAAGCTAAAGGGTGGTATTCTGTTTCATATCATTTTAGTGAAGGATTAGCTTCGGTAAGTAGCATAGATAACAAATTAAAAGGTTATATAGACAAGACGGGGAAAATTGTGATACCATGCAAATGGAAGAGAACTCATGATTTCCATGATGGATTGGCCAAAGTTTATAACGAGAGTTATCATCCTTTTTTTATTGACAGAACAGGAAAAGTTGTTATAGACGCGACAAGATGGAAGAAGATTGGAGAATTTTCGGAAGGTTTGTGCTGGGTTCTGGATGAGAATCAGAAATTAGGGTTCATCGACAAGTCGGGAGCAATAGCCATCCCTTGTATTTTCCAGCAAGATTACATCCTGCTCAAAAATTATTCCTTCAAAAATGGTAAGGTTAGAGTGAAGGACGAAAATGGAAGAATAGTATATATTGACAAAAACGGGAACGTTGTAAAATAGACTGCAATTATATAATATCTATAGAAATTGAATCATGAGAAAAAGAATTATCGTATCTGGAATAGCTCTTTCCCTGCTGGCTACGATACCAGCATGGGGACAGACGAGTGTCATCAAGCGAGAGCAACCCAAAACTGAGCAAAGAAAGAATGTATCAGTTGAAGACCAGTTTAATTCATGGTTTTCTTCTGGTTCACTAACATATTATACTCATTCAGATTATGTGACAGTGTATCATAATAGTGAAAATAAGCCCAAGGGGAATCTTGACATTCCTGAATATGTTACATATAAAGGCAAGAAATACATAGTGAAGGAGATAGGACTTTGTGCCTTCAAGGGTTGTGATAGTTTGGTTTCTGTAGTAATACCTCAAGTCCTGACAGAACTCGACTCAGAAGCATTTGCAGATTGTTGTAGGTTATCATCTGTGATAATATCTGATGGAATAACTAATATTCCAAATGCAGCATTCAAGAATTGCGAAGCATTGGTAAATGTCAAGATTCCCCAGAGTGTCAAATCGATTGGCCAAAATGCCTTTGCTGGCTGTAAATCATTAACTGAAATTTCACTGCCTCCCAATATTAAAAATATTGGAATTTCTGGCACGTTTTCTGGGTGCGAAAAATTAAAGAAAATAGACATTCCGGCAACTGTGTCAGAAATTGGGTGGTCATGTTTTGCAGGATGTACTAGTCTGGAGTTAATAGTAATCCCTGATGAAGTAAAGAAAATAGGTTTATACGCATTTAGTAGGTGTGGCAATTTGTATTCGGTAAGTGTACCTGTAGCAATTTTAGATTATATAGATCCTGGAACCTTTTATGAATGTCCCAAATTGTCCTATATTACGGTGCGGTATCCTGATAGTTCTACAAAAAAAGTGAGTCTTAAGGAAGAATGGAAACAAAAGTTATGAAAAAAATTGTGTTTGTATCATTTTCACTCTTATTTGTTGCAAAGGTAAATGCACAGACGAGTGTCATCAAGCGACAGAGTGAGCCACAAAAGCCTAAACAGGTGAATAAAACTGTGGCTAAGCCGAAACCAGTTGAAATGAC
>ODAJ012180065.1_pt1 | contig 10332 bp, 10 predicted proteins | sample 1539241 | NCBI WGS metagenome assembly ODAJ01 (sample SAMN02144231, study PRJEB22623) | gut metagenome | biome: sheep rumen | host: Ovis aries | place: New Zealand
GCTTCTGATTCTCGACGAGCCGATGAACGGCCTTGACAAGCACGGCGTCACCGAGATGCGCGAGCTCTTTAAGTCGCTTGCCACCGATGGCAGAACAATCCTTCTTGCGTCCCACAACATCGCGGATATCGAGGTGCTTTGCGATACGGTCTGCGAAATGGACGCTGGCGTAATGACGATGATAACGAACGGGAAATGAGGAAAAGCGTATGAAACGGAAAGTAATTGCATGGCTAATGATTCTGATCCTTGCGTTGACGCCGGTATTGGCGATAGCAGACGGGAAAACGGAAGCACCGGCATCGGAGAAACCGACCGCGTCGCCTGCCGCATCGGATGAACCGACGGCGGAGCCGACTACGGAACCGACAACCGCGCCGACGGCAGAACCGACGCCGGGACCCACGGTGGAACCGACCAAGGAGCCGACAGGAGAACCGACGGCTGAACCGACAACACAGCCGACGACACCGCCCACAACACAGCCTACAGCCGCACCAACGACACAGCCTACAACACCGGAGCCTCAAGAGGAATCGACAGATCCTTTGAAGATCGACACCTATTGGAAATACCCCGGTATGGAGAAAAGCTATGCTGGTGGGTATCTTCCTGTGCAGACGGATGGCAAGGTACGGTTCATCATGCCGCTACTCGGCAAAACACAGGGTAAAACGATCCGCGTCGTGCCGGAGTTTCCATCCGACGGCCCGTTTGCTCCGACGAATCTGCAATTCGATGTGAACGAAAAGACTTACGATGTCACGGCGGGCAAGGACAAAATCGGCAAGTCCTCCGCATATCTCATCCAGTTTGATGCATCGCTGAAGGATTCGTTTTATAATGGCACCTATACCGTGTTGCTCCATATCACGTATAAGATGCCTGCAGGCGAACCTTCCGAACAGACGCTTTCGATGCAGGTACAGGTCACGGGCGGTAAAACACAGTCTACGGGCGGTGGCGGCGGACCGACGTCGGTGCGCAAGCCTGTTATCCTGATTGATGCCTGCACGATCTCTCCGAACGAGGTCATGGGTGGAGAGCGAGCAACCGTTTCGGTTTCCATGAGTAATGTCGGAAACTACGATGCGAAGAACATCCGCGTCTCACTCATTCCGGAATCTGAGACGATCATGCTTTCTGGTGATCTGAACGCACGGTTTTTCGAAGCATTGAAGATCAAGGAGGTGCTCAATGCGAACTTTGATCTGAACATCGCATCCGGCGCACCGGAGGGCGACGCGATTGTCACCGTGCAAATCTCCTATGAAGATAAATACGGCGGCGCCTATACCGAAGAGGGAAAGTACGCCATCCATATCACGCAACCGAAGATCGAAATCGTCGATTGCGAATACAGCGAGGTCGTTAACGGCGGCGACGGCTTTACGGTCACACTGACCGTGAAAAACTCCGGAACACGCGATGCGAAGAATGTCGTGGTGCAGTTCGTCGGGGAAGACGATTCGATCCGGCACAAGGGCGTACAGGATCATCAGACGATCGAATCGATCGGCAAGGGCGAATCCACGACCGTGACCTTTGAGCTTCGCGCACTTCCGAGCGCATTGGAGGGCAAGCACAGCTTCCGCTTTAACTGCTCCTATCAGGATGCGAAAAACAACGGCGCGTATGAAAACGGCATTGATTATCCGTTGACGGTCGTGCAGAAGGCATCGCTCGGCTACGACGAAATCCGGCTGCCCGAATCGATGGTAAGCGGCGAGAGCTTTACGCTGCCGGTCTGCGTGTTCAACACGGGTTTTTCGCCCATCTATAACATTCGCTGCTCGCTAAACTGCGAGGGATTGATTTGCTCCTCGGCGTTTTTAGGCAATCTTGCCCCGCAGGAGAGTGCGGACAAGACGATGACGGTCTTCGTCACGACGCTGCCCGGCTCGCAGAAGTACGGCGATACCTATGGCTCCGTCGAGATTACCTTTGAGGATGTCAACGGCGAGCCGCAGAGCATCTACCAAGAAGTGAGATTGTCGATCACTGAGCCTCAAAAGTACACAGACGAGGAAAAGTTGAAGCAGGAACAGGAGCAGAAGGAGCAGCAAACACTTTCACAGTGGTGGATTTCCTTGCTTGTTGCGATCGCGGTCATTATCATCCTGATCGCGGTCATCGTAATCGCGCGGTTTGGTCGTATGCTGCGGATGAAATGATAACTACTACAGAAGGTGCTGAGATAATATATTATTCAACATAGAGGACATAGAAACGCTCTACGGTGTTGTATAGAAAGATATATTCGAAATCAGGAAGGGCTGCATATGAGAAAAAATAAAAACCACTATCCATCGTCACAATACATTAGTGATGTTTTTTTAGATGTTTATAACAAACTGTTCAGTATCTATCAGAAAATATACGACCGTATCAACATAACTATTGCAGCTTGTGGAATAGTATTGGCCGTTATTATTGAGAACTTAAGAACTGTTTATATTCACGATAACAATCTCACTACTGGTTGTGTAGACATCCTTTCAATTTGTGTGATTATACTATCGGGAATCAGTTGCCTATGTGTGTTTACTTCGTTGTTTATTCTATTATTCTTGTCTAAAGGAAAACCTATTATTCCTGTATTGGATTGGGATGACATTATTAAGGTTAGACTATATGATGAGACAATAGATGTTGCAAGCCTCTTTATTGTAAAGAGATACACTTCAATTTTGAATGATCTGAATAAAGCAATTCAACAAAAACAAAAATGGCTAAATGCCGCCGTGTTAATTCAAATAATAGCCATTTTTTCTTTTTTTCTTTCATTCATAATTAGGAAAGGATTATAAAAATGGGGAGCAGCAAAGAAGAACTGGAAAAGCTTATAAAGGAACTAGAAGAAATAAAAAGAGGAAAAGGAATATCCTCAGACAACGATAATGCGGGTACGCGACTAATCGTTGGACATTCTCTTCGATTCAAGCTAAAATGCACACGAATAGATTCTATTGCCAAGCAAAGAAGAAATAGTAAGAAACGACATGCATTTGTTGTAAAGAATCGTAGAGCATTCACCAAGAAGCATCCGCAGCAATAGCAAAATAATTTCAGGGAGCTGTTAAGTTTCCCTTTTTGGGCTTCTTAACAGCTCTCTTTAAATGGACAAAAGGCTTATGATATCTTTATCTGGAAAGAAAATGTCGTATTATCTGACCATTCTTCATTATCGATACGGAATCGTAGCGGGATTGTAATCGTGATTTCCTCTCCACGAAGCTGATTGGGAGGATAAGGAAGTGCGATTTCCCATCGCATACTTTGCGTCAAATTATCCATATAATAGAGATCACTTGGCGTGATACGTGTCGCAAGCAACGATATGCCCGTGCGATAGGTTTGACCTTTGATACCAAGCGACAGATCGAAAACATCTGTCATTCCATCCCGCATGGATTCATCTGCAACGACCACGGCGGCAAATTCCAGTTTATTATCATCCGTGATAGTTAGGTCTGTCAAATACATTGTCAATCCATCGTGAAAAATGGGATCGGTTAGACAAACGACGGTTACCGGTTCCGGGGCGGTTTCCGCAATCGAAAGCCACACTGCTGTTTCTGCTTCATCTTTCGGCAATACCACAGTTTTTCCATTCCAACAGTACCGGAAGCAGAACGCGGCATTCCCGATTCGTACGGCGATCAACGAATCCTCCGGCAGCGCGATTGGATCGCCGATCAGAGGGAGATCATAGATCGCATATTGTTCCGCTTCGCTTGCTTTCATTGGAACGTCGAAAAACGCAGCAGTTTGCACATTGCCATCGATGCTAACCTGAATCTCATCCGGAATCTTAGTGTCTTTTGGCAATGCAAAGCCGAAATATAGATGTCTTGCAACAGTAGTTTCTGTGCCCGGCGTATCGCAAACAGCAAACTCAGAAAGGATGATATTTTCACTTTGTTGTCCGATCACAACACTGTTCTCAACAATTTGACGCATTACCCGCTGCATAGCAAGATCCCATGCTGCTTCAAAATCCAAACGAGCTTCAATCTCTGCGGCTTTCTCGGAAGGAAGCGAATCGATTTCAGCATGCGCGGAGGGGTATGCGGAAATGAATACCTGATGATGCTCTTCAGCAGAATCCTTTGCATTTTGGAAAACACCGCGGAACAATGCCATTATGCCGATTGCACAGCCGACGATTAATCCCAAAGCAAGGAGCAAAACGGCAGCAAAAGGCAGTGGCTTTCGAACGGCAAATCCCCTTACACGCGAAAATGTCGATTGCTTCGATTGAATCTTCCAAAGCGCATCGGATACTCTGCTTTCGAACATCGCATCGGGCAACATACGACCCTTTTTCAAAAGAACGGCGAGTTCATCCGTTCGCATCATGATTTCAGTTTCCATAATCTAACAATTCCTTTCTGAGTTTTTCCCGTGCACGCTTCAGCTGTGACATAACCGTTCCTTCAGGCAACTTTAACGCATCTGCGATCTCAGAAATAGTCATATCCTCGTAGTAGAACAATACAATGGGCAATCGATATTTTACCGGTAATGCGTGTACGGCGTTGTTTACATCTATTTTGACGTCATCCGATTTGCTTTCGTAAGGTATATCCTCTGTCAGTGATACTGCAGATTTCCCTCTCAGTAGAGTTTTGCACTCATTGATCGTGATGCGAACAATCCAGCTTTTGAACTTCTTCGGATCGCGTAACGATCCGCGTTTTTGCCACGCATGCAGAATTGCATTCTGAGCGGCGTCGGCACACGCCTCCTTGTCACGCAATAACGAAAAGCTGACCGAAAACAGCAAGGTAGACAGACTTGAAACTGCTTCAGAAAAGCCTTGTTGGGTTAGAATGCTCATCTCTTCCTGTTCCATAGTTTCACCTCACTTTGTAAACAATTTAGACCGGAAGATAAATCAATTATACTATCAGTTGCTGCTTTATCAATCATAATATCCTGTTATCTGCATGAATCGAATATATCGAGTACCAGATGAGGGGTATTCGGAAGCATAGAAACTGCTCAAACTACACTGAGAGTAATAAGAATAACAGTCATGCATACATACATATACATCGTTCGACGAAGATTTATATGTGACAATCGCAGAATGCGTCCAATCTGTATCGCTTATAGAACTAAATTGAATAATATCACTGGCAGCGGTTGTTGCTCTAACTGTAGAAGATGGATAATTACTTCCTGAATAGTATGTGGTTCCATAAAATCCTTTCTCAGTATTATTCTTTGCTTTCTTAAAATATGAATATAAGCCATCAACATTATACCAATTATATGTCCCGCGCTTCCATTTATCCGATCCTGTGGAATCTTCAGGAATTCCTCCGCCATAATTCAAGCAAAATGATACATAATTTGTGCAATCGAGAGAAGATTGTGAGTATCCAGATGGATAAGAATACGAATAGCCGTTACTGTTCCATGTGTTATTCGTAGGGCTGACATAATTCAAAGCGGTCGTGGCAGCGTTTGATCGAGCAGTACTGGTATAACTATGAGAAGCTCTATTATTGTCTGAATTACTATGGTTGAGCATATAACGAACTTCATCACTTTCAATATAGCTTGATGTTGTATTTAATTCTGCATTTTTCTGTATTGCATCAAATAAATTGGGCACGGATTCTTTCCAAAAAGCTTTATCAAACAAGGTTGGATAGCTCCTGTCTATAATTTCCCATTTACCGGAGATCGAACGATTAAGATCAAATCTATATATTACCCCATATTCAGAAGGGATATCAGGAGTTTCTTCATAATTAAAGTTACATACTACTGATGCCCAAATGGTAGCTTGATTTCCAACGATTGTAGGTTCAGAGTAATCAATAGATAAATGGTACTCTTTGTATTTTACGTTTTCCGGAATGATTTGAAGAAGGTGTATTTCGGATTCAAGCATAAGGTTTTCTATTGTCATGAAACGGATGCCCTTAGCTGTTTGAATTTTTTGGATATTGTTTTCTTTGTATGATAAGTTGGCGATGCTGTCATAACGGTTACATATGTAATCGCTAATCGGCATTTGAATTGAGTAGTCCAAATCTTCTGCCCCTGCTACCGAAATAATGGGCATTATCATAAATACCACGACTAATAATAGTGCAATCTTTTTCATAATTGGCTCCTTTCATTGAATATAAATCTTAGGATTAATCATCAGAGCCTCTATTATTTTATAGCTACACCTCCTATAGGCTCTGAAATTTGGTTTCACATATATGATGCGAGAAGAATGCTGAAAATTGCATTTAATCTTTTCTTTTTTACCATAAAGAGGTTATCCATCAATGTGTGGACGGTGAAGAAACAGATAAAGGAACTTGAAGAAATCAGAAGTGGAAAGGGAATTACCATAAATAACGATAATACAGACATACGAATTGTCATTGGATAATGTGAAATTATAAGATCTGATTTGAGAATGGGATAATACTGCTATTGTTTTTGCTGGTGTTCCAGTTTGCAATAAAACATGATTTTGTGATACACCCCGAAGAAGTAATTGATTAGGTTGCTTGAGTGATGAAAACCTTTTTGGGATAGAATCTATTCAATTCTACTCAATAAGTATAAGTAATCCTTCAAAACGGTCTTGGCAACGCACTCAACTGGTTGTATAATCGTATTACATTCAAATGAGTGTGAGGAGGAAATAATAGATGGATTCAATAATGGCATCAGGGCTTCAAATCGTTCATTTTCATGAAAAGGAGGTCCTTCGAGAGAAGAGAGTAATCCTTGGACTTACACAACAACAGGTAGCGGATAAAGCAAAAATAAAGCTACAGCAGTATCAGAAATTCGAGGGTGGAGAAAGGAATCTAAGGACCGCTTCTTTTAATCTTGCGTGCAGAGTGATTGAAGCGCTCGAGATGGATGTTACGAGTTACTATCATGGTGAATATGTTTTCGGCGAGGAAGTGTTTTGGGATGATGAGGGCACAAAATACGTAAAGACGGGCAAATTAACAACTGAGGATGTCGAATAGTAGATAGATCACAATCGAAAGGAAATGGTATAATAAGTTGAAATAATACCGTTTAGTTACGTGAGAAGCAATACTATATTAAGCGAGTTATGTGTATCTCAATTATCATGTCCTTGGTTTGTTAAAGCATACATATGATCAACCTTTCAGTACACTATCGTGGCAATCGTACTTTCAAAAGTGGTGTTCCGTTCGGATATTTAGTATAATAAAAATTTACCTCTTGAATAAATACATAATGGATTACCAAATGAAATCAAATTATAATTGACAAATAGAGAGGGAGTCTATATACTAAATTCGAGCAATCGGAGGTAAATGAATATGACGACAATCGGTGATCGGCTGCGGGAATTGCGTTACGGAATTCAGTTATCCCAAGCAAAGCTTGGAAAAATCTTCGGTATTTCGCAGGCAAGGGTCTTTAAGTACGAGACAAACGCTTTGCATACGCCTCCAAAGGTGCTTTTGCAGTATGCGGATTATTTCGATGTCTCTTTGGATTATATCTATGGCCGAACGGATGATCCGCACGGGATGTATTATGAGAATAAACCGCCTATCGAACAGGTATATCCGGAGATGGATAAGTTTATTGAGATGTGTTTTGAACCGGGCACGGCAATGAACGAGCGACTGAAAGAAACGCTGAAGCAGATGATGCGGGAGGAAGCACATGAATAACGATTCGATACAGTTATATGAAAATCAGCGGATTCGCGCCGCATGGGACGAAGAAGCGGAGGAATGGTATTTTTCCGTTGTCGATGTTGTGGCAATTCTGACTGACCAACCGGATATTGCACATGCACGCAATTACTGGAAAGTTTTGAAAAAACGGCTAAAGGATGAAGGCAATGAACTGGTTACAAATTGTAACCGGTTGAAATTGCGGGCAGCCGATGGCAAAATGCGTTTGACTGACGTTGCCACCACCGAACAACTGCTGCGCATCATCCAGTCCGTTCCCTCTCCCAAAGCCGAGCTTTTCAAGCTGTGGCTTGCGCGCGTCGGAAAGGAGCGCATCGACGAAACGATTGATCCCGAGCAGGCGATTGACCGTGCGCTGGAAACGTATCAAAAGAAGGGTTACAGCGATGAATGGATTCATCAGCGGCTTCTGTCGATTCGTGTTCGGAATGCTTTGACAGATGAGTGGCAGAAGAACGGCGTGCAAAAGGGCGTCGAGTATGCGATTCTGACCGATGAGATCACCAAAGCATGGTCCGGCATGAATACGCGGCAGTATAAGAACTATAAGGGTTTGAAAAAGCAGAATTTGCGGGACAATATGTCCGATCTGGAATTGATTCTGAATATGCTTGCGGAATCTACGACAACAGAGCTATCGAAAGTCGAGCATCCGCATGGATTGGAAAAAAACCAGGATGTTGCCGCGCGCGGCGGAAAAGTCGCGGGCGACGCGCGTAAAGCGATTGAGGCGGAAACAGGTCGCCCTGTTATTACAAAGCAGAACGCATTGGACTTTACAAAAGTGATTGAGCAGATCGAAACATCAGCGCCGGAGGACAGCAAATGAACGCAGTCATCTATGCCCGCTATTCGTCCGATAGCCAGCGGGAAGAATCTATCGAGGGACAGATTCGGGAATGCACGGCATTTGCCGAGAAAAACGATATTACGATTCTGCGGCATTATATTGACCGTGCTTTTTCTGCCAAGACGGACAATCGACCTGAGTTTCAGAATATGGTTAAAGACAGCAATAAAAAGCTGTTCGATATGATTATCGTCTGGAAGCTGGATCGTTTTGCACGCAATCGGTATGACAGTGCAAGATACAAGGCACAGTTGAAGAAGAACGGCGTCAAGGTCGTTTCTGCGACAGAAGTGATCTCCGACGGTGCAGAAGGCATAATCCTCGAATCGGTTCTGGAAGGATACGCCGAATACTATTCTGCGGATTTGTCCGAGAAGGTCGTTCGCGGTATGACCGAGAACGCTTTGAAGTGCAAATTCAACGGCGGTTTCGTTCCGCTCGGATACATAATAGATGATGAGCAGCATTTTCAGATCGATCCTATGACAGCGCCGTTGGTTTTGCGGTCGTTCAAACAGTACGATGAAGGCGCGACGTTGACACAGATCATGAATGCATTGAACGCAGACCATTTGGTACAGCGTAAGATCGGGTACAGCGCGGTTCATCATATGCTGCATAACCGTCGCTATATCGGGGAGCTCCGATATCGGGACATTGTTACGGAGAACGGCATACCCGCGATCGTACCGAAGGATCTGTTTGATCGCGTACAGGAACGGTTGGAAAAGAATAAGAAAGCACCGGCGCGATACAAGGCGGAAGAAGAATACCTGCTGACGACGAAGCTGTTCTGTGGATATTGCGGCGCATATCTCTGCGGCGAAAGCGGAAAGAGCCATACCGGCAATGTGCATCGATATTATAAATGCGTCTCGGTAAAAAAGCATCGTGGGGAGTGCCGTAAGAAACCGGTCAAAAAGGAATGGATTGAAGAAAAGGTTGTCCGCGAAACCATGAAAATGATTATGGATGATGCCGCAATCGAAGCCATCGCCTCGCAGATCATGGCGCTTCAGGATCGGGAGGATTCACGGCTTCCACATTATGAACAGCAGTTGAAGGAAACGGAAGCGGCAATCAATCATATGCTGGATGCGATTCAACAGGGGATTTTTAATAAATCCACCAAGCAGCGGCTCGATCAGTTGGAAGCAACGAAGGACGAGCTGGAGCAAAGCATTGCGGCAGAGAAGCTGATAAAGCCACGCCTCTCGAAAGAGCAGATCATGTTTTTCCTGCTGCGATTTCGAAAGCTGGATGTCCGAAAGCAGGAACATCGAAAAGCCTTGATCGACACATTTATCAACGCTATTTTCCTGTATGATGACAAGATGGCGCTTACGTTTAACTATAAGGACGGAACGAAAACGATCACCTTTGAGGAGTTGAATGAATCGCTCCAGGAGGAACCTTCGGGTTCGGATATAGAATGCCTTGGTGCACCATGTCGAGTGGTGATAACGGATTTGAGTTATCACCACTCGATTTCTTTTTACCTTCCGAGAAGGAGTGCCGGGCAATTCGGAAGGGATCGCGTTATACCGCTTTTGAAGTGTAGTTCACGCGAACGCCGCGGCGCATATCGAGCGCAAGCAGCACATCGTCCGGAACCGGCACTTCGAGATACCCGACAAACCGGTAACAGATACAAATGCGCTGCGTCCGGTTCTTGCCGGCACCTTCCGTTTCGTACACGTCAATGTGGTCGATCAGTTCCCATAAAAGCGGCGCCGTCAGCGTTTCCATTTCCATGAACTTGCGGATCGCCGC
>ODAJ012182633.1_pt1 | contig 10332 bp, 7 predicted proteins | sample 1539241 | NCBI WGS metagenome assembly ODAJ01 (sample SAMN02144231, study PRJEB22623) | gut metagenome | biome: sheep rumen | host: Ovis aries | place: New Zealand
CGCTGCAGTTGCTCACGTTTGTTGGCTATTTCGCGTGCCTCTTGCTCGGTAGGCAGTACATTGAACTCGTCGCCGGCCTGCGGCGCACCGTTGAGACCGAGGATAGAACAAGGCTCACCGGGATGTACCTCCGTGATTCGCTGTCCGCGTTCGTTAAACATCGCCTTGATGCGTCCATGGTAGGTACCGGCAAGCACGATGTCGCCCATATGCAGCGTACCGTCCTGCACAAGCAGCGTAGCCACGTATCCGCGGCCCTTGTCCAGAGAGGACTCGATGACCGAACCTTTTGCACGGCGTTTGGGATTTGCCTTGAGGTCCAGCATATCTGCTTCCAGCAGCACTTTCTCCAGCAGTTCGAAGACTCCTGTTCCTTTCTTGGCAGAAATCTCTTGGCATTGGTATTTGCCTCCCCAGTCCTCCACAAGGATGTTCATGTTCGACAGTTGTTCGCGGATCTTATCGGGGTTGGCACCGGGTTTGTCCACCTTGTTGATGGCAAACACCATTGGTACACCTGCAGCCTGTGCGTGGTTGATAGCCTCTATGGTCTGCGGCATAACGGCATCGTCGGCTGCGATGATGATAATCGCTATATCCGTCACTTTGGCTCCACGGGCACGCATAGCGGTAAATGCGGCGTGACCCGGCGTATCAAGGAAAGTGATATGACGTCCGTTTTTGAGTTTGACATTATAGGCACCGATGTGCTGGGTGATACCGCCTGCCTCACCGGCGATGACGTTCGCATTACGGATATGGTCAAGCAGCGAGGTCTTACCATGGTCAACGTGACCCATCACGGTAATAATCGGGCAGCGCGGCTCGATGTCTTCGTCATGCACCACCTCGTCTGCATTGATTTCCTCCACCACGTGTGCCGCCACATACTCGGTCTGGAAACCGAACTCTTCTGCCACCAGATTGATTGTCTCGGCATCCAGACGCTGGTTGATGGACACAAACAGTCCGAGAGACATACACGTACCGATAATCTTGTTCACCGGCACATTCATCATCACGGCAAGGTCATTGGCGGTAACGAACTCGGTCAGTTTGAGCACTTTGGACTGCTCCTGTGCCTCCATGCGCTCAAGCTCCAGTTTTTCGCGTTCCTGCTCACGGCGTTCACGTTTGTATTTGGAGGAATTACTCTTGTTCTTGGGCTGCTGGAGACGGTTGAGTGTCTCTTTCAGAGCGCGTTCCACCTCCTCTTGCGTAGCCTCGCGCGGTTTGTTGTTTTTGCTTTTCTTGCCTGCTTGGTTACGTTTGTCGTTGGGGTCCACCTTGGCGGCATTGTTCTTGATGCGCTCGCGTTTGCGGCGCTCGGCGGCGGCAGCCTGTTGCTGAGCCTGCTGTGCCTGCTGGCGTTCCTCACGCTCTTTGCGTTTCTGCTCTTTGGTCTTCTTGGCAGGACGTGTGGAGGTGTCGATGGCATCGAGGTCTATCTGCCCTATGACTTTCGGTGCATGTTTGAGTTGCGGTTTGCCGAGGGTGAATATCTCCGGTTTGGCTTTCTCTTTCTTCGGTTCCTCTGCCTGAGCGGCACCTGTTTGAGCCTGTTTCTGAGCCTGTGTCTGGGCTTGCGTTTGAGCCTGCTCTTTCGCTGCTTTGGCTGCCTCCGCCTCTGCGCGTGCTTTCTCTGCCTCCGCTGCCGCTCTGGCTGCTTCTTCCGCTGCTTTCTCCGCAGCGATACGTGCCGCCTCGCGTTTGGCTGCCTCTGCCGCAGCGCGTGCCGCCTCTTCTGCTGCACGGACCTTGGCTGCTTCTTCTGCCGCCTTGCGTTCTGCTTCCTCGCGTGCCTGACGGGCTGCTGCTTGCCGGTCTGCCTCAATCTTCACCGCCATGTCACGGTTGAATTCTTTTGCTAACAGCAGGTAGAGATCGTCATCAATACGCACGTTCGGGTCGGACTCGATGGAATAGCCGTTCTTCTCACACCATGATGTGAGAGTAGCCATACCTATATTCAGTTCTTTGCATGCTTTGATTAACTTGATAGCCATAAATTGATTTGCGATTTACAGATTTACGATTTACGATTTATTTACGATTAGTGTTATTTACGATTTGCGAACAATCGTCAATCTCTTTTAATTGGACAATCAATCGTACCTCGTCAATCGTCCAATCGTCAATTATGCGATTCCATCGCTTATTCGTTTTCAAACTCGGCAGAGAGGATGCGGAGCACGTCATCTATCGTCTCCTCCTCAAGGTCAGTCTGTTTGAGTAACTCTTCCTTGCCGGTACCTAACACGTCTTTGGCGGTATCGAGACCGATGGCTTTGAAAGAGTCGAGCACCCACTGGTCGATTTCGTCATTGAACTCGTCCAGATAAATATCGTCCAGATCCTGCTCGTTTATCTCGCGATATACATCTATCTCATAACCCGTGAGCATGGATGCCAGCTTGATATTAAATCCGCCCTTACCGATAGCGAGGGACACCTCATCGGGCTGGAGATATACCTTAGCCTTCTTTCCCTCCTCGTCAATCTCCATAGAAGATATTTTGGCGGGTGCGAGAGCGCGCTGGATATAGAGATTGGTGTTTGCCGTATAGTTGATGACATCAATATTCTCATTGCGTAACTCGCGGACTATGCCATGGATACGTGCACCCTTGACGCCGACGCAGGCACCTACCGGGTCGATGCGGTCATCAAAGGTCTCTACTGCCACTTTGGCTCGTTCGCCGGGTATTCGGGCAATCTTACGGATGGCAATCAAACCCTCTTTGACCTCAGGTACCTCTTGTTCGAAGAGGCGCTGGAGGAAGAGCGGAGCAGTACGGCTGAGGATGATTTTCGGAGTCTGGTTCTTGTTATCCACCTGCACCACCACGGCGCGAACCATCTCGCCCTTGCGATAGAAGTCGGTAGGAATCTGGTTCTGCTTGGGCAGATAGAGTTCGTTGCCGTCTTCGTCAAGCAGGAGCATCTCTTTCTTCCACACTTGGTACAGTTCACCGGTGACAACCTGACCTACCATTTCTTTGTATTTCTGATAGAGGCTCTCCTTCTGCAGCTCAAGAATCTTGGATGCAAGGGTCTGACGGAGGTTAAGGATCATGCGTCGTCCGAAGGACTGCATATCCACTTTGTCGGTCACCTCCTCGCCTACTTCCGCCTCTTCGTCAAGCAGTCGGGCATCGCTGAGCGCAATCTGCGTGTCTGGGTTGGCTACATCGTCGTCCTCCATCACCAGACGGTTACGGTAAATCTCAAGGTCGCCTTTGTCGGGGTTGACGATGACATCATAGTTAGCGGCATTGCCGTACATCTTGGTGATTACATTGGTAAACGAGTCCTTCAGCACATTGATGAAGGTCTGTTTGTCAATACGTTTGAAATCTTTGAATTCCGAGAAAATGTCAATCAGATTGACTGTTTCTTGTTTTGTTGCCATTTTGTATATTAAAATTTTAAATCATATTTCACATATTTGGGTTCATCGTACCGCCAAGTACGGGTGATGACGCGTGTCTCTTTGCGTTTCCTGCCCTCTACCGCCACTTTCTCCTCGCTGTCGATAGAGAAGGTGTCCTCGTCAACAGACACCAGCTGCCCTTTGTACTTTGTGCTTTGTCCCTCTGTATTTATCATCACCTCTACATCATGACCAAGATTCTTCTCAAACTGCATCTTGGTTTTGAAAGGGTCAGTCAGACTGACGGAGCCCACCTCGAGAGAATAATCCGGCTCCACTGCATCCAGTTTCTCTACAAGGAAACGGTTGAGTTCGGCGCAGAAATCCACGTCCACACCGCTCAGGCTGTCTATCTCCACAAGGATGTCGTTCGCCGCCGAAACGGAGAGGGTGACCAACTCATAACCGGTACCGTTCAAGCGGTCCTCTATCCATTGTCTGATGTCTTCTTTATTGAGCATATTCGCATTTATATTTTACGAAGAGGAGACCTTTTCGGGTCCCCTCTTTCAATTCACGGTGCAAAGATACAACATTTTTTTGACATATGCAAGGTTTTGCGCATTTTTTTTCATTTTGCTGCTCTTTTTTGCATTATTTTTCATTTATTTGCCGTTTCCGGCCTCTCGTCAAGAGAGCGGAGGTCATAACCTTGCGCCTGCAGCCACTCTATCGCCTGCGGCAGAACTGCCAGCATCCGTTCGTTGGATTTGAGCGAGTCGTGGAAGTTGATAATACTGCCCGGACCGGTCATCCGTTTTATCTTGTCCAGCATCTGGGCGGGAGTGACGTTTTTGTCATAATCACGCGTGAGCACATCCCAATAAATAAGCCTGTACCCCATTCTGCGCAACGCCCTGCGCTGCCACAGCCACGCCTTGCCGTACGGCGGACGGAACAGGTCCGGAGATAATCGTGCCTTTGGACCAAGAACCGGCGCAGGACTGTCTTCGGGCATATGCCGCTCTATCGTCCTTTGCGCTTTTCCCGCGTTTGCCAGATACTCCGCTTGGGAATACTTGATACCTTTGAGATGGTTGTAGGTATGGTTGCCCAAGGCATGTCCCGCCTTCACCACCTGATGGAAGACCTCCGGGTGCTTGTCTATATTCTCGCCCACCATGAAGAAAGTAGCTTTCACATGATAGCGGTCGAGTATCTCCAGCACTTTCGGTGTTACCTCAGGAATAGGTCCGTCATCAAAAGTGAGATAAACAGCCGTACCCGTACGGAAAACACCATACGGGTACAGGTTCTGTAATATATGCCTCAGTGCATTTACCATGCGAGTGAGGAAGCACCGAGAATGGCTGCGTCGCTATCTTTGAGCACCGAAACGGAAACGGGAATCTTGCCTTTCCAAATCGGCATGAGGTTCGCCTCCATCGCTTCACGAATCGGATCCATGATCCAGTGACCGGCCTTGGTCAAACCGCCAAAGAGGATGATAGCCTCCGGGCTGGAGAAATGCACGTAATCCGCAAGTTTCTCTCCCAGCAAGCGGCCTGTGTAATCAAAGATCTCCTTGGCTACCAGATCGCCCTTCTCCGCAGCATCAAACACATCCTTGGAGGTAATATGGTCAATATCTTCTACGTTGCGGAGAAGCGTTGCCTGTGTAGTGGAAGTGACGATTTCTTTAGCCGTGCGTGCCACACCTGTAGCTGACGCATAGGCTTCGATACATCCGCGCTGACCGCATCCGCAGAGGCGTCCGTTACCGGAATGATCCACCTTGCAGTGTCCCAGCTCGCCGGCAAAGCCGTCATGTCCGTAGAGCAGTTTGCCGTCGATTACAATACCCGACCCGACGCCTGTTCCAAGGGTAATAACGATAAAGTTCTTCATTCCACGTGCGGAACCGTAGATCATCTCGCCTTGCGCGGCAGCATTGGCATCGTTGGTAATGGTACATTTGATGCCCATACGCTCGCTGATGAGTTTGGCAAAAGGCACTACCCCTTTCCACGGCAGGTTGGGAGCCTGTTCGATACAGCCCGAATAGAAATTACCGTTAGGCGCACCGCAACCGATGCCAACCACATCACTCAGTTCAATACCTTCATCCTTGACGAGTTGGCGCATTCGTTCGCACAACTCATCGCAGTATTCGTTGATTTCAGGATACTGCTGTGTGGGGATGGAATTACTGCGAAGCACTTGTCCGTCTTCGCTAACCAAACCGAACTTGGTGCCCGTTCCACCCAAGTCGATACCTAAAGCATACTTTTTCATGGTTAATCAATTTTAATATCTTTGTTTACGTTTTTGCTTCCCCAGATTGCGTAGAACAGGATATAAGCCACGCTAACGATGGGCACGATATAACTGAGCAGGCAATCGTGCGCCGCAATCATACTCTGGATATACGGCACAATTCCGCCGCCGACGACCATCATCATAAAGATTCCGGACGCCTTCGCAGTATATTTGCCCAATCCTTCTGTCGCCATATTGAAGATCGAAGTCCACATAACGGAGGTGCACAGACCGCAGAGAACAAGCAACGTAGAAGCCAGCGGCACTTCGATTACTTGACCCTGTACAAAAGTCTTCGCCATGATGCTGTCGCCGATGAGCATAGCGGCTACCATCAGCGCGATCGCTACCGAAGCAACACACATCACCATCGTGCGACTGCTGACTTTACCACCAATAGTGGAACCGATGAAACGACCGATCACCATCAAAATCCAATACCGTCCGGCAATCAGACCTGCTGCCGCAAAACCAACCCGCGGAGTCAGATACGAGATGAGCGTAGCCGGAATACCGATTTCGACACCCACATAGAAGAAGATCGCGATCACGCCCAGCGTCAGATGACGGAAAGACCAAGGGCTGTGCTCGTAAGTCACCTGCTGACCTGCTCCTGCCGGTTCGGCTATCGGAGTGACGCGGATGATAAGATAAATCACGGCAAAGACTGCCATCGCGATGTACAGCACTACGTTGACATCGTCAATCTGCTTGCCTGCGAGGCTCTCACCAACGATCGCACCTACCAACATCGGCGTCAGAGCACCGGAGAGCGAATTGAGCGTACCACCGACCATGTTCAACTGGTTTCCGCGGTTACCGCCGCCACCTAACAGGTTCAACATCGGGTTTACCACCGTGTTCAGCATACAAACACAGAAACCGCCCAGCAACGCGCCAAACAGATAGACATAGAAGCTATCCAGCACACCACTCATCCATTGGAATCCGATTCCTACGAATCCCAGCGCGATAGCCATCAGAGCAGTGCTCTTGTAACCGCGTTTCGCTAGGATGTTTCCCGCAGGGATACCCATAATGAGGTAAGCAAGGAAGTTAAAGAGGTTACCCAGCATACCCATCCTTTCGGCTTGCGCCGGGTCTTCAAACGATGCGCCCCAAATCTTACCCACAGGGGCTGCGAGGTTCGTCACAAACGAAATCATTGCATAGAGGAACATCATCGCAATGATCGTAATCACGGTCAGTGATTTGTTTTGTTTTGTTTCCATGTTATTATTTATTAGTTAAATTGTTGAATTGTCAATGTAATTAGCGTATGTTGCGCGTATGTTGCGCGTATGTTGGATATCACTTCAACACCCGCGACAAAAAGCCCAATACACGCTCATGCATGTGTTTGGCGTTGTTGCCTTTCTTCAGGAAATGGTTGTCGTCGGGATAGAGCTGCATCTCAAACTGCTTGTCCGCCTGCACGAGCGCGTTGATATATTGCATCGAGTGCTGCACGTGTACGTTGTCGTCTCCGGTGCCGTGGATGAGGAGCAGGGCTCCCTGATGTCCGGCGGCACGGGGGAGGAGCGACGCCTCCTGATAGCCTTTGTCGTTGACCTGCGGACGGCGCATATACCGCTCGGTGTAGGCGGAGTCATAGAGCCGCCAGTCCGTCACGGGAGCTATCGCCACGCCGGCTTTGAACGGATGTCCCTTCACGGTCATGGTAAAGAGGGTCTCGTAACCGCCGTAGCTCCAGCCGAGGATAGCCATGCGCGACGCGTCTATATCGCTCCGCTGGCCGATATAGTTTGCTGCAGCGATGAGGTCTTCGGCTTCTTTGGTGCCGAGGCTCATATAGGTCTCATTGCGCCATTCACGCCCTCTGCAGTCGCTGCCGCGAGGATCGACGATGAGCACCGCATAGCCCTCTTCCGCCAGTGCGTATTCGAACCGTTTGCGCCAGCGGTTGAGCACACGCTGGCTCTGCGGACCCGAATAGTGCATCAGTACCAGAGGTCTTTGTCCTTGGTACTTCGTCCCTTTGTCACTTGTTAGCAGCATTGCCTCCAGTTCCTGTCCTTTGCCGTTGGGGATGCGCAGCAGTTGCGGTTCGGGCAGCCCTTTCGCCCTCCATGCCTTGGCAAGCGGCTCGTTGTCCAGCAGGACCTTGCGCTTGGTTATCTGTGCGGAACCGCGTGCACTGCGCACCGCGTAGAGCGTGTATATATTCGGGGTGTCGAAGCTCTGGAAACAGTCAATCATCCACTTGTGGTCGGTGGAGAAACGTGCTGCATGTATGCCCTCTCCTTCCGTCAGCTGCGTGGTGAGCACCCTGTTGCCGGTCTCCGCAAGACTGGCGGCATAGACCTGCCGCGTCGAGGGTTCGGGTGCCGCTTGGTAGTAGAGCACCTTGCCGGATTCGTCCACATGGTAGAGCGCCGTCACGTCGGTCTTCTCCGGCGTGAGGGGACGGAGCAGCATGCCTTGCCCGTCATGGAGATAGGCGCGGCGCCACCCGTCGCGTTCGCTCAGGGCGATGAAAGAGCCGTCGGACAGCCATTGCCATTCATCGAAAAGGGTGTAGTCGATGAAATAGCGGTTGGACTCTTCTTTGTAGAGAGGGTGCGTGACGGTGGAGCGGGTGTTGCAGGAGAAGACCTCCAGCTTGTTCTGGTCTCTGTTGACGCGGAGCACCAACAGCATTCCGTCAGATGCCCAGCGGAGCCTCGGGAAATAGAAATCATTGACACGGACGTTGGTCAGCTCCTCAAGGCGTATGATGCCTTTGGTGGCTACATCATAGACGCAGACAGTGGCTCTGGCGTTCGGGCAGCCGGCTTTCGGGTACCGCAGACTGTCCGGCAACGGGTATTGGGGATTCTCCTTGGCACTTGGTACTTGACCGCTTGATACTTGGTACATCGTCCATGTGAAGACCGGCACATCCGTCTCATCGAGCCGCACGAAAGCCAGCTGCTTGGAGTCCGGAGACCATGCGAAGAGTGCGGTGGTGCCGAACTCCTCCTCGTAGAGCCAGTCCGCCACGCCGTTGATGAGGTCGGTGTTCTCGTCCTTGGTGACGGCTATCTCGGAGCCGAAATCGAGTTTGTGGATATACAGGTTGTTATCCCGGGCGAAAGCGATGTAACGCCCGTTAGGGCTCATCACCGCATCCCGTACACGGCTGCCCTTCCATTGTCCGTTCTGGATGAAAAGACCTGCGCCGAGCTGTTTGCGGATGTTACGCTGGGTGTCAACGATATACCAGTCCGCCACGGTCGAACGGCGGAATAGTTTCTCCTCGTTCTCACGCTCCAGACGGTAACGGGTACTCACGTCTGACGGCTGTTGGTAACTGTAACTGATAACTGACAGCCCGAAGATGCTGTCCTGCTGAGCCGCAGTGAGCGTTCGGGCGTTGTACTCACCGCCTAAGATTCCGGTCAGTACGGATAATATGATAAGTGTTATTTTCATCTTCCGTTGTTTTGAATCAATGTGCCGGAAAGGTCGTATTCACGCTCTCCCGCACGGATTATCACGCGTCCGCCGCGCAACTCCTTCGTACATCGTACATCTGTCTTTTGTACCTCTGTTGTCCCCATGCCGCACTCCGGATGGCAGGTGTAGGCATAGACGCAGGTGCGCGGTTGCGGCAGACACAGCCCCATCGGCGAACTGAGGTTGGTTACCGGCTGCAAACCGGCATATAGAGTATTGTCACTGCCCATCACGTTAAGCCACAGCACATATTTCTTGGTGCCGGCAAGGGTGTAAAAGATAGTCTCGTCGCCCTCGTGATAGACGAGCCACGGCGAGGGATATGCCCTCATCTTCGTGCCCTCATAGCCAATCGGCGTGCCGGTCTGCACATGGGTGATATACGCGGTGTCGGGTGTCACAAAATCTATGCTGTAGTACTGGTTGTCGGAGGCGAAGTCGAGCGGTTCATAGCCCATCCTGCCGTTCTCAGGCACCCCTGCTAGCGCCATGCCGGAGATGCGGTTGGCGTAGAGATAGATGTCTGACTGCAGGTCGGTGACGAAAACCGTCTCCTCCTCCGACGGTTTGGTCTCATAGAGCGCCCAGAGGGTGCAGTCCTCGTCCGGTATATAGAGACTGCCTGCCCGGTAGTACTCCGGTGCTTCATAAACCATCCAGTACTCATTTTCCGTCCAGCCGAGGAAACGCCAGCCCTCTCTGTCCGGCAGCGACGGCAGCTGTACGCCCTGCCTGTTCTTGCCCGCTCGTAATTCGGTCACCTTGCCGGTGCCGTCCATCAGCGTTACAGCATACGGCTCCGGCTCGGAATAGGTGATGGCATATTTCCCGATGAAAAGCGAGTTTGCAGTCCCGTCAAGACGTATCACCAGTTCTTCCGCTCCCGTCGCCGGTTGGCTGAGAAGCGTAATGTCATGGTAGTTGGCGTTGTCGTAAGTGCCGGTCCATGTCTGCAGAGTGCCCTCCTGCGTGGACACCTGTGTGCCGTTGACGGAGACGGTGAAGACTCCGCCGCCGCTGGTCTTGTTGGATTTGAGAGAGACGGTGACCTCTTCGATGGTCACGCCGCCGAGAGAGGAGAGGGTGAGCGTGGCGTTATCGCCCTGACGCACTTGTCCTTTCTGGTAGGAGCAGGCGTACTCCGCCGTGGTGCCGGCGGGTATGTCTCCGTCGCCCGCTAC
>ODAJ012187197.1_pt1 | contig 10330 bp, 12 predicted proteins | sample 1539241 | NCBI WGS metagenome assembly ODAJ01 (sample SAMN02144231, study PRJEB22623) | gut metagenome | biome: sheep rumen | host: Ovis aries | place: New Zealand
GAGGCACTCACTGTCTTGGCACCCTCCATATACGTCATGTAATTCAGGTTCAGTGTCTTATCGCTTACACCGCTGATAAGGGCAGGGTTGTGGAACAGTTGTGTGGCGTCGTCGTCGGTCAGTGTGATGTTCTCGCCACCCAATGCTGCAGCATGCGCACTCACGGGCAGTCGCAGGAAATTGTACACGGTTTTGCTCTCCTGCGCCATGCTGGTACAGGCCCAAAACGTGAGTAGGGTGGTGATAACGCCGTTTCTGATGTTCATTTCTCCTAATTTGGTCGCAAAGTTAGCAAAAAAACTTAATATATATCTATTTATACAGAAAAAAATACTATCTTTGCACTCGGTTTAATGAAACTGTAGATGGAAATCAAGAAGAGTAGCGAAGCGGATTTGGAACAGAAACGCACACAGGGGTTCCTGCTGGGACTGATTGTGGTGCTGGCCACGCTGTTTGTGCTACTCGAGTGGAACAGTGGCGATACTGGCTGGGCGTTGTTTGATGACGACGACAGTCTGGAAGCCGAGGTGGAACTCTCGCCCCTGAAGCGCGATAAGGACGAAGTGCCGATGATGATGCCTCAGGAAAAGAAAGTTGAAAAACAGGAGAGCGAGCAGCTACACTTGGTGGATAATGATGTGGAGCTACCCCCCGAACCCATCCTGCAGGACGAGACCGAACAAGAAGAACCCACCGAGAAGGCTGCCGAAGAGAAGCCTCAGGTGGTGGATATGTACGACGAACCCATCGACTTCCGCGTGGTTGAAGACCTGCCGCAGTTCCCTGGTGGTGCCGTCGAGTTTATGAAGTGGCTCACGCAGAACCTGAAATATCCCCCCTCGGCCCAACAGAAAAAAATCAAGGGCAGAGTGGTGGCACAGTTTGTGGTTAACAAGGATGGCTCGTTGAGCGACCTGCAGGTGGTACAGCCCCTGGAGCCTGCCTGCGATGCCGAAGTGATGCGTGTGCTCAAGACCATGCCACAGTGGAAGGCCGGTATGATGAATGCCAAGCCCTGTCGCACGATGGTGTGTATTCCTATTGTATTTAATTTATAAAAGATATGTATAAATCAGAAGATCTACTGAAGAAAGTGAATGAGGCCCTCGATAATCTGGTTTACGATCGCCAGCCTGCCTCGTTGTACGACCCCATTAAGTACGTACTGTCTATCGGCGGAAAACGTGTACGTCCAGTACTCACCATGCTGGCGTACAATCTCTATAAAGACGATCCACTGAGCATTATGTCTCAGGCCCTCGGACTGGAGACCTACCACAACTTTACTCTGCTGCACGACGACCTGATGGACCACGCTGATATGCGTCGTGGACATGAGACTGTACACAAGAAGTGGGATGCCAACCGTGCTATCTTGTCGGGCGATACCATGTTGCTTCAGGCTTTTGAGCGTGTAGAGGATTGCGATCCTGCTAAGCTGCCTGCTGTATTCAAGGTGTTTATCCAGACCACACTCGAGATTGGTGAGGGACAGCAGTTGGATGTAGAGTTCGAACAGCGTAACGATGTTACCGAGGATGAGTATATTGAGATGATCCGTCTGAAGACCAGCGTGCTGCTGGCCTGTGCTTGTAAGGTGGGTGCTATTATGGCTGATGCCCCAGCCGAGGATATCGAGAATATGTATAAGTTCGGCGAGAAGTTAGGTCTGGCCTTCCAGTTGCAGGACGATTTGCTGGATGTGTATGGCGATCCCGCTGTGTTTGGCAAGAATATTGGTGGCGACATCACTTCGAACAAGAAGACCTATATGCTCATCAATGCCTTTAACCGTGCTACTCCTGCCCAGCGTGAAGAGCTCACCAAGTGGGTTGAGGCCAAGGAGTTCGACCGCAACGAAAAGGTGGCTGCAGTAACCAACCTGTACAACGAGATTGGTATCCGTAAGCTGTGTGAGCAGAAGATTGAGCAGTACTACCAGGAGAGTCTGGTTTACCTGACAAAGGTGAGCGCTAGCGAAGAGCGCAAGGCTGAGATCAAGGCTTACGCTGCCGAAATGATGAAACGTCAGAGCTAATGATAGATACGCATTGTCATATTGATGGTGAAGAGTTCGTTGAGGATATCGACGAAGTGATTGCACGTGCTCGCGAGGCTGGCGTGCAAGCCATCGGTGTGCCAGGCATCAATCTGCAGTCGCTCGATACTGTTATCAGCGTTTGCAAGCGCTATCCCAACTACTGCTATCCCATGCTGGGCTTGCATCCCGAGGATGTGAAGGCCGACTGGCAGGAGGTGCTGGATCAGATAAAACCCTACTTCCAGCAGGATGGTGTAAAACCCATTGCTGTTGGCGAGGTGGGCCTGGACTTTTACTGGAGTCGTGAGTATGAGCAGGAGCAACTGTTAGCTTTCGAGGAGCAGGTAAAATGGTCGGTTGAGTTGCAGTTGCCGCTGATGATTCACTGTCGCAAGGCCCAGAATGAGATGGTAGCCATCTTGAAACGCTATAAGGACCAGTTGCCAGGTGGCGTGTTCCACTGCTTTACGGGTAATGAACTCGAGGCCAAGGAACTGTTGCAGTTCGACAGGTTTGTGCTGGGCATTGGTGGCGTGTCAACCTTCAAGAAGTCGCATCTGCCTGAGGTGCTGCCTGCTGTGGTGCCTTTGAATCGATTGGTACTCGAGACCGACGCCCCTTATATGGCCCCTGTGCCTAAGCGTGGCGAGAGGAACGAGCCCGCCTTTGTGGCCTACGTGCTGAAGAAGTTGGCCGAGGCCTATCAGGTAAGCGAGGAAGAGGTTGAGACAGCAACAAATGAGAATTGTAGAAGAGTATTAAATATAAATGTTTGAAATAAGGAGAGGTGCTCGAGTGGTTGAAGAGGCACGCCTGGAAAGCGTGTAGCCGGCAAAACCGGCTCGCAGGTTCGAATCCTGTTCTCTCCGCTAGGAAGAACAAGGATTCAAAGCTCTGAGGCATCCTGTTCTCTCCGCTAGGAGATTTTATAAGATGAAACGATTGGTATTTCAATTTACACTGATAGGTCTGCTTAGTTTTTCGCAAACCTGTTTCGCTCAGTCCGCAGTTGCAGCTGATAGTGTTAAGAGCGCTGCTGCTGTGGTGCCTGCCGATTCTGTGGCTGCTACCGACTCCATGACCGTGATGGATGGCGAGTTGGAAGCTCTTACAGGCGATGAGGCTGAAGAGGGTGGTGGTCTGCACAAACAGCTGAAGACCAAGTTTGTTGATGGCAACGTAGCCTTCATGTCGCTGGTGGCCCTGGCCTTAGTGCTGGGTCTGGCATTCTGCATTGAGCGTATTATCTATCTGACACTGAGCGAGATTAAGAGTCATCAGCTGATGGCAGATATCGAACAGCGCCTGAAGGCCAATGATGTAGAGGGTGCCAAAACACTCTGTCGTAACACCCGTGGTCCTGTAGCCTCAGTGTGCTATCAGGGATTGCTGCATATCAAACAGCCCATGGATGCCATCGAGCGTAGCATCACCAACTTTGGTGGTCTGCAAACTGCTAACCTTGAGAAAGGTTGCTCGTGGATTAAGCTCTTCATTGCCATGGCACCATCGCTCGGATTCCTGGGCACTGTGATTGGTATGGTGATGGCCTTCGACCAGATTCAGCAGGTAGGCGATATCGGTCCAACCATCGTGGCTCAGGGTATGAAGGTGGCGCTGATTACCACTATTTTTGGTATCATAGTAGCGTTGGTATTGCAGCTGTTCTACAGCTACATCCTCTCAAAGATTGAACGTTTGACCGCACAGATGGAAGAAGCTGCCATTACACTGCTCGACCTGATTGCTGAGTGGAAGACAAAGAGTGAAGAGTGAATAGTGAAGAGTGAATAGTGATGAATAGTTTTATTTCGCCTGCTATTGCCGATGTGATGCTGTGGCTGATGTATATAATATTAGCTGCTGCCATAGGTGTAACTGCCTATTCGGTATGGCATGGTTTGCGCAACCGTCGTAAGGGCAGCGATGTGGTTAACGGTGTGCCTGCAGGGCGCATTGGATGGCTGGTGGCTGTGGGCTTTGTGCTCATCATGGTGGTTACCTTTGCCTTAGGTTCTACCAAGCCCATCCTTACTAATGGCACGTGGCTTACCGATGGCTTCTGGTTGCGTGCCGCTGATATGTTTATATATACCTCTATTATATTGATTATCGGATGTTTCGTAAGCGCTATCGTCAGCAAATTCCGGAGCTGAACACCACATCAACAGCCGACATATCGTTTATGTTGTTGATTTTCTTCCTCGTGACCTCATCGATGGACACGGAGAAGGGATTGATGCGTCAGATGGCACCACCGCCATTGGAACACGAGACACCTAAGGATATCAATCGCAACAATGTGATGCAGGTTAAGCTGGATGCACAGAACCAACTCTCGTGTGATGGCAAACCTGTGACACTGCAACAACTGGCAGCCGAGGTACGTACGTTGGCCATGGTGAACCGCACTGGTCATGTAGTGCAGATCGAAGCCGATGCCAAGACCACCTATGAGGCCTATTTCAGTATGCAGGATGCCATTGTGGGCGCCTATCATACTCTGCGCCAAGAGTATGCGCAGAAGCACTATGGCTGTACCTACGAGACCTGTAATGCCGAACAGCGCGAGATGATCAACGAGTACTATCCACAACGCATCAGCGAAGGGCAGATAGCCCAGGAAGGAGGTGCCCAATGAGACCTATGCGTAGCAAGTTCAGTCAGACTCGTCGCAGTGTGCCATCGCTCAATGTGGCCTCGATGCCCGACCTGATTTTTACGGTGCTCTTCTTCTTCATGATTGTCACCCACATGCGTAGCGACGAGGTAAAGGTGCGCCTGCAGGTGCCTCAGGGCAGCGAGGTGCAGAAGTTAGCCAATAAGCAGGCCGTGGTAAACATCTATATCGGCCATAAAGGTGAGGCTTGGCATGTACAGCTCAACAACGACATCGTACAGCCAGGCGATATTCCAGCCCGTATCGAAGAGATTCGTAGTGGGCTCTCTCAAGAGAATCAACAGCGACTCACCGTTAGTCTGCGTGTTGATAAAAAGGCCCCCATGGGTTTGGTCAGCGAGGTGAAACGCCAGCTGCAACAGGCCTATGCCTTGAAGATTAATTATAGTGCAACAGAAATCAAAAAATAACTACTGCTATGGTAAAAATTGACGAACTCGACAAGCAGATTCTGAGTCTGATAGCCGCCGATGCCCGTATTCCATTCCTGGAGGTGGCTCGTGCTTGTAATGTAAGTGGTGCTGCTATTCACCAGCACATCCAGAAGATGAACAACATGGGTGTACTGAAGGGCACCCAGTACCTGATTGAGCCCGAAAGCGTGGGCTACGAGACCTGTGCCTTTATTGGTCTGAACCTGAAAGACCCCGCTAAGTTCGACGAGGTACTTGAACAACTGAAGCAGATTCCTGAGGTGGTGGAGTGCCACTTTACCACGGGTAACTTTGATATGTTTATCAAGATCTATGCCCGCAACAACCACCATCTGCTTACTATTATCCATGATAAGCTGCAGCCACTCGGCCTTTCAAGCAGTGAGACGCTGATATCGTTCCATACGGCTATCGACCGTCAGCTGCCTATTGCCGATTTGCTGACACAAGATACCGAAGCCGAAGCGTCGGCCGAGGGATAACTGGTGATATTGCGTAATATCACCCGCGAAGGTGCACGTAACTGTGCTTAATTGGGAATGTGAGTGAGAATCTCCGACTGTCCCGCAGCAGTGAACTCCATTATGGCTGTCCGACTATAGGCCATTGCCCCGTTTTGGGCGAGAAGGCGTCGGATAGTGGAGGAAAGTCTGAAGACCAGCCTTCTGCGATTTTGTTGCTGAAACACTCTCGATGTAAGGGTGGTTGAGGCAATCATACGTGTATTATTATATAAGTTCGGGGGAGACCCCGTCGCGACGACAGCATCTCCCCCTTTCGTTTTTTCATTCGTTAGATTTTCCTTCCCTATTTATTTTTGTTTTAGCTGTTTCACCTCAAAAGTAAAATAGGTATCAGGATATGGTTCGTTCTCAAGTGTAAAATGCCACCATTCGCTGTCGAGTGGTTTAAAACCATGTGCCAGCATGGCGTTGCGCAGTATCATGCGGTTATTAAACTGTTTTTCGGTAATCTTACGGCCCTGGGGCGACTTCGAGTTGTCACCCGTGTAATCGCCTGTTTCGGGATTACCGCAGAAGTCAGGATGACTCTCTGGTCCGAACCAGTCGAAGGTGCCACCCATGTCGAGTTCCTTCTCTGTGTTCATGTCAAACAGGGTCAGATCAACCGTGCTGCCACGTGTGTGTCCGCTCTTCTCATAGATATACTCCTGCTCAAACAGTACGCTCTTGTCTAAGTCGGGGTAGAAGTAGCGCTTCATCAGTGTATCAGGTATATCCTCTGCCCAACGTACAAAATGGTCAACACCCTTTTGTGGACGATAAGCATCGTAAATCTTTAGTCGGTAACCCTGCGCCTTCACGTCGTCGCTCACTGCACGCAGACTGTCTGCTGCTTGCTTGGTGAGCAGGGCTGTGGGTTCCAGATAACCATCAATACGCTGTCCCACAAAGTTGTAGGTACCAAAGTAACGTATCTCCAGGATGGCATCGGGTACAGCATCGGTCAGTGTTACAAAGCCACTGGCATCATCAGGAGCAACCACTGTGGCAGTCGCATTTGCTTGGCGCTTGCAACTGCTTGTGAGTAGAATCACGAAGCACATTGCAAGTATATAAACAGGCTGAATGTATTTCTTAATTGGCATAATAGCTTAAATTGTCTTAAAATCTCGCTGCAAAGATACGATATTTTTCGATTAGTCGGGACTATAATTAAAACTTTAACATTTTTTATGCGCATATACCTAAGGCAAAATTGTATAACTTGCAGTCGTCATTTTGCAAAGATGCGTACTTTTTTGATTTCTGCGGGTAAATATTGTTAAAATACTTGCAAACAGTCATACAATGTTGTATATTTGCAATCGAATTTAGTTAGTAGTTGGTTTTAAAAACTTTGTTAGTAGATGTTAAACGAATAGTTAACAACAAAAGGGCCCGCAGTTGATGCGCGCCCTTTTTTTATTTTTTGGTATAATTCATTCTAACCTTCTCCCAACTGATAGTGCCGTCTTTCTTCACATGCACACGAACCAGATAATCGCCAGGTTGGGGATTGTTGGCCTCACACATCGAGTCGAGCGTCAGGTATTCGGTATCGCCTACTTTCTGATAGTCCCATTTATGCACATGCCCTAGGAATACCATATCCGTTTCCCACTCACTAAACTTGTTCAACAGGAAGAACATCTCCTCACGCGGGAAGGTAGAGGCGAACTCTACTGATCGCGGACGGAAGATATTGGTATGACTGAATACGAAGGTATGACGGATTATTTTCTCACCTGTATCATAATAATCATTCAATACGCCTTCTTCTAATAGTCTGACCTGTTCACGTCCCAACGTACCACTGGCCGAGTCGAGGAAAATAAAATGATCTAACTGAGGAGGATCGAGATTTACCAGCACATAGACATCATAGAACGATGAGTGGAATATGTTCGACCACAATGCCCATCCATTATGTGTGATATCATGATTGCCCACCACTGGATAAAAGGGATAGCTCACCTGATCAAGCGAGAATTTTTCATCGTACAAATACTGTTCGGCGTAGTATTTCTTCGCATATTTCTCTCGATACTCATCTATCAGGTCTTCAAGTATGATGTAGTATTCTGCTTTGGTATCGGCGATATCACCCAGATGCGCCATCAGTAGATCGTTGTTATCGAGTGCAATCTGTAGCATTTCGCGCATACGACCATCATCAGTTGTCAGATGACTGTCGGCACCCACTAAGAATGTGTATTCATCCCCTTCATAACCACTGAGCATACTACCTTCACCCTTATGACCCTGATAATAGGCATTCGACATCTTAACACGATCCTCAACACCCGTGCCACTTACCAATACTCCAATCGGACTCACTTTGTCGCAAGCCGAAAGCACCAGCAGTACAGCTCCTAATAATATATAATGTGTAGTCTTCATTGTCACCATGCGTATTTAAGTCCTAATTTTCCCGATGTCTCGTATTTACTGGCCAACTGACTCATACTGCCAGCGGGACGGATATTGAGTTCGCCAAATAAGTACATCTGTTTGGTCAGTCTCCCGTAAAAATTCAGTCCCCAGTTGATGTTCCAGTTCTCATAATAGAAATCGTCGTAGTTACGGAAAAAGAGTCCAATATTCCATGAGTTGGTACGTGGACGAATCATGGCTCCGAATCCGAAGGTAAGAGTCAGTGGTTCGGTATAGCCGAAGTCACCGGTTTTCCAATGAATATACGATTCACCTACTCGCAGATAGAAATACGGCATCTCCCAAGTCAGAGAGAGGTTCCCGATAGTTTCGTTGGCATTCCAGCGATTGTAGCGGTTGTACATCAGTTTGCCATCTATATAGATATCACCCCACCAGACGGGCAACCGGTAACCACCCTGCACGTCGTTCGAGTAGAGCTGCTTGCCCCACTGTTGTTGAACATCGGCACCCACATGCCAACGATCAGTCAAATGCCGTTTATACGAGAGACCGAAACCGCCATAGCCACTAACAACCACGTTGTTACCTGCTATTGCATAGCCCGATATCTCGTTTTTATGCTCACCATCATAGCGATGCTGACCTACAAATGCGTTTTGTGCCTGCATGGTTATAGTACCAAGCAACAGACAAAGTATAACGATTATTCTGTTCATCTCTTTTTGGGGATACGTTTGGTAAGTCCGATGGCCCCAGTGGGACATACCAGTCGACATAGGTGACAGCCTACGCACTTGGTGCCTATGATGCGTGGCTGGCGCTCCTCGAACGCAATGGCCTGGTGTCCGCCATCCATACACGAGATATAACAGCGCCCGCAACCGATACAGCGCTCATGGTCCACCTTGGGATATACCATGGTGTCGCGATCCAGGTCGGATGGTCTCACAAAGTTGGGCAGCTGTTCGCCTACCAGGTCGTCTAACTTCTCAAATCCTCGTTCCGTCAGGTAGGTCTGCAGACCTGATACCAGGTCGTCTATAATCCGATAGCCATACTGCATCACGGCGGTACAAACCTGTACGTTCCTACAACCTAACTGTATGAAATCCACGGCATCGCGCCATGTCTCAATACCACCTATACCACTCAGTTCTATGGCTCTGCCATGTGTACCGTTAATCACAGGATCCATACTCATCTCCAGGATAAAGCGCAAGGCAATGGGCTTTACAGCCTGTCCGCTGTAGCCCGATAGGGTTTGCTTACCGCTCACCTCAGCCTCTTTCGACATGGTCACACTCTTGATGGTGTTGATAGCCGAGATGGCATCGGCACCAGCAAAGTAAGCCCCCATAGCCGGACGGGTCATCTGCGTGATGTTAGGTGTCATCTTGGGAATCACAGGAATCTTTACGCTACGTTTTACATAGCTGGTGTAGAAGTTCACCAACTCCGGATCCTGACCGATGTCGCTACCCATACCTGCCAGTCGCATCTGTGGGCACGAGAAGTTCAACTCTATTGCATCGCAGCCAGCCTCTTCGGCCAGCTTGGCCAGCTCTATCCACTCCTCCTCAAACTGTCCCATAATCGAGGCAATTACCACCTTGGTGGGGTAGTTCTGCTTCAATCGGCGCAGGATGTCGAAATCTACCTCATAGGGGTTCTCCGACAACTGCTCCATGTTACGGAATCCCGCAAAGGTAGTGCCTTTCTTTACTGCATCGAAACGGGGCGATACCTCACGGATATCCTGCTTACAGATGGTCTTATAGAACACACCTGCCCAACCAGCCTCAAAGGCGCGTGCCACCATATCGTAGTTGGTACACACAGCCGACGATGCCAGGAAGAAGGGATTCTCACAGGCAATGCCGCAGAATGTGATACCCAGCGATTGTTGCGTGGCATCAACCGTCTGTTCCTTGGCAGATGCGCAATCTGCCAGCAGTTCCTTGATTCTGATAGGTTGATCGTAGTGGATACACGCCTGTTCGGCACGTAACAGATCGTCGTCAGTACAACCCGCTACCCAGCGCCAGGCATTCTTTTCGTTATCAAACCGGATGGCACGGATGGCTCTGGCCACGTCACCTTTACCGCACGCTTTGGTGCAAGGAGCATCCTCGCATAACAAGCAGCGTACCGCTTCTTCGTACTTATGCATCATAATCGTAGTTTTTAATCATTCATAACAAAACGTCCCTTTTATGTCTGCAAAGATACGATATTTTTTGGAATTTTGGCAGAATTAACAAAAATTAAAACA
>ODAJ010920126.1_pt1 | contig 10329 bp, 18 predicted proteins | sample 1539241 | NCBI WGS metagenome assembly ODAJ01 (sample SAMN02144231, study PRJEB22623) | gut metagenome | biome: sheep rumen | host: Ovis aries | place: New Zealand
CCTTTTTCATATTCGAGTTCACCGTTTTTGACCTTAAGATCATAAACATATTCAATCTCATCACGTCCCCATTCATCTAGGGCACCCTTGTCAAACCCAAGTTCTTCTTCTATATCTTCTTGATGGTATGTTGAAGTATCTACAATTTTGCCATCTTCTGTTTGTGTTTTTATACCTAAAGTGACAAGAAAATCAATTCTATTTTTACCATGGATTTTCAATTCATCAAGATAACTATTTAGTTGATCTTTATATTCTTTTAACCCGATATTCTTTTCATCAAGTCCAAGTATATTGTCAACAATATTAAGCTTCTTTTTATCGTATTTACCATTGTCGTTTTGCAATGCCTATGAGATAGGATCGAGATACTTCTCCCTTAACCATTCTCTTGGTTTTTTTTCAAACTCTTCGGTCTCATCATCAGACAGAGATACTATATCAAAATCGGAAATGCGATCACGTATCATTTTCTAAAGCTATGTTCCAATATCTCCTTGCTTTTCTAAATCTGAGAACGCATCATAAAGATCCATTTGAGATATGAGAGAAGTGGCTACACTATTCCATTCTGCTTTTGCTTCTTTCTGCGCAGTGTTTTTTGCGAGTTGAGCTTCTTTTAATTGAAGAGCAAGATTATCATCGTAAAACTGTTGAATTTCATTGTGCATCCGAGTGTTCTAATCAGAGTCATTTAATGTTGGAACAATAAGATCATATAACCAATTGCCAGCCTAATCCTACTTTTCGACCAACCCGGCAGACGGATCATACTTTTTAATGATATCATCTATCTAGTCAAAATACTTACCATATTCTACCCACTACTCTTGTGTAATATCGCTTGTAGTTACTCCTTTTGTCACATTTTCAAAATCAGTAATAGTGTCTATAACCTTCTATTGCTCTTGAATCTCATCATTATACTGACTGATTTTAGTTTGAGCACCTTCAATCACATCCGGGAGTTCATCTCCAACTTTGAATAACGCCATTTCCCGCTCGCTGTCTAGTAAACTGTCAAGTTTTTGCTTTGCTTGTTCAGCATTGGTCCCAAGGTTAAGCATGGCATTTCCTTGCTCGTCGAATCCAGAAACGAGAGAGGGGAATTGCTCTGCGAGAGTATTGTTGATGGAAATAAGTTCTGCGTACTCTTCGTTAGAGACAGTACCAAGATCGCTCTTCTTCTGAAGTTCAAAATAATGATCAGAACTTTCATTAAAACTATCAACAGCTTCTTTCGCAGAATTGTATTGTTGTTCGATTTCTTTGATATTATTCTTGGATCTATTACCTTGTTCGATTTTATACTCATCTGTTGTCTGCCGGTACATGTCCATTGCACCACCAATGAGTTTCCCAACACCCCACGAAATAGCGCTGGTGACCACACCTGTGATAAGACCAGATGCTGCATTCGTAAGAATACCAAGCGCACTAGATCCAATGTTTTTTAGTCCTTGTTTTGTTCTATCTTTCCACGTTAATTGTTGGTTATCATCACCGTTGCCACCAGATGGAGGAGCACCACCAGAATCAGGTCCACCTTCACCACTTTCTTTTGCACCTTCCTATGCTCCTTCCTTGATAGCATCAGCAAAATCTTCACCTGCTTCCTAAGCCTTTTGTGATGCATCTTCAGCATCAATATCTACTTTAATCTTAGCTTCTGTTGATTCGATATCATCTTTAAGACTTTCTAATGATTCCTTCGCCTAATCGGTATTAATAATATCTGGATTAGCGTCTTTGCCGATATCCTTTGTTTTCTTATCTAATTCATCGATTTCTTTTCCTGCTTCCTTTGCATCTTTTCTGATCTTCTCAGCATCAGATTCATCAGATGTGGCTTTGCCTTTTTCACCAACATCTGCTAGAGTAGCAGCCCTATCAATGGCACTTTCCGCAGCGTTCTTGACATCTTTTTTACTATCTGAGGCTTCTCGTTCGACATCTACCTTATTATCTTTTCTTCGTTGTTCGCTATTTTGTTTATCTTGTTTTGACTCCGCTTCAGCCTTTGCATCTGCTTTTGCTGATCCGATTGCAGCGCCATTCTTTTCTGCTTCTTTAATTTCTTCCTTTTGCTGTTTCTTATCTGCTTCCTTTTTATCCTACGTCTTAGTACTATCTGATATTTCCACTCTAGTCTGTGCTTCTTGTTTATCTTCTTCGCTTATGGATTGTTCTTGATCACTCTTCGATTTTGCACCCCATTTTACATTTTCCGCTTTACCATTCAAATTCAATGGATTAAATACGAATTTATCGAGTCCTTTTGCATTCTTGTCGTAGCCAAAAATCAATTTGTTTTTTGAATGCAAATGTGGTATAATAAAAAAGGAGGTATAAAATGATGATAAAACGTATTGTGCCAACTATAACTGCAATATTTATTGCCGTGGTTGTTTCTGCATGTTCTAATAATCATTCATCCAGTCCTGACAAGACTTCTGACAATACAGCGACCGCAAAAACCACAGAACATAATGATGAGGATTCGAGCATAGTCAACATCTTTAAGGCAGACGAAAATGTTGAAATTTCGGAAATGATTAATGTGTTAGGTGATCCTTCCGAATTTAAAATATCGGATGCAGATAATTCCTACGCTGACTATTATTGGCAGAATATTAATTTTGTATATAATTATCCTGGAGATCTTACTATTTCAACAAAAGAAGATAAGATCATTGGTATATATTGGAAAACAACTAAATATTTGCCAAATAAAGCTAAAGAACTTGCCACGATATTTATTGAAAATTTCGATGATGGTTATAAAGTGTATGAAGTTTCTGATTATGAAACGAATTATAATTTCTATAATAATAATCATGCCGTTGCTTTAATCAACCACGCCGAAGATGGATATACAGAAATCTATACAAATAACCATATGATAATTCGCGAAACGGAATCAGAGTTGTAATATTATATAATAATATCCAATAAAACCACATTTTTGATCCAAATCAATAAGACACCCTGAAATATGGGTGTCTATTTTTGAATAGTAGTACACATTCCTATGCCTTTACTGCTATGTATATTATTTTGTCGATGGGCAAACCTTATGTTCAGGGTCGTACCATAATACCTTAAACACTTCACCATTACGAATCCCTATGACCCTCAGTAGATTTGTAAATGCAAAGGAATAAAGGTTGTCTGATTGATCCATTAATTTTTCCGCCTCTAATCGTTTTATAGCGGCGGATGAAAGAGTGTCAGGTCAACCCGACAAAACAATCACTCTTTCCGCAGTATTTCCAATACTTCCTCTGCCGACTTTCCGGATTCCCGAATAGCTTTCGAGAGAGCAGCGAGCATCTGAGATTTTTTCGCGGCCTCAAGATTCTTCAATTCGGTCTTCTTTTCCTTAACCTGTCCCATGAGTTCAGTAATTTCCGCCGTTACCTTCTCAATCTGCTGGTCAATCGTTAGGCTCTCTTTCTTCTTGCGTCCTCTTGGCATCTTGTTTTCCCTCCTATTCATGGATGAATTTCTTCCTTATTAATATAGAGGAGAGAAGAAGAGTAGTCAAGTTATTAGTTACTCCGCATCACTGCGAAGGATCGGACTGTATATTACGACATGGACATTAGCCTGTCCACACCGTGCCTTGTCAGTCTCTCGGGCGAGTCATCGTTAGGGCAGGAGAGTAGTATCTCTTTGTCTCCTACAGCACGAGAGTGTCGCCACGGGGTTTTCTCTTGCGAGATCTCCACCGTTATTCGGCATATTAAGAAAAACGGCTTTCCTTATTTGATCCATGCGCGGCATTGTGCGCATAACCAACAAGGTGGCATTTTCCGGGCTACGACCTCCGGGAAACTGTTTACTTTGTAAATGAAGTTTACTACGTAAATGAAGTCTACCAAGACCATTTTTCTGTGCGAAGAATCCGGCTACAGCACCCAAAATGGTTGGGAGAGTGCCGAACGTGTTTACTATAGAGTTCGCTAATTCGAGCATCTTTGTCAGCCCATCGATTGCTCCTTTTAAGAAATCGGAGTCAATGGCTGTCGATGCAAGTTGCTGGAGTCGGTTTTGAAGCTGGGCTGTTTTACCTTCAATACTGTCAAGGTATTTATCTAATTCGGCTTGCGCACTTCCTTTCGATTGCTGTGAAGATTCGTAAACATCCCTAAGAATTTGTGGGTTACTAAATATGGCCGCAGCAACCGACGAACGGTTCTTGCCAGCAACAGTTTCAAGTAATAAATTCTTCTGGTTAGAATGCGTCTTTTCATCCTACTCAACAATCTCCTAGTACACATCGGCTATGCCCTAGAGGATTTCATATGTGCTTTTGTAATTTCCGTTATCATCTAAGATATCAAAGCCTTTAAATTGGTTACTAGATACTTTAGTTGCTTCCATGATTGTGGAACGAAGTTTCGATTGTGTTGTAATCATCGTATCGGTGTCTTCACCCATTTCGGCCAGTTCCTCAGCGGCAGCCTTAGTGCCTGTTAACCGCAAACTTATCATCTTAAGACCAGTACCAACAGTCGCCGGATCTTGCAAAATTGTATTACCGGCCGTAGTCAAAGCAATCGCTTCATCTAAGGAATTCCCAGCAAGCTTTAGAGTACCAGATGATTTCTGCAATGATTGTGCTAAGTCACTTGTGCTAATTGAGAAATTATTCTATCTGTTACTTAATGACTACTCAAAATAGAAGAGTAGCGGATAACCATTTCTGGTTATCTCTCACATTTTATGTATAGTGTGAGATCAGACTGTATATTATATCTAGTTTATCATAACTAGATAAACAACTTCGCAATAACAATTACTTGTAACTGCCCGCAGTCGTTATGGATTCATGAAATAAATAGATGACGGTATTCTTCTATATTTCGTTCTTGATATGGTTTGATCAATTCTTTATTCAATATAATACCATTATTACATAATGACCAATTAAAAGAGTTATAATTTGGTAGAATACCATTGTTTTCGATATATAACTTGATTAGGTTCAAGCAAAGTTCATGGCACGAATTTATATCCCGTTCCCATAAATACAAGATATTAATTTTATAATTGTTTAAAATATAGCTATGTTTTTGTTTGTCCTTACAGATGGTTCGTTGCTGTATACGATTAATTTTATAAGTATTGTCGTTGTACATTAATGGAGAGCAATGCCAATAGTCTCCCATTACTTCGATTATTAAATTATAATCCTATAAATAATTATCGACAGCATAATAATCTAGTATATATTCCCTGGTATAATTACAGCATATGCCATCTAATATATCATTTACTTTAAGTTGAATCTTAGTATTAAATCTTTCTGATTTACGACTGTTCTCAAGGCTGATTTTAGCCATTTTTCTTCTTTGTTCTTCTGTAAAAACATGATTCAGCATATTACTTTTCTCACCAACATAGTATTTGCTTCGGAAATTCCAATAACATTCTTGTGAACAAAAATTATGCGATTCGCCGAACCTGTTTTTTGCATTGAACTAATTATAAGGAATTTTTATTGGTTTTCTACAGTTATCGCAACGAACCTCAATCCGTTTATAAAATTGGCTGTCTTCACCAGTTGGCAAATGCTCATTTCTATAATTATGATAACATTCTTGAGAACAAAAGATATTTCTGTTCTTTTTATAAACGCTTGGTACGACTGTGACATCTTTTCCACAATGTGCGCATTTTACTGTTATTGATATCTTGATATTTGGAATGCGAAGATCATCATATATCCTTAATGCTTCATCTATCTTTATATTATACATCTCCGCAATCTTATTAATTGTTGGGTTCAAATCGTTAAGAACATAATGCAATAGATTGACCACATCATCCTTAGTAAGTCCTTCTATATTTGGAATCCCATTATGCCTATCAATCCATTGGCATACGTTGCATTTTAACACACTGCCATCTTTCCGTACATATTTGTAATTTACTTTGCCTTTTGGTATATCATGATTGCATTTAATACAATATATTTTTCCGTTATAATTTTCAAATTGCTCTTTTGTCATAGCAATAACTCCTTATTAATAATGGTTATAACACATGTTATATAAAATCATCTAAATTTCATGTCTTTCCTCGGTATTACCAAAATATAGCATTTGATGTCTACCGATATAGTTGTTTATAGATACAAAATGTATCCTTATACATTGCTGTATAATCAGGCAATAATACCTATATTATTTAATTTATCAATTATATCAATCTTATCAAGTTCTTTATACGCTTGTGACATACTAACCAATGCATCCGTGGCGTCATTTATATTCTCAAATTCAGAAACATTCATTAAAATAGTAGATTGTTGGGCACTTTCTTGGGCAGTTTGAAAATCTTCTCCAAGTCTTGCCCAATCAGCAGTACTTTGAATAATCTGTTCTGCGGTCGTGCCAACATTATCCGCCATATTGAATGAGTCTTTCAAGAAATTACTGTAGCTTTGTGCCGATTCATCAGACACCTTCTTCAGTTCCGTCATAGCGGTGTCGAGTTCAGTTACTATCTGAATAGCTTCTTTGCCGTACCGAATAAAATCATAAAAGCTTGCAAAACTCGCCAAATATGCCGCCAGGCTCTTGAATCTGTTCTTAACAGTATCCGCAAAACTCAGACCAGTCTTCCCAGCCTCATTTGATTTCGCAATGAAATCATCAAGCATTTTACTCGCACTGTTTTGTTTGGAAAGAGTATCAATATCTTTAATTTCCTGTCTAACTTTGTCAAAGCCTTCTGGATCTGCTTTTATCGCCGCAGTATTATTCGCAGCCCACTGTTCCGCACGTTTTTTTAACGCTGCAACCGCAGTATCTTTTGCATTTTTGTATTCTGGATTTGACCTTATTTCCTTAGACATCTGTTCAATTTCATCTGATAAAATACGAGCCTGTTCAAGCCCCTTTGGGTCAGTTGGTCTTAGTGGGAATAAAGATTCTAATTGCCTACCTTTTTCTTCCAAATCATCTAATGCGCTAGTGAATAATTCGGGGCGTAAAGCTTTTTCATTTCTCAATGTATTAATGGTAGATAGCCTCTCTCCATAATGTGTCTGTTTTTTTGCCCATGTATTATAATTTGACATGAGTTCAGTGTCGATTTTTTCTTCGCTTATAGAACGACTTTTTACTTTTTTATCAAATTCATCTTTCAATCTAATGGAATGTTCCTAAGTTGAATTCCATTTTTGCTAAATTTCATCAAGTTTTTCGATGTATGATGACCTTCTTAATACCTATTCCTCTGATAATGACGCATTTCCTGATTTTGCAAGTCGGACTCTTTGATTTTCAAGGTTAATATATTCTTGTAATACAGAATCATATTCTTTTAATGCGGAACTATCGCGTTCATCACGGATCTGTTCATCGGTTTTTTGTTTTTCTTTATCTTTTGTGCTACCTTTTCTGGTCGAAGATTTCTTTATATCATCTGTTACAGTCGAAGACTCTGAATCTTTTGTCGTATCTTTTTTTTGACCCTCTTTGACTGCTTTGTTTTTATTCTTGATCGCATTCGTAATCCCTTCAACTGCGCCTTCTACTTTAGATAAAGCACCGACTTCGGCATTAGCGGCATTTACTACAGTGCTTTGTTCATTATTGAATGCTTTTGTTTTAGCATCAACAGCAGTAGTAATAGCATCAACTCGATCTGCAACACCAGTTAATGATGCGGATTCCTATTCCGAAGATGCTTCTTGTGAAGCATTAGTACTCGTAGACTCAGCCTATCCAACGCGAACTTCTGATTCGGCAAGTTCCTCATTCGCTTGCGCTCGATCTCTTGCAGCTTTGGCTGCCTATTCATCTGCTTCAGCGGATGATTGAGCGGAAGAGGAGTCTACATGGGGCTGTTCCATTTCTGCTTCATTAGCTTTCTACGTTTCTTCGGCATGTTCTCTTGCTGCTTGGGCTGCTTCGCGATGAGCCTACGCTACTTGTTGTGCTTGAGATTCTTCTTGAAGTGGAAGAGCAGGAGTGGATGAAACTGGAGTTTCATTGGATTGAAATTCTCTCAATTTGGCATTAAATTCTTCAGCAGCCTATTCGGCAGACTTAATTCTATTTTCGACTTCATTAAATAAAGAATCATATACACCACGCAACTCTTGTGGTACATTATCATCAATAAGTGAATCAAATCGATCAGTATCCCAACCAAATGCATTCTCAAGATCTGCGAAAGCTTCTTTAGCTGTTTTTGTGCCACTAAGAATATCATTTATGTAACGGTCGATATTTTGACTGCTTAAAACATTAAACATCTCGTCATCGCCTACTTGCCCCTCAAGCAAGGACATGAACTCACGAACAGCTGGCGTTAGTTTTGATTCAAACTATCTTGTAACGTTATTGGCAATATCATATATATTTTCAAGATGCCTCCATATAGCGAGATCAGGTTCCTCCATGTCTTCAGGGTAAGTGCCGTCATATACTTTTTGTTGCTCCTCCTAAAGCTCACGGATCAAATTAATCTCCGTCTATAAATTATTGCGGAACTCGGCAATCCATTCATCGCCTTCTATACCCATGGTGGCTTTCAATTCAGCATCAGATAATTGAGAGAGCAGTTCAATCATTCTCTGTACTTCGCTAGAATCAAATTTCTCAGAATATGACATATCTTCATTAATAATGCCATCTTTGCCATCAAAGATGGTTCTTACTTTATCATAAAGATATTGTAATTCAGCCACTTTTCTATCTAAAACAGACACTTCCGATGAAACCGGACTTTGATTGCCGTTTGCCTATCCCATTTCCCCAATCGCATCTTCTGCATGGGGTGCAGCGGCTCTTTCAAGTTCATCATTTAACTATCTTACTCTTTCCTTAGTTTGATCCAGTTCTGATTGAAGTGATTCATAAGAAGATAGATCAACCGTACCTTCTAAAGCGTGTGATAGTTCTGCACTTAACTCATCTGCTCTTTGTTGCGCCTACTGTAATTGAGATTGAAGTTCCTCTATCCCTTCCGGAGTGATATCCATATTTTTGAATGATTGAAGTTCTCCTCGAAGGGATTGGATTTCTTCTTTTAACGATTGGATCTGTGATTGGTAATCAGATATGTCTACATCAATCTTCTCATTCGATTGTTTCTTAGGGATTAATGATTCACCTTCCATGTACCTGTCAATATTAGTACGTTTATAAACAGATGAAATATCGATGTTCGGTGCAACCTATTGAATGCTCTTTAATAGCATTTGTTCAATAAACGACTGCTGAATCTTGCTTGCTTCTGGATTAATTACATTATTATCAAGCATAGACTCATCGAAATGCACCCCTTTAGCATTTAATTCATCTGATATTTGCTCCGTTAAAACATAAGTAAAGTCTTCGACACTTGCTACCATCTAATCTTTTAATGAATTCTAAATTTTGTCTTTTAATACAGAAATGTCAATATTCTTCGCATCTTCTCCCAGGAACATCTTCAAATTATTCAATGCCCCATCTATGTATTGATCAATATTATCGCTAACTATACTATATGCTTTTTCGGTATCTACAACAAAATCGTCTTTACTCAATGGACTTGACGTGTATGCATTCTCCTTAAATCGTTCAACTATCCCCTAAAGTTGTTCATCTGAAAATTCAGAAACATCTAACATGGCTACATCATTTAAGCTAACTACATATTGATGGATAATACCTTTCACTTTTTGCCCTATAGCAGTCTAAATATCATCAAATGAAAATGCAGCTAATTGTTCATCTGGGTGAGAATGTACCGAAGAATTTGCCTATCCTTTTGCTCTAAAAAGTACTTTTTTGACAACATCTGAAGGAACGCCACCAACAGTGTCATTCTATCCTTCTAAAATGAAACCAGTTTCATCATTTACAGCCATATACTGTTCTGGCTTACTTTCAGATAAACGTTTGCGATTGTGCTATGCCCATCTATCTATTACGGACTACATCGTATCTGTAAAATTTTGTACTTCATTCAGCATCTGCTGTGCATTTTTACCATAATCTCCAGATTTTACCAACGACAATACATTCTCAGCATTTTCTAATGCATCTGCATTAATTTGCTTACGTTGTTCTTTAGTTGCGTTTTGACGATTTATATTGGCAAGGTGTAAAGCTTGTTTTTGCTCTAATTCATCTTCTTCTTTATCTGATATTCCGCCTTCATCAATTATATCCTATAATCTATTTATTTCATTGATACTGTCCTGTATTGAAACAATGTATTCTCTTATCCTCTAATTTGCAGATTCCGTAGCATCTTCTGCCTATTTCATTCCTTGTGCCACAGCATTTCCAACTGATTGTCCTACAAGTTCCGAGTTCGCAC
>ODAJ012187632.1_pt1 | contig 10328 bp, 8 predicted proteins | sample 1539241 | NCBI WGS metagenome assembly ODAJ01 (sample SAMN02144231, study PRJEB22623) | gut metagenome | biome: sheep rumen | host: Ovis aries | place: New Zealand
CAACTTTATTTCGTTAACTAATGCTTTGATAATTAGATAGTTAGTTAAACTTTGTAATAATCCATTACCACCTAAATTGACGCAGAACCTTTTTTTTCATGATTTTCACTGCCACACTGCCACAAACGGTGTAATCTTCTGTGTGACTGTTGGTTACGGTGTGGCAGTGGTGTGGCAGTGGTGGCAGTGAAAGCCGGAATAACGAAGAAAAACCATCGTTTTTTGGGCGGAAAATGACAAAAACCGCTATAAACAATGCCGCTTTTTGTGTCTTTCGATGGTGTCACGTCGTTGGACAAAACGCGTAGGCTTACCCACGTTTCCCACATTGGGAAACCCTCGCAACCCTACGGTTTACTACCCTTTCCCATGCTGGGAAACCACAAGGAACAGCATCTTTACGCACAGAAAATGATAGGCTTATGCACAGAAAATGATAGGCTTTAGCCCTTTTCACTGCCACCACTGCCACACCACTGCCACACTTAACATGTTGATTATCAGTGAGTGTTGCAGTGTGGCAGTGAAAACGCTAAAAACAAAAAATTATTTTCAAATCGGACGTTGTGGTGTCTTTCTATACCTAAAGGTATATTCCACTCGAAAAAAAGAGAGATTTTCTTTGTTTTGTCCCCGTCAAATTGTATCTTTGTCGGCATAATAGTAAATGTGTATGAGAAAAGTCGGTAAGTTAAGATTGGTGTGGGTGTCCTGCCTGTTGTGTGTGCTCCTGGCCGTAGGGTGTGTTGCGCTGACAGGGGCTTGTTCTGATAAAGATAACCTGACGGAAACTCCCGTTGGCGGGAAAGTAGGCGAGATTGTAGAACGAGGCACGTTGCTCGTGGGCACCACGGGCGACTACCGCCCGCTGTCGTTCCGCGAGGCAGACGGCACCTACTGGGGCTTCGGCATAGAAATGGCAGAAGAGATAGCGAAGCACTTGGGTGTAAAGGCTGCGTTTGTGCCGACCTCATGGCCCACGCTGACGGCCGACGTGACGGCCAAGCCGCCGACCTTCGACCTGGCCATAGGCGGCATTACCATTACGGAGGCACGCAAGGAGACGATGCTCATGAGCGAGGGTTATCTGGCCAATGGCAAGACCATACTCTGCAGAGCCTCGGAGGCGGAACGCTTCAAGTCGATGGACGACATTGACCGTCCTGAGGTGCGGGTGATGGTGAACCCCGGAGGGCTGAACGAGAAGTTTGCCAAGGAGAACCTGACGCACGCCCAGATCATTGTGCACCCGAAGAACGAGGAGATTCCCGTGCTCATAGCCCAGGATAACCTGACGGCCGACGTGATGATAACTGAAATAACGGAGGCTCCCTACTACATCAAGACCGACGCGCGCTTAGCCGCTCCCTTGATAGACCAACCCTTTACCCACGGCGAGATTGGTGTGCTGATGAAGAAAGGCCAGACCGACCTGCTACTGAAGGTCAACGAGGTCATAAAGGCCATGAAGGCCGACGGCTCGCTACGCCGTCTGCATGAGAAGTACGGGCTGACGTATGCCTATTAGCCATACCTTCACCAAGATAGCTTACTTGAAGAGATCCTTGATGCCGTCCATGTCGAAGGCCAGCGAGAAGCGCAGGGTCTGGTCGAGGGGGTTGCTCTTGGCTGTAGAGATCACGTAGCCGACGTCGAGGGAGAAGACGCTCATGCGGAAGCCGCCGCCCACGGTGAAGTACTTGCGGTTACCCTTGTTTTCGGCTTCGTGGTGATAACCGGCCCGCAGCGAGAACTGGTCGTGATAGACGTACTCAGCACCCAAGCTCCACTGGATTTCCTGCAGCTCCTCCTTGAAGCCGCCGGGGGCATCGCCGAAACTCTTGAAGATACCGCTGATGGAGCCCACGTCGCTGTACTCCTCGATGACGCGCTGCTGGTAGGTGGCGTTGTCCTCGCCCTCAAGCTGCTTGGGCACGGTGGGCACGAGCAGCTTGTTGGCATCGGCAGCTATGGAGAAGCGGTTGTACTCATTGATGGGCACCATGAGCGAAGCACCCAGACGCATGTTGGCGGGCAGGAACTGCGAGCGGTCGTCGCCGAAGAAACTGATTTTGCTGCCTATGTTGCTGAAGTTCAGACCCAGGCCCAGCTGACACTCGCGCTCGCTCATGATGAAGTAGGTGTTGTAGTACATGGCCAGGTCGGCCGCGAAGGCTGAGGCGGGCGAAGCGTCCTCGGTGTAGTCGTAGCGCAGGTCGCTGTATATCCAGCGTATGCCGGCTGCCAGCGAGAACTTCTCGCTGAGCATGAGCGAGTAAGCGGCATCAATGGACATTTCGTAGGGCTTCACGGTCATGGCGTTTTCCTCCATGGAAGTCATTACCTCGCCTAAGGAGAAGTAGCGTAAGGAGCCGCTGATGGCTGAGTAGTCGCCAATGCGGTAGTAGCCTGCCACGTAGGCCAGGTCGATGTCGCTGACGAGCTTGCGCAGCCAGGGGGTGTAGTTCAGCGAGATACCGGCGCGGCTGATGCAGAAGGGGTACTTGGCGGGGTTCCAGTACTGCGAGTTGACGTCGGGGTCGGTAGCGGCTCCCACGTCGCCCATGCCGGCCGAGCGAGCGTCGGGGGCAATGGTCTGCGAGATGACGGCATGTTCGACGGCGTTGAACTCGCTGACTTTATCTTGTGCTGCCAATGTTAGCGGTAAAAAGGTAAAAAGGAAAAGAGGTAAGCACCATTTTACTGCTTCTTTTGCCTTGTTTATCATTCTTTCTTGCTTCATATTCTTAATGCTTTACTTGTTGCTGAAAACGATGAGTTTTTTGGCCTTCGAGGCGTAGGTGGAGCCGTCGCTGCTGATGCGTACGCGGTAGAGATAGACACCCGTAGAGATGCGGCTGCCCGAGCCCTGCGTGAGGTTCCAGTCAATGAGGTACGTGTTGTCGGTGGGTACGCCCGTCTCGGCATGCTGGTAGATGTGGCGTCCGGAGATGTCGAAGATGTCGAGTATAACGTCCATCTCGCTGCCCGTACGGTCGTGTATGATGCGGAACGACGTGGTGGTCTGTGCGGGGTTGCGCGTGCACTCTACGTCGAAGAACACGGGCTGCAGTGACTCTACCACCTGGAAGCTGAACTCCTTGGTCGTGGAGTTATTTTGCATGTCCCAGACGCGGAACTGCAGCTTGTGGCGGCCGGCCGTCAGTGTCGGTATGCTGAAGCCCACGGTGCCGCTGGTGTAGCTGCCGAAGTCGTAGTTGAAGTAGTCGTTGAGCACGTAGGTTGTGGCGGTCTGTCCGTCGATGACCAGCTGTATGTCGTGACCAATGCCGTTGCCGGTGGCGTTGATGCCGTTGTCGTCGCTGATGCGTGCATAGAAGTAGGGTGTCAGGTTCACCTTGTCGCCGTTGGTAAAGTCTTCTGAGTTCAGGTAGCAGAAGACGTCGGGCCCCGTGGTGTCGGGTTCAGCATCGGACGTGCCGCCCAGTAGGAAGTGGTCGCACAGGCCGTTGGCCAGCTGGCTGCGGCTGTCGTCGATGGCGTAGATGTTGATGAGGCCCTGGCCCTCGCTGTAGCTGATGTCCTTGGGGACGATGAAGCGGATGGCGAAGGCACCGGCCTGCACGCTGTCGGAACCGTGGAAGAGCACCTTCGTACGGTCGTTAAAGACGAACGCCTCTTCTGCTTCCGTCCGGTCGTTGAGCCGACACTCGATGGTTTCCTCTGCGTCGCGTATCGTGGCCGATACTGCACCGTTGAATCCGGTTTGCCGGCTGCCGTCGCTTTCTATGTGTCCGCGCAGGGTGACGGTGGTGCCGGCCTTCAGCGTCAGGGGTTCACCCTCGGTGACAGAGGCACCGTTGATGTCGTCGATGACGGCCTTCATCGTGGGGTGGGCCAGCCGCAGGGCGGGGTCGCCCAGCAGCGTGTATTGCAGTTTGTTGGTGGTGTGGTCCTGGCGTGTGGTGATGAGCGAGTTCTTGGCCAGTCGCACTGCCTCGCCGATGGCGATGCCCTCCAGTACCTGGCCCATGAAGGCGAGGTTCATGAGTCGGTTGTAGGACGCATAGACGGTACGCGTGGTGCCAAAGAAGGCAATGGCGCCTCCGCGCTTGTTGAACATGGCTGTCTCGCCGATGTTCTCCTCCTGTCCGTCGTAGGGCATGATGTCGCACGAGGCGGTGACCCATAGTGGCAGTCGGGTGGAGACGGTGTTGGCGAAGTCGGGCAGTTGCATCACCATTTCGTGCGAAATGCTGTAGGCTGCTCCGTGTCCGCAGTAATTCATGATGAGTGCGCCGCTCTGCATCTGCTGCTTGATGAGTCGGGTGACGTCGGGGTAGGAGTGGCCCGTCGATGAGTTGACACGCTCGTAGGCATCCCACATGATGCGCTTCACCACGTACTCGGGGTGTTTCTGCTCCACGAGTTGGGCCACGGCGTCGGCGTCCTGCATGTGCTGGTTCTCGTTGCCGTCGTCGCCCATGAGGCATATCTCGTTCTGCCAGGAGCCAGCATAGTTGTTGTTGGCGTATGAGATGATTTTATCGACCAGAATCTTGGCCTCTTCCTCGCTGCGTGCCGGCAGGCGGCCCACGGCCACGTCGGAGCGGTCGCTGCTCAGCAGGTTGCCGCCCTCGCCCTCGTCGAGCATGCAGAAGAAGTCGTCACTGACGTAGCAGTCGGTGGCGCTGAAGGAGTTTTCGCTCTCGTAGCAGAGCAGGAAGTCGTTGGGCGACTGGCCCTTCCAGTCGGATGAGAGCATGCGGTTGTCCCAGGCACCGTCGCCGAAGAGCAGCAGGTATCGGGGCATGTCGGCGTCCGTCTGTGCGCGCTCGTAGAGCATGCGCAGGTATCGGCGGTAGGCGTTGGCATCGGGCGTGCCGCTCGAGAACTCGTTATAGAGCTGCTCGGCCGTCAGGATGCGCACCCTCAGCGTGTCCTTCTCTTCGTGGTAGGTCTTGAGCCGCTGGGCCTGCGTCAGCAGTTTGCCTGAAGCCGGTATGACGATAATCATGTCGGCCGGTTCGTCGGCGTGCAGGTTCTGGTTGGCCACGTTGCCTACCAGCTCGGGAGCCGGCGTGCTGATTTGGCTCAGCTGGGGCAGGGTGGGTGTCTCCTGGGCGTGGAGCACGATGTAGTCCATCCGCATGGTGCCGCCGGCGGTCTGCTGTATGCGTACGGTATTGGTGGCGGCGAGGTTGCTGACGTTGAACGTCTGCTTCGACTGGTTGGCACGGCTGTAGGTAGAGCACGAGGCAATGTTCATGGTGCCCACCTCGGTGCCGTTGACGCTGACGGTGGCTGACGAGGACTTGGCTGCATCGTAGGCCGTCAGCACGACGGTGACGGTGCCGCTGCCAGAAGCACCGGTCAGACCGATGGTGTAGTCGCGGGCCTGGCCGATGGTGAAGAGTCGTGAGTCGTAGAGGTTGCGTCCGCCGTGGTACCAGGCGAAGTCGTCTATTTCGTAGAGCGTGTTGGCTGCCTCGCCCGAGCTGACGTAGTGGTCCATGAGTTCCTGCTCGCTCAGGCTGAGCGGCTCGCTGTCGCTTTCGGTCAGCAGGTAATAGCCGTAGTCGGAGTATGGGTTGCGCGTGCGTTCAGAGCCGTTCCAGGTTACGGGCCCCTGTGCCCAGAAGAGGCGTCGGCCGCCGCTGGTGCAGACGGGCACCTCCTGCAGGTCGTCGGTAGCGGCTATGTAGCTCGCCGTGAGGCGTTCGGGCTGCATGGCTCCGCCGTAGCCAAAGACGTGGACCTTGGCGGCATTGCTGAAGCCGGCCCGCCGCAGCAGGTCGTCAGTGAGCTGATAGACGCCCGACGACGGTACGCGAATCTTGGCCCACTTGCCCGTAGCCAGCAGCGACGTGGTGGCTGCTTCGCCAGAGCGCGTGGGGCTGGCAGCCGTGCGGTGGCGGCTTAGGGGGCGGCTCTGCTTCTTCAGCTGGAAGCTGACCAGCTTCTGGTACTTGCCTTCACGATAGACCAGCGGCACGAACGACAGCTCGAGCGTTGCCTTCTTGCGTGAGATGCTGACCTGCTGCACCACCTCGGGCAGTGCGGGCAGGGGCTTCGTGCTGATGCTTTCGTAGCGTTTGACGTCGGCCTCGCTCATGGTGATAAACTCCGGGTAGGCTATGCTGACGCTGTAGAGGCTGTCGGCGTAGCCATCAGGCAAGGGGTAGGAGTAGGTAAAGACGGGCAGCAGCGAGTCAATCCTGACCTCTCGTGCGGTCAGGTTGAAGAACTCTTGTGCTGAGGCCGTCAGGCTTATCACCAAGAGCACCAGGCTCCATGCATATCGTTTCAGTCTCACTATTTACAGTTAAACGCCAATACTTTTCGTTCCTCGAGCCACCCTTCCAGGTGGTCGTCTATGTGTACCGGCCCTACGCCTACGGGTGTGCCGGTAAAGAGCAGGTCGCCCGTCTTCAGCGTGAAGAACTGCGAGATATAGCTCACCAGTTCATCGACCGTGTAGAGCATGTCGCTCGTCAAGCCCTCCTGCACCGTCTTTCCGTTGATGTCGAGGTGGAAGTGCAGGGCCTGTACGTCTCGGAATTTCTCCTTCTCGACCCACTCGCCGATGACGGCCGAGCCGTCGAAGCCCTTGCATATTTCCCAGGGCATACCTTTCTGTCGTGCCTCCCGCTGCCAGTCGCGTGCCGTAAAGTCTATGCCTACGGTCAGCGCGTCATAATAGCGGTGTGCAAAGCGCTGGGGAATGCTCTTGCCCAGTCGGCAGATGCGCACCACTACCTCCGTCTCATAGTCAACCTGGCTCGACCAGTCGGGAATGAAGAAGGGCTTGTGGTCCTTCAGCAGGGCCGAGTCGGCTTTGGTAAAGATGACGGGTCTCTCTGGTTTATATAACGCGCCATCGAGCTCTTTATTGTGTTGGGCGTAATTCATTCCCACTGCAAATATCTTCATAATGCTGTAAAAAAGGGGGCACCATCCTGCGAAGAATGATGCCCCAACCCTTATTTTAAAACCTTTTGCTTTTGATTTTCTTACTCGGCAACGAGTGTGAAGCGCTTGAAGGCAACAATCTTCAGCTCCTTGTCCTGCTGGGCAAGCCACTGGTTGACGGTCTGCTTGTCGCCATCGCCGAACTGGAACTCCTGGTCAACCAGGCAGCTCTCCTTCTTGAACTTCTCAACGCGGCCCTTGGCAATGCCCTCAATCATGGGCATCTTCAGCTGAGCCTCGCCCTCGGGCTTAGCCTCGGCAATGATTTTGCGAGCCTCGTCGGCCTGCTCCTTGGTGAGCCAGCCCTTCGACATGTTGCTCTCGATGTGGTCTTCAGAGTCAACGAGGTTGGGGTTGATGCCAGCCTTCTTGATTTTCATATCGACATACTTCTGCACCTGCTCGAGCTTGGTCTTCTCGACAGCCGTACGATACTCCTCTTCCAGAATCTTCGGGTCAATGCTCTGAGCGTCGAGTGCTACGGGCTTCATGGCAGCCACCTGCATGGCCAGCTTGTGGCCTACCTCGGCTGCGGGCTTGTTGGTCTGAACCATCGTGGCGAGCATGTGCTTGCCCATGTGGTCATAGACCTCGATGTTCTCACCTTCCAGCACGTTGTATCCGTCCAGCTCCATCTTCTCGCCGGTGATGCCCGAGCGCTGCGTGACAGCGTCCTGCGCCTTCTGGCCGTTGGCCAGGGTGAGTTCCTTCACCTCGTCAAGCGTCTTGGCCTTTGCGGCGATGGCAGCGTCGAGGATGCTCTGGGTCAGAGCGATGAAGTCAGCACCGTTAGCCACGAAGTCGGTCTCACACTTCAGTGCGATGGTGGCGGCAAAGCCGTCAACAGCCTTTACGAGTACGCAACCATTTGATGTCTCACGGTCGCTGCGCTTGGCAGCAATGGCAAGTCCGCGCTCACGGAGCAGTTCCTTCGCCTTGTCGAAGTCGCCCTCGGCCTCGGTCAGAGCCTTCTTTACGTCAGCCAGACCAGCGCCGGTCATGGCGCGAAGCTTCTTGATATCGTCTATTGAAATAGCCATAGTTTTATTTACGATTTACTTATTTTCGATTTACTATTTTTTACTCAGCAGCGGGTGTCTCGTCCTCAGCGGGAGCCTCGGTAGCCTCGTCCTTGCGGGCGCGGCGGGTGCGCTTGGACTTTGCCTCGTCGGCCTCGGCCTCGGCCTGAGCCTCAGCAGCCTTCTCGTCGGCCTTCTCTGCCTTGCGCTCCTCGAGACCCTCCATGATGGCGGTGCAGCAAGCGTTGAGAATGACCTCTACGCTGTCCTTGGCGTCGTCGTTGGCAGGAATCACGAAGTCGATGTTCTTCGGGTCGCTGTTGGTATCGACGATGCCGAATACGGGAATACCCAGCCGGTTAGCCTCGCGTACGGCAATGTTCTCCTTCATCACGTCAACCACGAACAGGGCGCTCGGCAGACGGGTCAGGTCGGCGATAGAGCCCAGGTTTTTCTCCAGCTTGGCACGCTGACGGGTAATCTGCAGCAGCTCGCGCTTTGAGAGGTTTCCGAACGTACCATCGTTCATCAGCTTGTCGATGTTCGCCATTTTCTTGACGGCCTTGCGAATGGTCGGGAAGTTGGTAAGCATGCCGCCCGGCCAGCGCTCAATGACGTAAGGCATGTTAATGCTGGTAGCTTTCTCAGCAATCACTTCCTTAACCTGTTTTTTAGTAGCGACGAACAGAATCTTCTTTCCGCTCTTGGCAATCTGCTTCAGAGCTTCGGCAGCGGTGTCAATCTTTACCACTGTCTTGTGAAGGTCGATGATGTGAATACCGTTACGCTCGGTATAGATGTAGGGAGCCATTGCGGGGTTCCACTTACGCGTCAGGTGGCCGAAGTGGCAGCCTGCCTGCAGCAGTTGGTCAAAATTTGTTCTTGACATGTTGTTTTCTTCTTTTGTTTAATTGTTTACTTTCTTTTTAATTCTTCGTCCAGAATCAGCCGCTGAGTAATTGGTCTTACAAGTCTCAGCGGTTTAGATACTAAACTCGTTCAGTTTAACCTATCACAATTGTCCAATCGTAAATTGTCCAATAGTAAATTGTCCAATAGTAAATTGTCCAATTGTCCAATAGATTAACGCTTACTGAACTGGAAGCGACGACGTGCCTTCGGCTGACCCGGCTTCTTGCGCTCTACCTCGCGGGCGTCGCGTGTCAGGAAACCTTGTGACTTCAGCGTCTTCTTGTCCTCGGCATTCACCTTAACCAGCGCACGGGCAATGGCAAGGCGCAGAGCCTGGCTCTGACCCGTAAAGCCGCCACCGTCCAGGTTGGCCTTGATGTCATATTTCTCGGCTACCTCCAGCAGGTTCAGCGGCTGCTTCACCACGTACTGCAGAATAGCAGAGGGGAAATATTCGGTTATGTCCTTCTTGTTGATCGTTATCTTACCTGTTCCTTCTGTCAGATAAACGCGAGCTACTGAGCTCTTACGACGACCGATTGCATTAATCATTTCCATCTTACCTTATTTATTTATACTGGTTAATATCAATTGCTTTGGGCTTCTGGGCCTCGTGCTTGTGCTCTGTGCCCTCGTAAATGTAGAGATTGTTCAGCAGGCTACGGCCAAGGGGGCCCTTGGGCAGCATGCCCTTCACAGCGTGACGGATGATGCGCTCTACGCCAAAGGGCTTCTTGCGAAGCTGTGCAGGCGTGTTGAAGCGCTGGCCGCCGGGATAACCAGTGTAGCGGGTATAGACCTTGTCGGTCTCCTTCTTACCAGTGAATACAACGTTCTGTGCGTTGATGATGATGACATTGTCGCCGCAATCTACGTGAGGAGTGAAATTGGGCTTGTACTTTCCGCGAATCAGCTTCGCTACCTTCGAAGCGAGACGACCAACAACCTGGTCTGTGGCGTCTATCACCACCCACTCCTTCTTAGCAGTTTCCTTATTGGCGGAAACAGTCTTGTAACTTAAAGTGTTCATTTTAACTTCAATTAATTTTACTACTAAAAAACATTGTTCTTATTACGTGCGCACACAAAAACCACCTGCAGAGGTCTAACTCCCTGCCTGGTAGTCTAACGAATACGCTGTCGGCGGACTCTCACCGCCACTGAACCCGTGATTCACAAACCGTTGCGCCCGGCCAAAGACGCCACTATTTACACACTTGCTCTAATGGGGAGCCTAAGACTCTCCCCCAAAATCGGACTGCAAAGGTACGCAGTTTAAATGGAAAACGAGAAGCCGGGAACAGTAAACGGCATAAGATTTATGATTATTTAGCAATTGTTAAAAGCAGCTTAGTACGAATCGAGGTACGAGGTACGAGGTACGAGGTGCGAGGTTTTTTCGAGGTACGAGGTGCGAGGTTTTTTCGAGGTACGAGGTGCGAGGTACGAGGTACGAGAATACTT
>ODAJ012047449.1_pt1 | contig 10326 bp, 9 predicted proteins | sample 1539241 | NCBI WGS metagenome assembly ODAJ01 (sample SAMN02144231, study PRJEB22623) | gut metagenome | biome: sheep rumen | host: Ovis aries | place: New Zealand
ACTTTATCAGTAGCCACCCGGGATGCACCGAGGCCGATATGGCGGAACTTGCACTCGAGACAAAGCAGCTCGGGTTCCAACTGGAACAGGTGCAGGATTTTACCCCCACGCCGATGACGATTGCCACCGAGATGTTCTATTCCGAGCTCACGCCCGACGGAAAGCCACTTTACGTGGCGAAGACTCCGGAGCAAAAGAAGAGCCAGCGGCAATTCTTCTTCTGGTACATACCCGAGAACCGCCCGCAAATCCGCGCGACTTTAGAACGCCTGAAACTCGGCAAAATTGGGCGCCTGCTATTAAGCCGCAGCGCCAAGGCCGAAGGCAAGGAATTCTTCCCGAGCAAGGAACGCGAAGCCAACGCCGAGTACCGCGAGCGCGAACAGCAGAAACGCGAACAGCGCTCCGTCACCATCGTGCCCAAGAAAGTCGGCGAGAAGGGCCGCTGGGAAAATTCCGCCCGCAGGGAACGCCGTGCCGCGCAGTTCGGCGACGCATCCAGCAACAACCAGCGCGAAGGACGTCGCGAATTCCATGCCAACCGCGACAATCGCGATTTCAACAAGAATCGCGGAAACGATAGCCGCCGCGACTTTGGCGGCAAGAACAGGAATACTCCCCCGGTACAGTTCAGTTCCAGGCGACGCGGGAAATAAAAGCGGATTGTTTTATCGTCTCGCAATAATGACTAGGCATTAACCGCGAGCACGCTCCACCACTCCGTACTGATTCTTTCTTGCTTCACCTTGAAGCCGGCTTCGTCAAACCACTTGAGGATATAGTCCTTCTCGGTGAGGAGCTGGCCCGAAATGATGAGTTCTCCGCCCGGAGCCAGCAGGTCTTCGATGTCGTCGCGAAGCGGCCAGAGTTCACTGCGGATCATGTTGCAGAGGATGACGTCAAATTTGGCGCCGTCCTTGAAGGCATCCAAAAATCCGAGAATGCAGTCGCTCTTGTCGAAACCGTTGCGTTCGAAGTTTTCGGCAATGCAGGGAATGGTAAGCGGGTCGATTTCGGTGCCTACCGCAAGCTTTGCGCCCAAGCGGCGTGCGTACATCGCCAAAATACCCGTTCCCGTACCGATGTCGAGCACCGTCTTGCCGTTGAAATCGATATTTTCCATGAGAGTCGCACAACTGCTTGTCGTGTCGTGCTCGCCGGTACCAAAAGCCGTTTTCGCCTCAAGTTCAAGCACCACGGCCTTCGGGTCGTCGGGCGTAAATTCCACCCAGGGCGGGCGCACCCACAAATGCGGGGACACAGACACGGGCTGCGCGCGGTCGCGCCACCACTTGTCCCAATCCTTCGCGGGTTCGTCGCTCAGCGTAAAATGGTACTGCGGGAACTCGGCCACGATGCGGTCGCGTTCGGCCTTGTCGCCCGTATAAAAGCAGAAGTCCGTGCGACCTTCCGCCTTGGGGTCCAGTTCCTCGAGCGTCGCCACGCCTGCCTCAAAAAGCAGGTAGCTCGCAAGTTCAAATTCCTCTATAGGGCAATAGCCCTCCGCCTTGTACCATGTATCAATTTTCTGCATATCAAAAATTTAATAAATACGCACGCCCACAAAAAAAGACGCACCGGAGAACCGACACGTCTTTCTGTTTCAGGATAAATAACTATGCCAAGGATTAGAACAGCACGACGCTGTATGCCGGAAGAGCGCCCTTCGGGCTCTCGATTTTGGACACCTTGGAACCGTCGTACATCAACACGGCTTCGGCACCAGAACTGCGATCACCGATCAACACCTTGCCATCCTTCGCGGAGAGGGAGCCTTCGGCATCGGCAACACCCTTAACCGTTTCGACCTTTTTCGCGGCAAGGTCAATCTTGGCCAGAGGGACATCGCCATAGCCCTTATAGACTGCGGCATAGGCGGTTCCCTTGTCTGCAACGAACGCATAGACGCCGCCACCGAGCTTTTCACCAGAAATAACCAATTCGGATTTCTTATCCTTGAGGTTCACCTTCTCGATACCGCGTTTGTCATCGGCATCGGTTCCGTAAGAAGCGTTGTATTCACCCTGGCTTGCCACATAAACGGCACCGTCAAAGAAAGCCATGGCAGTCGGGTTCTGGTTAAGCAACTGCACGGTATCCTTCAGGTCACCCGTGGAGGCGTCGTAAATGGCAAGGAGTCCCTTGGGATAAGTCGTCACCCAGGTCTCGGCATCCATCGTGTAGCGCTGCATCAGCACATAAAGCTTTCCGTCGTTCAGTTCGATGTCGGCGACATAAGGAGACTTTTCGCCTTCGTAAGCGAACTTGCCCGTCTTGATGGACTTGACCACCTTGCCGTCAGCCGTAGAAATCTTGACCAGGGAATCGGCGTTCTGCAGCGCGACCCAGGCGTTCTCACCGTCGAATTCCATGTCCACCGGGTTGGCGCCGTCGTCCAGGGAAACCTGCCACACCACCGCCTTTTCACCATCGGAATCCAGCTTTTCGGGGGCGACCAGCGAGATGTTGTCGGCACCCATGCGTTCCAGCACGTACAGGTCGGCACCGTCAACAAGCACCTTGGAATCCTGATGGAACGAAAGACTCTTTTCCGAAATCTTTCCGTCCTTGTCAATCCAGCGTAGTTCACCGGTCTTGTAGTCGGAACCGAAAACGGCACCCGTCAGGGAGAGTTCTTCGCCTTCGTTTCCTTCGGGAGAAGAAGAACTGGAGGAGTCGTCACCGCAAGCAGTGAACATGACGAAAGAAGAAAGGCCGAAGGCAAGGGCGAGACCCTTCACGACGGAACCTTTCGTTTTTGAGAGATTGTTTTTCATTGTGTTTCCTTTTCTGGCTTTACGCTATGATGCGCGGGGGCTAGAACCCCTGTATGATTGTGAACTTGTATTCCCTGCCCGGCATGGGAAAGGGCGTGTAGAAATTCCGGTACGTCTCGTCGGTGATATTCGCCACTGCGAACGCGAGCCGAGTCTTTTCGAACGGGGTATATGCGAGGTCGGCACGGTGTGTAGCCACGGCGGGTTGATCCATACGGTTTGCGCGGTCGCTGTAGATGACGCTGCGCCATTCCGACACCCATGCCAAATCAAGGTGCAGCGGCAGATGCAAGGTCGCGCCGGCATAATACGCCCGTGCCGGCTCGCCGGGGAGCATGTTCCCGTTGTAACTGTTGGAATGCGAGCGGTCCTCCGTCTTCTGGAACGTCGCGCGGAGCACGATATCCATGAACCTGGAAGGGCTGCTGTTCAGTTCGAATTCCGCGCCACGGACAAGCGACCGTGCGATATTCTCGGCACGTAGAAGTTCTACCGAGATTACCCAGCATATTCCGTCTTCGATATGCGACTCGAAATACGCCGCCCGCAACGATGTCCGGCGTCCCGGAAACATAAACTGCCCTGAGGCCTCGAAGCGGGTCGCCTTTTCGCGCTTGAGGTCCGGATTCGAGAGTGCCCCGGGGAACGTGCCATAGAGTTCCATCAAGGCAGGCTGCTGGTAAAAACGTCCTATGGAAACTTCCCCGCTCAGCGGCGATTCCGATGTGCCGAAACGGGAATAGATACGTCCGGACAACGTCGCGTCGCGCTCGCCGGCATCTTCCAGAATCCGCGAACCGGATGGTTGTACAAAAACACCGTCGTCCAGGCGGTCTTTCAAGAACTGGACGGAGCCTTCGCTGCCCACGCCTGCATACGTGAAAACCTGTAAATACAAATCGCCGGAACCAAGCAAAGCCCAACGGTCTAGCGCCCAGTCCTTGGAATCGCCGCGCGCCTCGGCACGTTCCCATTCTCCCGCGACACGCGCTTCCGTTTTCAGGCGATTTACGGGAGAGAACTCCGCCGAAATCTCGGGAACAAGCTTGTACGTGGCCGCCCCATATTGCAGGAACCGGGAATTGCCATAACCCACATGGTCCAACGGGTAATAAGTGCTAGAGAGATTCTTGTCGAAACGGCCCGACACTCCGCCAGCCAAAAAGAGCCTGTCGTCCAGGTAACCCGCCGATTCCAGGCCATAGCGCAAAAGCGCCGACTCGCCCACGAACTTGGCCACCTTGGTCTGCTGTTCTTCCTTGCCGGGGTTCCCTCCCTCAAAACGCGATGCCGTTACGGACAAAGTCGAAAAATAGCCGTTGCCGTGCAGCATGCGGAACTGTACGTTACCGGACACATCCGTATATTGGGCGTTTTCGCGAATCGCCGTGTAGTCGTCGTCATCGTTATACTGCGTCCCGTTCCTGTTCGTATACTCGTAGTCGTTGTCGGAATGCCGCGTGGCAAACGAAGAAGCGAACATGACGCTGTCCGTTACCGGGGAACTTACCTGGAAGGCGCCTTCCCACGTATTGTGCGTCCCATAGGCGGCAAGGACTCGCCCGCCCCTCTTTATGGCATTCCTGGTGACAAAATTCACTGCACCGCCAAGGCCCGACACGCCGAACTTCGCCGGCACGTTTCCCTTGTAGACTTCCACCTTTTCCATCTGGTTCAAATCGATGGACGAAAGGTTCACGGCACCGCCGCTCGCATCGTTCAACGGCACGCCGTCCACACAAATCAAGATGTTTCTTGCGGCAATGCCGCGGATGGATACCGACTGGAAACTCCCGAGGCCGCCCTGCTTGTACGCCTGTACCCCGGGGAGGGCCGAAAGCAGGTCTGCCGCTGTCAGGGATTTCCCTTCCCACGCCGACGGAAGAATTTCGGTATAGCCCGCACCGGCAGCTGCAACGCCCGCAGAAACGGGAGCCGAGACCTCGGTCGTGCCAAGGTCTTGTACCTCCTGTGCCCATGAGCAGGCACAGTACAAAAAGACCGCGTACACTGCGGTCCTGCAGAAGGACGTCGTTCGCATCTTTCCTCGTTCAATAGTTTCCCACAGTTCTTCTGACTCGGGGATCGCCCTACTCCCGGCTCCTTCACATCCGTTTCCGGACATTGGTTCTTGCCGGTTTCGTCCTCCCTTACAGCGGCGCGACCGTCCCCGGCTTTCACGGGGTTCTCTCAAGGCTTTTCAGGGCACAGGAAACTTTTTCAAAATATAGCATCTTTTTCTACGCACCGCTTGCGTTAAAAAGATTTATATTATCCGTATGCTTTTTATCCACCAATTCCCGGACTGGACCCATTTCCGATTCGACAACAAGCGCGTGCTCGACGCCCTGGGCAAAACGTGCTTCGAGGAAGGGCGACTGGCAGGTCTCCTGACCTTTGTCAACTCCAAGGATCTCGAAACGGGAGTCATCACCGACGACATCGTCGCCAACTTCGCTATTGACGGGTACGCTCTGGATCTCGACGATGTAGCAAAAGATCTCGCACTCCGTTCCCAGGCCCACTCCGTACATATCCGCAACTACCTCGGCGCTATCGAGAACAGTGCAAACCCGCTCACTCCGGAGCGCCTGTTCGGCTGGCATTCTGCACTGACCGGCCACAAGACTCCCGGCTACCGTGAGACCTCCTACGAAGTCGTCTCCGAAAACATGCGCTTTGCAGGCCCCGGCCCCGAAAGGCTCCAGACCGAAATGGGACATTTTTTTGACTGGTTCGAAAAGTCCCCGATGGACGGCACCATCAAGGCCGCGATTGCGCATTTCTGGTTCCTCACGATAAGCCCGTTCCGCGAAGGGAACGGCAGGCTCATCCGTACCATCACGGCATTGCAACTCTGCCGTGCACAAAAGACGAACCATCTGCCGTTTTCGCTCAACAGGCAAATCCTGGAAAACCGCGACAGATATTTTCGCACGCTGAACAAGGCCCAGTGCGGCAACGGAGACCTTACCGATTGGATTCTGTGGTTCCTTTCGCAAATCGACTCGGCAATAGAAAACCGCAAAAAAGAACTCCAGGCAGGAATCCGTCACGCCACCTTTATGAACAAACTCACAGGCACGCCCACCGGCGAGCGAGAACAGGTTCTTCTGGAAGCAGCCCTCGCTGGAGAAATTCCGCGAGAATTTACAGCGAAGGACGTCGCCAGGGTTTTTGGAACAAGCCACGACACCGCGCTCCGCGAAATACAGAGTCTCATCAAGAAAGGCATTGTGAAGGCGAATCCCAAGGGCGGCAGGAGCCAGCGCTACAGTCTGGTAGAATAATCTACGGTTAGTTAGACGCAGCTTCGCGCATGCGGCGGCGGGCCCTTGAACCTGGGCGGTTGCGGCGACGGTGGCGCGGGGCATTCCCCTGAGCGGGAGCGTTATTCGACGGCGCGGGATGTTCCCCACGAGCGGGCTGTGCCGGTTTTTGCGCGGGCTTAGGCTGCGCATTTTTTTGTGCAGTCTTGGGCTGAGCGGGCTTCCCGTGCGCCGGATTTTCGCGGCGCGGCAACCTTCCGCGGGCATTCCTCATCTCGCTTTCGGGCGTTTCCTTCTGCTGCGGCGGCAGCTTCTCGTAAATCGCCTTGTCGCCTTCCGGAATGCGGATGCGCGTGAGCTTTTCAATAGCGCGCAAGTCCTGTTCTTCATCAGGAGCGCAGAACGAAATCGCGATGCCGTCCTTGCCTGCACGGGCGGTACGTCCAATGCGGTGCACGAACGTCTCGGGCACATCGGGCAAGTCGTAGTTGAACACATGCGAGACATCGTCCACGTCTATGCCGCGGGCGGCAATATCGGTAGCCACCAGCACGCGGATCGATTCCTTCTTGAAATTCCCGAGGGCTTCCTGGCGCCTGTTCTGGCTCTTGTTGCCGTGAATCGCGGAGCACTTGATTCCCGCCTTCTCGAGCACGCGCGTAATCTTGTCGGCTCCGTGCTTGGTGCGGCTGAACACCAGCACCTTTTTCATTTCGGGATGCGCAAGCAAAAGTTCCTTGAGCAAGGCGCCCTTGCGGCGCTTGTCGATGCGGTAGAGTTCCTGGCGGATGCGTTCAATCGGCGTGCTCTGCGGAGCCACTTCCACTCGAACCGGATTCGGGCGCAGGATCGTCGCGGCAAGCTTCGTGATATCATCGGGCATCGTCGCGCTGAAGAACAAGTTCTGTCGCACCTGCGGGAGCAGCGCCACCACCTTGCGGATATCGTGGATGAATCCCATGTCGAGCATGCGGTCGGCTTCGTCGAGCACAAAGAATTCCAATGCCTTCAGCGAAACAGCCTTCTGGCCGATCAGGTCGAGCAGGCGCCCGGGAGTCGCGACCAGGACGTCGACACCTCGAATCAGGTTGCGCTTTTGCGAAGCGTCGCTCACGCCTCCAAAAATGCAGGTAGTCGAAATCGCGGTAAACTGGGCGTACTGCTTGAAGCATTCTTCCACCTGGATAGCGAGCTCGCGCGTCGGCAAAAGAATCAGCGCACGGCATGTCTTGGGTGCGCGGAACTTCCCGGAATCAAGCAGCCGTTGCAGAATCGGGAGCGCGAACGCCGCCGTCTTCCCCGTACCCGTCTGGGCGATGCCCAGAAGGTCCTTGCCTTCCAAAAGGCTCGGGATGGACTGTTCCTGAATGGGGGTGGGCTGTTCGTAACCAACGGCACGGACTGCTCGCTGGAGGGGATTGACCAGGGGAAGTTCTGAAAATAACATGTTGACGCCAAATTTAGAAAAAACAGGACCGTAAAATTCTATACTATAACCATGAACCTTCTTGAATTTTTGAAAGACACTCCCGTTATCGGAATCCTGCGCGACATTCCGCGAGGAGCCGAAGAACTTTGCGCCACGACCGCAGCAGCCTGCGGCCTCAAGGCCATCGAAGTCACCATGAACACGGCTGACGCCGAACAGATCATAGCTGCGCTCAAGGCCGCCGCCAAGCCCCATGGCATCACCGTAGGTGCAGGCACCGTCCGTCACGGCCACGACCTGGAAAAGGCACTTGCCGCCGGGGCGGAATTCATTGTCACCCCGAACACGCGCAACGAGATAATCCGGCTTTCTTGCACTGCCGGCATCCCCATTATCCCGGGAGCCCTCACCCCGACCGAAGTCCAGAAGGCCTTCGACCTCGGCGCGACGGCAGTCAAGATATTTCCCGTAAACTGCGTCGGCGGTCCCGAATACATCAAGGCGCTGCGCGGCCCGTTCCGCGATATTCCGCTCATGGCATGTGGAGGCGTAAACGCAGAAAACGCCAGCACCTACCTGAAGGCCGGTGCGAACCTGCTTTCGTTCGGGGCAAGCATCTTCAACGTCAAGTTGATGACCGACGGAAAATGGGACGACATCGCGATCAACTTGAAGAAGTTGCTCGCCGCCATCAAAACCGGGATTTAAAGGATTTTATTTCCCGCGCATTTTCTTCTTGCATTCGTACATCGAAGAATCTGCGCTGTGGAGCATTTCGTCCACATCCTTGTAGTCTTCATTGGAATGGGCGATTCCGTATGCGAACGTCACCGACTGGTCTACGATAGTGACCGCCTTGACGGATTCGAGCATGCGTTCCGCACAAATGAATGCGCCGCGCTTGTCGGTATCCGGGCAAAGCACCATGAATTCGTCGCCGCCCATGCGGAACAGCAAATCCGATTCGCGGAGAAGTTTTTTGCAGGCGTTGACTACTGAACGGAGCAAAAGGTCGCCGGCCTGGTGGCCATAGCTGTCGTTCACATTCTTGAGGCCGTTCAAATCAAAATAAATCATCGAGAACGGAGTACCGTAGCGCTTGCTGCGGGCAAACCATTCACGTAGGGTATACACGCCATGGCGACGGTTGTAACAGCCGGTCAAGTCGTCGGTCAACGAGATATCCCGCAAGAACCGGAGCGTTCTGGACAAACGAATGTGGACATTCACACGGGCCAACAGCACGTCGGAAAGGGCGCTCTTCGAAACGAAATCCGAAGCGCCGGCATGGAATCCCTTGGTCACGCTGTCAGAATCTTCACGGCTCGTGAGGAATATGATCGGCAGGTCGTCCAGGGCAAAAATCTGCCGAATGCGCAGGCAGACTTCGTAGCCGTTCAGGCTCGGCATATTGATATCCAGGAGCACCAGGTCAAAGCGTTCCTTGTTCAAGATTTCCAGAGCCTGCTCGCCAGAATGGCAGGGTACAACGCTATACCCCACCTGCGTCAGCATGTTCTGAGTTTTCTCCAGCACTTCCGCGCTGTCATCTACGATGAGAATCTTTTCTTCGACCATTCCCTGATCTCCCCGTCACAACAATAAAACTATATGAATTCTAGTCTCGGGGCAACCCCTAGCAGCCCCAACTGCGCCGCAAATCTATAAAATTTCACTAGGGATTCCTTGCGTTCCTCGGTAAAACGGTAATCCAGAACCCGATAATAGTCCTCCACCAGAAGACGGGGCAACTTTACCGGATATTTGGCAAGCCACCGGTCCAGCGAGCCGGATATGTCGTTACGGAACCGTTCGATACTCCTTTCTGTCATTTCCAGATACCTGTCAAGCACGGGACGAACTTCAGGAGCGAGAGCTTCCTTCGCAATAATCCAGGTACCGAACACAAACGGCAACCCCTGCCAGTCCTGCCAAAGCGAACCGAGATCATAGTCAAATTCAAAGCGGTGGCGCTCGTTTTCTTCGAGAGCCATATCGCCAATCAGGAGGCAGGCGTCATCGGAATCTTCCGCGGCAAGCCCCGAAACGTACACGGGCTTGAGTCCATGGCGCAGTTCCAGCAAAATCCGCAAAAGCGCGACCGAAGTCATGCTCTGGCTAGTCATGCGCACCTTGCGGCCAGACAGCTCTTCTATCGGGAACCTGGAAAAAAGCTTCACGGAACGCACCTCGAACGAGCACGACGTACAAAGTTTCGGCGACAGCACGAACGCGCCCGGCTTTTGCGCAAAAGTGATAGACGATGCCGGGGACAAATGTATCGAGCCGTCTTTCAATCCAGCGCAGTGGGCACTCGGCGGACCGTCCACGAATTCAATATCGGGGAATTCTTTTTCACGTTCCAAAAAGTCATGGAAAAACGGCGCACAGACTAAAAACGGAATTCGTCCAACACGGAGGGTCATATAAAAAAGTTAATTTTTATACGTGGCATTCAACAGGTCACAAAAAAAATTGAACCACAAAATAAAAGATAACGACTAGAGAATAATGGCTAGATTTCATGTCAAGAAGACTTCGCTAGGCGAAGATCAAAAAAGTCTGGTGTTCAAGGGAAAAATCGAAGAAGGACCCATCAGCAAGGGAATGACCATTGAAATTCCTGTCACGCAGGAAGCGGTCATTAAAATGAAAATCAACGACGTTGTCCAGTTCGAAAAGCAGAAGGACGAAGAAAAGAAAGTCGGACTCGTCATTGCATTCAACGATTATCCGGAAGACATGGAGGTCATCCTGGAACTGAACATCGCCAACGAAAGTTTGAACATTACCAACGAATAACTTCTGTTTAAGGCGGAATAAAACATGAAAAAAGAAAGACTACGGGGAG
>ODAJ014732967.1_pt1 | contig 10326 bp, 7 predicted proteins | sample 1539241 | NCBI WGS metagenome assembly ODAJ01 (sample SAMN02144231, study PRJEB22623) | gut metagenome | biome: sheep rumen | host: Ovis aries | place: New Zealand
ATGGAATATAATTTTTCTGAGATTGAGAAGAAGTGGCAAAAGGCGTGGGAAGAGAACGGCGTTTATACCGTTTCCAACGAGTCCGACAAGCCGCACTACTATGTGTTGGATATGTTTCCTTATCCTTCGGGAGCGGGTCTGCATGTTGGTCACCCGTTAGGCTATATCGCCAGCGATATCTACAGCCGTTACAAACGTCTGAAAGGCTTCAATGTGCTGCACCCGATGGGTTTTGACAGTTACGGTCTGCCGGCGGAGCAGTACGCCATCCAGACCGGTACGCACCCGCAGGAGACGACCTTCAAGAACATCGACCGTTATATCGAGCAACTCAAGAAAATCGGTTTCTGCTACGACTGGAACCGTGAGGTGCGCACGTGCGATCCGGCGTTTTACAAGTGGACGCAGTGGGCTTTCGTGCAGATGTTCAACAGCTATTTCGACCCCAAGACGCAGAAAGCACAGCCGATTAGCAAACTGATTGCGGAGTTCGAAGCGAATGACCCGAAATGGGCTACTCTCTCCGAACGCGAGAAACAGGAGCGGCTGATGAACTACCGTATCGCGTACTTGGCGGATACCAAAGTTAACTGGTGTCCGAAACTCGGCACGGTGCTGGCGAACGACGAAGTGTCCGAAGGTCTCTCCGTCCGTGGCGGTTATCCTGTAGAGCAGCGTGTCATGCGCCAGTGGTGTCTGCGCGTGAGTGCGTATGCAGGCCGTTTGTTGGAAGGCTTGGACCGCATCGACTGGACCGAGAGCCTCAAAGAGACCCAGCGCAACTGGATCGGTCGCTCCGAAGGCGCAGAAATGAATTTCAATGTACGAAGGACAGATGTACGAGGTACGAAGGATGAATTTCCAATGACTATCTTCACAACCCGTGCGGATACAGTGTTTGGTGTCACATTCATGGTGTTAGCACCGGAGAGCGAGTACGTGCAACGCGTGGTGACGCCGGAGCAGAAAGCCGAAGTGGATGCGTACCTCGCGCGCTGCAAGAACCGCACGGAGCGTGAGCGCATCGCCGACCGCCGCGTGACGGGTGTGTTCACCGGCTCGTATGCCATCAATCCGCTCACGCAGGGCGAGATACCTATTTATATCTCCGATTACGTGCTTGCAGGCTACGGCACGGGCGCTATCATGGCGGTTCCGGCGCACGACAGCCGCGACTACGCCTTCGCCAAACATTTCAACCTGCCGATTATTCCGCTGATTGAAGGTGCAGATGTCTCCGAAGAGTCGTTCGACGCTAAAGAGGGCAAGATGATCAACTCCGGTTTCCTCAACGGTATGGAGGTCAAAGAGGCTATCCAAGCCATGAAGGAATATATCACGAACACGGGCATCGGTCGTGTGAAAGTCAATTACCGTCTGCGCGATGCTATCTTCAGCCGCCAGCGTTATTGGGGCGAACCGTTCCCAGTCTATTACAAGGACGGCATGCCTTATACCTTGCCAGAAGACAAATTGCCGCTCGAACTGCCGGAGGTGTCGGACTTCAAACCCACCGAGACCGGCGAACCGCCGTTGGGCAATGCCGCTATCTGGGCGTGGGACGAAGCGAACCGCAAGGTAGTAGATAAATCGCTGATTGACAACAAGACCGTCTTCCCGTTGGAACTCTGTACCATGCCGGGCTTTGCAGGTTCGTCGGCGTACTATCTGCGGTACATGGACAACCACAACGACCAAGCGCTGGTAAGCAAACAAGCGAATGAATACTGGCGTCAGGTGGACTTGTATTTGGGCGGTTCGGAGCACGCTACGGGACACTTGATTTACAGCCGTTTCTGGAACAAGTTCCTCTATGACCTCGGCTATATCTGCGAGGATGAACCGTTCAAGAAACTGATCAACCAAGGAATGATCCAGGGCCGTTCGAACTTCGTCTATCGCTATATCGGTGAAGGCGCGACGGGCAACCTCTATATCTCGTACAACCTCATCGACAACCCCGAATACAAGGACAAAGTGCAGCCTATTCACGTGAACGTGAATATCGTCAACAACGATGTGCTGGATATCAAAGCTTTCCGCGTGTGGATGCCGGAGTTCAAGAATGCCGAGTTCGTCTTTGCGGACGGCACATCGTCCGAACTGACAGGCTACACCGCCGGCGCAAAGCAATATATCTGCGGTTGGGCGGTAGAGAAGATGAGTAAGTCGATGTTCAATGTGGTCAATCCGGACGATGTGATTGCCAAGTTCGGTGCCGACACGCTGCGTCTGTATGAGATGTTCCTCGGCCCGCTGGAGATGTCCAAACCGTGGGACACCAACGGTATCGACGGCGTGCACCGTTTCCTCAAACGTCTCTGGAACATGTACGAGAATATCACGGACGAGGAACCGACAAAAGAAGAATTGCGGAGTCTGCACAAACTGATTAAGAAGATCACGTGGGACATTGAGAACTTCTCGTTCAACACGTCTATCCCTGCGTTCATGATTGCGCAGAACGAGTTAAGCGCGCTCAAATGTACCAAGCGTGCAATCTTGGAACCGATTGCCGTTCTGTTAGCGCCGTACGCTCCGCATATCGCAGAGGAAATGTGGCATAGATGCCAAGCAATCGGCAATCAGCAATCAGCAATCAGCAATTTCGTTGTAAACGAATCCTGGCCGGAGTGCAACGAGGCGTACTTGGTAGAGGATACGCAGAAATATCCTGTTCAGTTCAACGGCAAGGTGCGTTTCACGTTCGAATGTCCGAAGGACACTCCGAAAGAGGAAGTGGAGAAACTCGTTCTTGCACACGAAGACACATCCAAATATCTCGCCGGCAACACACCTAAAAAAGTCATCGTCGTCCCCGGCAGGATTGTCAACATTGTGATGTAAGGAAAAACGCGACAGTTGCTCCAGTTGGCGCAAAAAATGCGACAACTTAGAAAACAAGTAAGATAAATCACAGCCGAAGAAACGCGCGTAGCGACGCGCGATAGCAATGTGTGTATATTTTTTTACCGCTTTGTCCGTGGCGTACTAAGGCAAAGATTTTTTCAATACGACCGATGAAACAATAGGCAAAATGGGCACTTTTGGCTTTTTTCAAACATTTGTTTCCATAAAAGGCTGACATCTAAAGACTTGTAATTTGTCTTTTTCAAAGCCTTTCTCTTGCATAGTTGCCCAAAAAGCAGTAATTTTGCACCGGATTTGAGAAACACTATGTTTGCTTTTATACCAACCATATTATCTGTTCTGCTCTTGAGCAATCCGGTCGCTCTGTACGAAGAAGGCAAAACGCTCCGCGAGGAAGGCAAACCCGTGGAGGCGATGCGGGTCTTTATCCAAGCTGCGCAGAGCGGAACGGAAGACGAAATGCTCTTGGGGCGCGTGTACTCGAATATGGCGAACATGTGCCGCCAGGCGAACGACCATGAGACGGCATTTGAAGTGTATCGGATGAGTGCAACGCATTTCCGAAAGACCGATGACACGCTCGCCTATGCGTACGCGCTCAATAATATGGCGTGGGAACAAGCGGCTATGGGTCATAAAGACAGCGCTTTGCTGCTCATCGACTCTGCCGTGCATTGCTATCCGGCGCCGCCCTTGACCGACAAGATTTCAGAGACTCGGGCTGCAGCCTGTTTCTTTGCCAAAGAATATGACTCGGTGCTTTATTACACCTCATCTCCGAATGCATCGGACTACCAACTAATGCTTCGCGCGCAGGCGTATTCCTTTTTACATACAGACGACTCGGCGGCATATTATGCACGGCTTTTGCTGCCGAGGACGACGAACCTGTTCTATCTGGACGACCTCTATTATATCCTGACTCACAATGACCCTGAGGTAGGTAAAGATTCGCTCCTCACCCTCTCATCGCAGCGCGCGGATGTACAGAAAGCAATCAAAGAGCGGCATGGCGAACTGACCAAAGCCGTAGATATTCTGAAACAGGAATTGAGTCCGAAGAAACATTCCTCTTTCTGGTCTCTTATACTACTCCTCGCCTTGGGTGGCGGATTGTTGGCATGGGGAGCAGTCATTGCGAGAAGGCAGAAGCGCTTACATGCCGAGAAAACACATTTTGAGCGGACACGCCGGTTTGAATTGGAGCAGCATATCCGCCAACTGCGGGAAGCAAAAGACCTGCGGCATGAACTGGAATGGACAGATTTCCAAGCTTTCTGCGCTCAGACGGACAAGCGTTTTAATGCCCTTACCGGCAAACTGCAAGCACGCGGTCTGAACGAACAAGACATCCGTATCTGCGTGCTCGTTCTTATTGGCTTGAGTCACAAGGAAATAGCCGAAATGCTCAACTGCTCACCCAAGAGCATTGGCAAACAAAAAGACCTCACTGCCCGCAAACTCGGTGTCTCCGGCGGGCAGTTACAAGAGAAACTACATAATTTAGCAATACTATGAGAAAGATTATTTTTACGCTTGTGCTTGTTGTAGCGAGTGGATTATGGATGACGAGTACAGCCATCTGCATGGCTCCAATTCCCGATGCAATGTACCAACCTTTAGCAACCGTCACGGGAATATTGCGACACATGCCTATGCCTTGCGAAGAAGGCGAAGACTGTCCACCTTGTTTGACTTTCGCGCTGGTTACAGAGGAACAAACGTACTATCTGACAACCGACAACAAGGAAATGGAAAAGCAGTTGGACAGCCTGATGAATTACCTGATGAGCGTCAACTGTATCTGCCCGCAGACTATTAGCGGAATACCTTTCACCCGTGGTGGCAATGATTACATAAAAGTGCTGAAGATAGAATCGGACAATGCGCAACTCCCCACAACCGTGTATGGTATGTGGAATGTCATGAGCGGAGGGGACAATATTCTGCACTCCATATCCATTTACAGGGATTCGGACTACAAATATGGACACTCCGGCTCTGCTTATGCCAACGATGGGGAGTTCGGAGCATCTATATACCGGCAGGATGGCAATAGGTTGTACTTTATCAGGGCTTGTGTTGTTTTAGACGTAGCTGACCCAAATTACAAGGACGAATGTTCGCTCTCTTTCTCTACCACTTACCGCCTGGAGAATGACGTGCTCATACTGGATTCGTTTGCGTATGAGCAAGGGATTTTTATTCGAGGATTGACTCTTAGTCGTGAACGCAACTCTTTGAATGCAGCTAAAGTGTTGCTGTCCGGTAAATGGTATATCGAAAATGAGCGTGACTCTATTATCTATAATTTCAGCCCGGCACATAAGGACTGGGGACTCGTCTGGGGCGTAAGAGGAGATGACCGATTTGAGAATTTCTCTCGTTATAGCCTTACCGCTCAAGAAGGTGACCGATGGTTGATGACCGTAATATCAAGCCAAGACACCCTTACTTATACTATCCTCCAGTTGAGCGATAACGAAATGGTGTGGGAATATATGGAAGAAACCGAGAACGGTGGCGTCGCCCGTCGCCAAGTGCTAAGACATGCACCCCTTGTAGAAGGTAATTCGGATACGGAATATATTCCTCTATATATAATGACAGACGATGACTCAGGTTCATCAACCGTCGACCCCGTGGATCCGAACCAAGTAGTTGCTATGCTGAAAGGCGATGAGCTGACTATCAAAGAGTCCTCCGGCGAGACGATTACCTACCAATTGTCCAACACCTCTGCAAGCAGCGCACCCGGGCTCAGGAAAATGCCGCAAAGTCAGACTTTCCAAGGAGAAATCTCCGTCACCCTGACCGAGGAAGGAAACTATTCGCTCATTCTGACCAATCCCGGCTGGAACTACCGCATTGTAGGTCGTTTTGAATACCCCAAAAAGCACCAGGGAATAGACCCCGTTGCAGGCGACGAAGAAAAATCCGGTATTAAGAAAGTACTCCGCAACGGGCAAATCGTTATTGAGAGGAACGGCAAACGCTATAATCTCCTCGGCGGAGAGTTATAATACCGGCTCCTCCAAACCTTTCAGGGCGTTCACGAACCATCGTGGGCGCTTTTTTTATAGGTTTAAGGGTAAAAAAGCATTTTATATTTGCACATTCGGATTTTTTGTAGTAATTTTGCAAGCAAATTGGTGAAGTACATGCAACATCCGAATTTATATATCATTGCAGGTCCTAATGGCGCAGGCAAAACAACGGCTTCATTTAACTTGCTGCCGGATGTGTTGCATTGCCCCAACTTCGTCAATGCGGATGAAATTGCGCGGGGTTTATCGCCTTTTGCACCGGAAACGGTGGCTTTTCAGGCAGGTAAAATCATGTTGAAGCGCATAGAAGAGTTGCTATCGCAAAAAGTAGATTTCGCCATAGAGACTACCCTTGCTACACGTTCATATGTACAGCTTGTGCGGCGCGCACAAACGGCAGGATATAAGGTGCATTTGATTTTCTTCTATCTGGAAACAGAAGATCAAGCCATCAAACGTGTTGCGCAGCGTGTAAGAAACGGCGGACATAACATCCCCGAAGAAGACATCCGCAGGCGTTTCAAACGGGGAATTACCAACCTCATACATCTATATATGCCTATTTGCGACAGTGTGTTGGTGTATAATAATGCACAAGGAGAGTCTATGGTGGTTGCAAAATGCGGAAAGACCGCAGACGGCGCGCAGATATATGAACCGGAAATGTGGAACCAGTTAATACAAAGATATGAGTGAAAGAGAACTTGAAGCCAAACTAAATGTCGGCTTGAAACAATCTTATCGCAAACTTGTGGAGCAACACAGGCGAGATAACCAACCGCTTATTTTTAGCGAGAATGGGGTTGTACAATATGTCAATCCGTTTACCGTGGAAATATAACAAAAAAGAGAGCGCTTGCTCTCTTTCTGTGAACCAGCTGGGGCTCGAACCCAGGACCCCATCCTTAAAAGGGATGTGCTCTACCTGCTGAGCTACTGATTCAACGCCTTTTTTCAAAAGCGACGACAAAGGTACTGCTTTTTTTTGACATACGCAAATATTTTTGCAAAAATTACGCATTTTTTAGTAAAAATAGCCATAAAAAGAGTTTTTTTATACTTTATATGCAAATAAAACTGACATATAACCGCCGTTCCACCCATCCGGTAGAGGTGGGGAATATCTGTATCGGAGGGGACAACCCCATCCGTGTTCAGACGATGGCGAACACTTCTACCAACGATATCGACGCCTCCGTGGAACAGGCGCGCCGCTGTATAGAGGCAGGCGCCGAACTGCTGCGTTACACCACACAGGGTTTGCGCGAGGTGGAGTCGCTAAGCCAAATCCACGAACAGGTGCTGACCTCCGTGCCCTTGGTGGCGGACGTACATTTCCAGGCCGAGGTAGCAGAGGCTGCCGCCAAGGTGGTGGAGAAAGTGCGTATTAACCCCGGCAACTACAGCAAGGACGCCTCCAAGCTGGAGGAGCGCTTTCTACGGCTCCTTGATATCTGCCGCGAGTATGGCACTGCCATCCGCATCGGTGTCAACCACGGTTCGCTCAGCGAACGGATGATGGATCGTTACGGCGACACACCGGAGGGAATGGTGGAGTCGGTCATGGAGTTTCTGCGGATTGCTTGGGCGCAACAGTTCATGAATATCGTCATCTCTGTCAAGGCGTCCAACACACGCGTCATGGTCGATACCGTCCGCCTGCTTGTCAAGCGGATGGCACGCGAACGGATGGACTATCCGCTCCACTTGGGAGTCACCGAAGCCGGCGAAGGCGAGGACGGACGTATTAAGTCGGCGGTGGGTATAGGTGCCCTCTTGGCGGATGGCATCGGCGATACCGTCCGCGTGAGCTTGAGCGAGGCACCGGAAAACGAGATTCCCGTGGCGCGCGACCTGGTGAACTATTTCGCCGATCCTCATTCGCCGCGCTATACGGGCGAGGTGACAGCCGAGGTCTTGGACCAGATAGGCGACCGCCCCACCATCCGTTACTCCTCCATGGAGGACGACTGGCAGTTGTTCTGCCTGCAGGCGGCTGCCGAGTGCGGCAGACTGCTGTGGGAGTATTCCGCCGGAGAGATTGAACTCTGCAACCCGTCTTTCTCCGAGACCAAGCTCAACTTCCTCGGCAAGGATATCCTGCAAGCCTCGCGCGTGCGTATATATAAAACGGAGTATATATCCTGTCCGGGTTGCGGAAGGACGCTCTTTGACCTCCAGAAAACAGTCGCCGAAGTCAAGAAAGCGACTGCCCATCTGACAGGTCTGAAGATAGCCGTCATGGGCTGTATCGTCAACGGTCCCGGCGAAATGGCGGATGCCGACTACGGCTACGTGGGCGCAGGCCGTGACCGTGTATCGCTTTACCGCGGCAAGGAGTGCGTGCTCAAGAACATCCCGCAGGAAGAGGCGGTGGAGCAACTGCTCAAACTGATTGAAAGCGACCAAAACGGTAAGTAAATTGAAACATAAGTATATGACCACATTAACAAAAAGCGAAAAAGAAGCTATTATGGCAGACATGAAGTCGTTTGACGAACCGATGCCGGCTGTCGGAATCTTTTGGTATGATCCGGAGGAGCATGATTTTTTCGGTGTGTACAAGAAAGAACTGACGCCCAAGATGGTTGAGGATGCGGCAGATAAAGGGATTCCCTATATCAACTATCAGACACTTCACCGTCAGATTTGGCAAAAGCAGTATTTCCGGGCATTGGCTAAAAACGAGCCCACTAAGTTTAAAGGCGATTACACCCAAGTACCTCGCGGACGTGTGTCATGGAGTGTAGATCACTTTGTGGTCTTTGTCGGGCAATGGGCAAAAGATATCGAAGACGAATTAACGGCATTGTTGGAAAAATACTTTGCTCTGCCGTATTTTGAGTTCCGGTATGACGAACATTGGGACTTAGGTCACGGCTGGTCAGGAGATATGTAGTCTGTGATATACGTAACCAATTAGGCGCAAAGGTTTGAGCCTTTGCGCCTTTTGTTTTGTACATAAGCAAAAAATAACAATTTATTTGCATAATTCAAAAAAAAGTTGTACCTTTGCACGCAAGTTGCGTGCGAACTAACCATAGAAGTGCTATTCCGCTGAGCTCAGCAGCATAAAAAGCAGTGAAAAAGAAGAGTCGAACAAATGAGATACACTATAGTCATAGAGGAGATTTTGCGTAAAGAGGTGGCTGTTGAAGCAAAAGATGCAGAGGAAGCGGAAGAGATTGTTGAAGCGCTTTATCGCAAAGGGGAGATTGTTCTGGACGCAGGTGATTTCATTGGAGAACCAACCATAGCATATAAGTAAAAACCAAAATACATAATTGACATAAAACATCCGCAGCGGCGGAGTAAACATATTTATTAATTAGCGTTTGCTATTTGTCTATTCGCACTGAAACGTAGGAAATTTCAAGAATAAGCAAATTAGAAAGAACAGTAGCAAACCCGCAGTTTTTGCGGGCGACTTGTCTTTCTATTGGTGCTATTCCTACGACCACAGTGCGAGCAAGTTTGCCCGCATTTTGTATTTATACAGGTCGTAGAAGCAGAATAGAATTAGATAGCAGACAGTATAATGCTATCTAATGAAAATCACCGAATCGCTCGCCAAACCATTTATAAAGTGGGTTGGCGGCAAGACACAGCTCATTGAGCAATTAGAAGCTTTGCTTCCGGCTGATTTTGAGGAATGGAAAGAGGTGACGTACATTGAGCCTTTTGTGGGAGGAGGAGCTATGCTCTTCTATATGTTACGTACACACGCCAATATCCAAACAGCCGTTATTAACGACATCAATTCGGATCTGACGACGTGCTACAAGGTAGTGCGCAATCATCCGTCGGAATTGGTGGAGTCTCTGCAACAGATCCAAGATGAGTATTATGCACTCACGTCCGAAGATGAGCGCAGGGCTTTCTATATGCAACGGCGTGACGAGTTTAATACCAAGTCGTTAGACCCGCTCCGTAACACCACACTATTCTTTTTCCTAAACCGTACTTGCTTTAACGGTCTTTATCGTGTCAATAAAGCGGGTCTTTTCAACGTGCCTTTCGGCAGATACGATCATCCTCAAATATGCGACGCCAAGACGATTTATGCGGATAGTGCGTTATTGCAAAAGGTAGAGATATATACCGGGGATTACCAGCAAATCTTTCCTTTTGCACAAGGAAAGACACTCTTTTATTTCGATCCGCCTTACCGTCCTTTGAACAATACCAGCAGTTTCAACGATTATGCGAAAGAGCCATTTAATGATCTTGCGCAAGTTCGTTTGAAAGAGTTCTGCGACACAGTTGACGCGTCCGGCTATCATTTCATGCTGAGCAATTCCGATTGTCAAGACGGTTTCTTTGATGATCTCTACAAGCAATATACGATTGAGCGTGTTTTTGCATCGCGTAGTATAAATGCGAACCCCAGCAAACGCGGCAAACTGAC
>ODAJ012002347.1_pt1 | contig 10323 bp, 5 predicted proteins | sample 1539241 | NCBI WGS metagenome assembly ODAJ01 (sample SAMN02144231, study PRJEB22623) | gut metagenome | biome: sheep rumen | host: Ovis aries | place: New Zealand
CCGCCTGCCGTCATCTCCATATACCTCGGCGACCAGCTCGCGAAGGTCGTGGAGCAGATCGAGAAGGGCAAGAAGGGGGGCGGGGACTCCGGAGCCGGCAGGAAGGGCGTGCTGCGCATCGGCGTCGACACCCTGCCGCCGCTGCCGCGCGATGCGACCGACCGCAACCGCACCTCGCCGTTCGCGTTCACGGGCAACAAGTTCGAGTTCCGTGCGCCGGGCTCGTCCGTTTGCTGCGCGGGGCCGATGACCGTCCTCAACACGATAGTCGCCGAGGCCGTGGACCGCATCGCGAACGAGCTGGAGGCGAGCGGCACGACCGGCAAGGCGAAGCCTGGCGAGCATACCGCCGCCTTCCACAGCGCGCTCCAGGGCATACTCCAGCGGACGCTCGCCGCGCACAAGAAAGTCGTCTTCAACGGCAACGGATACGAGGCCGGCTGGCTCGACGAGGCGAAGAGGCGCGGACTCCCCAATGCGCCCACGTCGCTCGAGGCGCTCAAGGCGCTCGACAAGAAGGAGAACGTCAAGCTGTTCGAGAGGTACGGCGTGCTCTCCTCGCGCGAACTCTCCTCCAGGCACGAGATATTCGTCGAGGAGTTCGCCGGCAAGGTGCGCATTGAGGGCATCTGCGCGATGGATATCGCCAGCGAGATGATCCTCCCCGTCGTCCGCGACGAATACGCCGCGATGCTCGAGGCCTTCGCCAGGGCGGAGAAGTGCTGCGTCTCCAGCGGCACAACGGCGCTGAAGGAAAGCATCGTCGAGCTAGGATCCGGACTCGATTCGCTCAAGGCGGAGATCGCCAAGCTCGACGACGCCGTCTCGAGCGGCAAGAGCGTGGACATCCTCGCCGCGATGGGTTCGCTTAGGACGACGGTCGATTCGCTCGAACACCACGTGCCCGACGACAAGTGGCCGCTGCCGAAGTACCGCGACATGCTGTTCCTGTACTGAGGCCGGTGCGATGAGACGCTGAGATGTTGAGAATCCACGACTATTACCGTCCGGCCGAGGAGCGGAGGCGCGACTTCCGCGAGGTCGAAAGACCCCTCGCCGAGACGGCGCTCCGCGAGCAGACCTCGCGGTGCATGAACTGCGGGCTTCCGTTCTGCCACGGGGCGGGATGTCCGCTCGGCAACCTCGTCCCCGACCAGAACCGGGCAGTGGCGGCGGGCGACTTCCGCCGAGCATACGAGCTCCTCTCCGTCCACAGCGACTTCCCCGAGTTCACCTCGCGCATCTGTCCCGCGCTCTGCGAGGCGAGCTGCGTCCACCAGCTCGACGAGGAGAGCGTGATGGTCCGCCAGAGCGAGAAGTTCATCATAGAGACGGCGTTCGCGAACGGCTGGGTCGTGCCGCGTCCGCCTGCGCGGGAGCAGGACCGGTCCGCCGCCGTGATCGGTTCGGGTCCGGCGGGGCTCTCCGCCGCGGTGACGCTGCGCCGACGCGGATGGCAGGTGACGGTGTATGAGAAGAATCAGGAAATCGGAGGACTCCTCCGCTACGGCATTCCGTATTTCAAGCTCGACAAGGCGATCATCGACCGCCGCCGCGGCATCCTCGAGGCGGAGGGAATCCGCTTCGTGACCGGCATCGAAGTCGGACGCGACATCTCCGCGGACTACCTCGCGCGGGCGAATGACGCAGTTGTCGTGGCGATCGGAACTCCCGCCGCGCGCGACCTGAAGATTCCGGGACGGGAGAAGGGTGGCGTCCATCTCGCGCTCGAGTTCCTCGGCGGACAGAATCGTCTGCTCGGCGGCGAGATCGGGGCGCTTCCCGTCAGCGCGGCGGGGAAGCGCGTCCTTGTCATCGGCGGCGGCGACACGGGATCGGACTGTGTCGGCACGTCGATTCGCCAGGGCGCGAAGAGCGTGATGCAGATCGAGATCATGCCGAAGCCGCCGGAGACGCGTTCGCCCTCGACGCCGTGGCCGGCGTGGCCGTATCAGCTTCGGACGAGCTCAAGTCATCTCGAAGGCTGCGAGCGGCGCTGGAACCTGAATTCTCTCGAGTTCCTCGGCAGGAATTCCGTCGAAGGGGTCCGCGTCCAGGAGGTCAAGTGGGAGCTTTCGCCATCCGGCCGTCCGCTCAGGTTCGCGGCCGTCCCCGGAACCGAGGAGGTCGTTCCCTGCGATCTCGTTCTGCTCGCGATGGGCTTTACCGGCGTTCCGTCCGACAGCGCCGTCGTCAGGCAGCTCAAACTCTCTCTCACGCCGCGCACGGCCGTTATGTCGGATGTCGCGCGGAACATCTACGCGGTCGGCGACTGCGCCTCCGGCGCCTCGCTCGTCGTCCGCGCCCTTGCCAGCGGCAGGACGCTCCCGCTCTGAACCGCGGGACTCAGATGCAGTAGTCGGCATCGTCGTGCGCAGTCCGAGGCGTCTCATCACGGACGAGAGCGTGATGGCGCTCAGCGCGCCGCGGATCGTCAGGTTCAGATCGCCCCAGATGGATCGGGCAGGGCAGCTGTCGTGCCGCCCGCACGTCTTTGGCCTGGACAGGCAGGTGAGAATTGAAACGGGGCCGTCAAGCGCCTCCGTGATGGCGAGAAGGGTGATGTCAAAAAAACACAACTAACACAGTTGACATTCGGACGCGGGGTGTGATATACTATGCGCCGAAGACAACCAAAAAGGTTGTGATTAACAAAAGCGAATTAAAACTAAAAAGAAAGGAACGAAGAAAATGAGCAAGGTCAAGAAGAACATACTGGAAACCGTGGGCGGAACTCCGCTCGTGGAACTTTCAGGGAAAACGAACAAGAGCGCGGCCCGGGTCCTGGTGAAGGTGGAATACTTCAACCCTGGCGGCAGCGTCAAGGACCGCATCGCCGTCGCGATGATCGAGGCGGCCGAGAAGGACGGCACCCTTAAGCCGGGAGCCACGATCATCGAGCCGACGAGCGGCAACACCGGCGTCGGTCTCGCCCTTGTCGCGGCGGTGAAGGGCTACCACCTGATTCTCACCATGCCCGAGACGATGAGCATCGAGCGCCGCAAGCTCGCGGCGGCCTACGGAGCGGAAATCGTTCTCACGCCGGGCAGCGAGGGAATGAAGGGCGCCATCGCCAAGGCGAACGCTCTTCGCGAATCGACCCCCGGCGCGGTGATCCTCCAGCAGTTCGAGAATCCCGCCAATCCCGCGAAGCACGAGGCGACGACGGGTCCGGAAATCTGGGCGGACAGCGACGGTGCGGTTGACGCGTTCATTGGCGGCGTCGGCACCGGCGGCACGCTCTCCGGCGTCGGACACTTCCTCAAGTCGAAGAAGCCGTCTGTCAGGCTGTTCGCGGTCGAGCCGGACACGAGTCCCGTTCTTTCGCAGGGCAAGGCGGGTCCGCATAAGATCCAGGGCATCGGCGCGGGATTCGTCCCGAAGACGCTCGACACCCAGGTCTACGACGGCGTCATCCCGGTTTCGGCGGAGAACGCCGGCGCCACCGCACGCGCGCTCGCGGCGAACGAGGGTCTTCTCGTCGGCATTTCGTCCGGCGCGGCGGCCTATGCGGCGCTGGAGCTCGCGAAGAAGCCCGAGTGGGCCGGAAAGACAATCGTCGCGCTGCTGCCTGATACAGGAGAGAGATACCTCTCGACCTGGCTGTGGGAGTAAAGGAGGTGGTGGTTGACGGCTGGTGGCCGATAGTGATCGATACAATCGACCCTCTACCCTCTGCCAGCTGTCATCTGCCATCCACCGACTGTCAACTACCATCTACCAACCATCAACTACCATATACCAACCATGAGCACAAAATTTCATCTTGAGACACTGGCGGTGCACGCCGGGCAGGAGAAGCCCGAGTCGGACACCCTCGCGCGGGCCGTGCCGGTCTACCGCACCACGGCCTACAACTTCCATGACAGCCAGCACGGGGCGAACCTTTTCGCCCTGAAGGAGCTCGGGAACATCTACGCGCGACTGATGAATCCGACGAACGACGTCCTTGAAAAGCGCCTCGCGGCGCTGGAGGGCGGCGCGGCGGCGAAGACGCTCGCCTCCGGAACGGCGGCAGTCTACTTCACGATCACGAACATCGCCCGCGCGGGCGACGAAATCGTGGCGGCGAACAACCTCTACGGAGGGACGTTCTCGCAGTTCGACGCGATTCTGCCCAACAACGGCATCCACGTCAGGTTCGCGCCCGTCAACGACTTCGCGGCGACGGAGGCGGCGATCAACGACAAGACGCGGCTCGTGTTCGTCGAGGCCGTGGGCAATCCCGCCCTCGACGTCGCGGACATAGAGAAGTACGCCGAGGTCGCGCATCGCCACAACCTGCCGCTCGTCGTCGACGCGACGTTCACGACCCCGATTCTCGAGCGTCCGCTCGAGCACGGCGCGGACCTGGTGATCCACTCGCTCTCGAAGTGGATCGGAGGACACGGCGCCGGAATCGGAGGCGTGGTGATAGAGAAGGGCGGATTCGACTGGACGGATCCCAAGTTCGCGCTCTACAACGAGCCGGACAGGGGGTATCACGGACTCCGCTTCGCGCATGACCTGCCCGAACCGCTCAAACCGATCGCGTTTTCGATCCGTCTGCTGACGGTGGGAATCCGCAACCAGGGCCCGACGCTCGCGCCGGACGCCGCGTGGATATTCCTCCAGGGCGTCGAGTCGCTGCCGCTCCGCATCGCGAAGCACAGCGAGAACGCCCTTGCGGTGGCGAAGCACCTCGCGAAGCATCCGAAGGTGGCGTGGGTGAAGTATCCTTCGCTCACCGAGCCCGAGCTCGCCGCGAAGTATCTTCCGAACGGAGCCGGCGGAATGGTCGTCTTCGGCGTCAAGGGCGGAAGTGCCGAGGCGCGCAAGGTCGTGGACGAGGCGAACGGCCCGCTCTTCACGCTGCTTGCCAACGTCGGCGACGCGAAGAGCCTCATCATCCACCCGGCCTCCACCACCCACTCGCAGCTCTCGGACGAGGACCTGCGCAAGGGCGGGACGCTCCCGGAGCTGATTCGTCTCTCCATCGGCCTCGAGCATGTCGACGACATCATCGCCGAACTCGACCGGGCCTTGTCCGCCATCTGAACGGCAGGATCGGCCACCGACTTTCGCCGCATCCGCGTTTGACGCGGGTGCGGCGAAAGTGCTGTAACAAGGCTGCAGGGCCGGCATCGTCTCCGTCATCTGTGTATTCCGTGGTTGAAAAGGTGCGGCGGACTGCCGAGTGCCTCCCAGCGTGCATCGGCAGGGGGGGTGAAAAAAATGAAAATAAATACAACCAACCTGGTTGACAATCGCACGGAGGATATGATATACTATGCGCCAATCACAACCAAAAAGGTTGAGAATCTTAAAAACAAAAATGAAAGGAACAAGAACATGAACAAGAAAATCGTTGCTACAGTCGTGGTCGGATCGCTCGCGGCAATCGCGCACGCGGGAGTTCCGCTCAACAACCTGCAGGGCACGGGAGGTATCGCCTTCAACCCGTTGGCGTACACAGCGGGACTGCCATGGGAGTACGGGAGTACGAGCAACCTGAACGGATACGTATCCGCGCCTCAGGTCGGTGCGTGGTACGTCCGCCTCAACAGCGCAGACATCGACTGGTGGTCGACCTCCGCCGCGCTGACGTTCTTCGACCGTCTGGAGGTCTCCGGCGGATACGAGTTCATCAACGCGCACAAGTACGGCGACAAGTCCATAAACAAGTACAACGTGGGCGCTAAGCTGCGTCTCCTCGACGAGAACGCCTTCGAGACGTCGTGGGTCCCCGCGATCGCCGTGGGCAGTGTGTACAAGTACACCGATTCCAGGACGGTCGACGCGCTCGGACTCGATGACGACGGATTCGACTTCTACGCGGTCGCGTCGAAGCTGATCACCCAGACGCCGGTTCCGGTGCTGCTCTCCGGCGGCGTGCTGGTGTCGGACGAAGTCGTCAACGGCGTGGTCGGACACAACCACTACGACACCGTGTTCTTCGGGAACATCGACGTGCTGCCGGCGGAGAACGTCGCGGTCGGCCTCGAGTACAAGCAGGGCGTGGACGCCGGCGACGGCATCCGCAACCACGACTACTACGACGCGCACGTCGCGTGGTTCGTGACGAAGAAGCTGACGCTCGTCGGCGCGTTCGTCGAGACCGGCGACAAGGACAAGTTCTACAGGAAGGGATCGACGAAGAACCTCGGAGTCGGCTCCGGCTTCGTCCTCGCGGTCCAGTACCAGTTCTAAAAAAGGGCGGCCGGTCCGACGGTTTATTTGGTTGGCGTCGGACCGGCCGCACGATTCGGCATGTGGAGGCAAAAAAGAGGGATGAAATGAGCAAAGCACGGGAGTGATGCTGCAATGTCCGCACTGACGGTGGATATCCTGAGGACACGTGTGCTCAACGGCGGCGAAGTCGCGGCCGACGAGGCTTTGTGGCTTTTGGCAAAGGCGCCGAAGGACGGGTTCCATGCAGCGGCGCATGAGATCACGGAGAGACTCGCCTCTCGCACATTCGACTTCTGCGCCATCATAAGCGCGCGGCAGGGGCGATGTCCCGAGAACTGCAAGTGGTGCGCGCAGAGCGCACACTACCATGCGAATTGCGAGAGCCACGGCTGGGTGGGGGCCGAAGCCTGCATAGCGGCGGCCAAGGCCGCCGAGAAGGACGGCGTGAAGCGCATCGGCATCGTCACCTCCGGCCGCGGTCAGTCCGACCGCGACATTGACGACATAGTGAAAGCGCTTCACGGCATAGCGGAGAATTCGAAGATCGGACTTTGCGCGTCGCTTGGACTGGTCACGGAAGAGCAGTTGACGCGACTAAGGGCGGCGGGACTCGAGCGCCTGCATTGCAACCTGGAGACGGCCCCGTCGAAATTCCGCGAACTCTGCACAACGCACACGCCGGCCGACAAGCTGGCGACCTTGCATGCCGCCAGGCGACTGGGATTCAAGATCTGCTGCGGCGGGATCATCGGCATGGGCGAGACGGACGAGCAGCTTGTCGAATTCGCCCTTGCGCTGAGGGCGGTCGGGCCGGATTCGATTCCGGTCAACATCCTGCACCCCATCGCCGGTACGCCGCTGGGCGAGACGCAGCCCCTGCCGATCGGGCGCATCCTTGATTCGATCGCGCTTCTGCGTTTCGTCAATCCCTCCGCCGCGCTGCGGTTCGCCGGCGGGCGGCGCGACCTCACCGACGATGAAGCGCGGCGATGCATCTACGTAGGCATCAACGCCGGAATCGCAGGCCCGCTCCTTACGACTCCGGGGGCCGACTACGCGGATGACCGCGCCCTTGCCGAGGAGGCGGGGTATTCCGTCTGAACCGCATGAGTGCAATGAAACGTCAATTTTGTCTGTACAAAGAAAAAAAAGGAGAAGATGACATGCATGTGAGAAAACTGGCCGGGGCGATTAGCTTCGCCGCGGCGTTCCTCTGGTTCGGCGGCGTGTCCGCCGCCAATCTGCCGGTGCCGGTTTCGGCGGAAACCGGTACAGGTTTCTGGATGGAGAACTTCGCTGCGGCCACGAACCTTGCGCACAAGGCGTCGGCACCGATGGTCCTGTTCTGGGCCAACAAGGACTGTACGTACTGCGGCTATCTGGAAAAGGCCGTCAATTCCTCCGAATTCAAGACATGGCAGAAGGCCCATGCGGACTACATCTACTGCTACGTCCAGGGCGTGAACAGCAAGGATGTCGCGCCAAACGCCGGCGCGAACGTGATGCAGTTCGCCCGGTCGGGGGCGGGAACGCTTGCGGGGCCGGACTGGCTCTCGGCCTATCCTTTCGTCTGCCTCTATTGGCCGCAGCCGGTCGGAAAGCCCAAGGTGACGTCCTTCGTGGGTCGCACAGGCAGGATGCTTGTCTCCGCCTCCGGCCGCACGCTCGCAAAGGAACTGCAGGACAGCATCGAGAAGGTCTTCGGCTCCTATTCGAGCCAGACCGAAGTCGGCTTCAGGTGCGGAGACACGGGGAGCACGCTCGGACTGGACGATCGGACCGATCGGCTGGAGGCCGAGCCCTCCACGGCGTTCGTCGACGTGCCGCTGTACCGGAAGGGGGCCATCGCCGGCCAGTCGCGCAACATCCTGGTGGCGGAATGGCCGGGCGGCATACGGCCCACGCAGAGCAATGACGTCGAGTGGGCCTCGTTGTCGACTAACACCTACGTGTCGGTGGACCTGACGCTGCCGGGCGAAGTCGAGTTCCCGTCCGGGAGGCGCCTTGCGCTCACATTGCTTGACGCCGTAGGCAATGTCGTCGCCAGCAACTCGATACATTTCGTAGACGCGGTGTCCAATACCTGCATAAACCCCTGCTGGGTGGGTGAGCGCACGGTCGACACGCTCGGCTTCTCCGAATGGACGCACGACTACAGTCTCGTCCGCGAGAAGGTCGCGGCCGGCAGGGCCGACTACACCCTGGCGCTTTTCTCCGGCACGCTCTGGTGCCCCTACTGCCACGGAATCGACATGTCGCTCCTGAGATCGCAGGAGTTCAGGGACTGGTGCGAGTCGAACCGCGTGCAGGTGGCGTTGTTCGACCAGGCCCAGACGGATGCAAACGGCGGCGGATCGCAGACGCTGACCTATCTGCCCGGAACCGAGCACATCGCCGGCAAGGACGTGGTTACGGGAGCCTCCTACCTGTCGCGGCACTCGCTGCGCGACGACAACCCCGACGCCGTGCGCATCCGCGAGACCACGGCCAGGTATTCCCGGACGGTATGGCTCAAGCCCGAATCCACCAGTGCGCGGCTGAGCAATCCCACGATGCTGCTAATCGGCCCCGACGACAAGGTCATCGGCCGTTTTAACGCCTGGCGCGACAGGAACAATTCGCTCGGACATGAGCTGGGGAACAAGTTCTACGACCCGGAGGAGAACATCGCCCGCCTGGACGCCCTGCTGAAGCTCGGCGGGCGGGGGGATGAGCTGCAGGACTACGCGACGACGACGACCAATGTCCTCGAACTTGTCGGTTCGGCAGTCTCCACGCTTCAGATCAACGATGCCGTCGACCATTTCCTGCTGAAGCCCCCGTCCCGCGGCAGGGCGGTGTTCTCCGTCGCCGACAAGACGAAGGACATGACCGTGCGACTGGCGCTGCTGCGCGACGGAGCCGAAACTGCGGTCTCCACCAACGGCGAGCTCGCTGTCGAGATATCGCGCACGGAACTCGCCGCCAAGCGGCTGGTCCTTCGCGTTTCGGCTCCGGGGTTCCAGGATCTCGGTGTCCGCGTCGGTGCGGAATCCTTGTTCGACGCCACGATCATCAGCTCCTTCGAGCCGCTCCTGGTGGACGAGGCCGTAGTCTATGCGGCGTTCACCGCGACCACGCCGCTCTCCAGCTTCATGGTGGCGAAAGGGCAGAAGGTGACGGTCAAGGTGACGTCCGGAAAGCTCCCCGCGGGAGTCTCCCTTAAATGGAACGCTTCGACCAGTTCGGTCGTGCTGACCGGCACGCCGACGAAGACGGGGACGTTCTCCTTTACGTACCAGGTCGTCGTCAAGACCTCGAAAGGGAAGGTGGTGTCCTCGGAGAAGACCAGGGCGAAAGTCACGGTGGCCTCGGCCGCCGCGGTCAATCCGTACTACGGCAAGGTGTTCGTCGCATCCGTGCCCCTGTACAAGACCGACATCTGGGGCGTGAAGACGCTTTCGTCCGCCGTCCAGGTGTCCCAGACGGCCAAGAAGACGATTTCGGTCAAGCGTTTCGCAGGCGCCACCACGTCCTTCTCCGGCAAGTGGACCAAGTTCGACAAGGAATCCGGCCTTCTGACGACCTCGCTGAAAAAGGGCGGCACGACGCTCACCCTGAAGCTTGCCGCGGACGGCACGCTGACGGCTGTCATCTCGGGACGCTCCGGTTCGGTCTCGATTGCGAACGGCTACGCCGGGTTCGCCGGCAGCTATACCGTAACCCTTCCGGTCGTCGAGAGCACGGCCTGGTATTATACGTTCGGGAGCGGATACCTTGTCCTGAAGACATCCACGCTCAACTCGCAGAAGGGGCTGGTCACATATGCCGGCGCGCTGCCGAACGGTGTGGCGGTGAGCGGATCCGCCTATCTCGGCGGAGATCCGGAAGATCCCTCGTACGCGTTGCTGCCTGTCTACAAGCGCTCCTCGCGCAAGCTCTCCAACGGAAGCAGGAAGTACGCGGCGAATGACGATCTTGCCGCGGTCCTCAGGATCCGCGCCGGCGGCGAGACGACATACGCCGACGAGGAAGACAACAGGATCGTCCTTTCGCCGGAAGGGACGAGCGCATTCTGGAAGCGCACCACCTCCGCCGCCGACAACGCCCTGGTGGCGACGATGTCGGTGTACGGCGGATACTACGTCCCGGGCAACACGCTGAACGACTGGC
>ODAJ011236037.1_pt1 | contig 10322 bp, 6 predicted proteins | sample 1539241 | NCBI WGS metagenome assembly ODAJ01 (sample SAMN02144231, study PRJEB22623) | gut metagenome | biome: sheep rumen | host: Ovis aries | place: New Zealand
GCAAACGTTTGCACATACATAATAACGAATTTAACTCAAAAATAGTATCAACGAAAGAAAACAAATCTTAACTTTGCACTTGATTTACGTCAATATACCATTGCTACGAAAATTAACATAAATATACTAACTTAATAAATAAATGATGAAGCAAGTAAACATTCGAAATCCGTTTAGGATGTTCGTCCTCATGTTAGGACTCTTCCTTTCGGTAGGAGCCTTTGCGCAAATTGACGTAAAAGGCCACGTGAAGGATGCTCAAGGCGAATCTGTCATCGGTGCTACCGTACGCGTAGTAGGTACACAGACAGCTACCATTACCGACTTCGACGGTAACTTCGCACTGAAAGCTAATCAAGGAGCCGACATCTCGGTAACGTATGTTGGTTACAAAGAAGCTATTGTGAAAGCAGCCGCCAACCTGGAGATCACGTTGCAAGATGACCAGACCGTACTGGAGAACGTTGTCGTCATCGGTTACGGCCGTGCCAGGAAGAGCGACCTCACAGGTTCAGTGACTGCTATCAAACCTGACGAAAAGAACCATGGTCTGAATGTTAACGCTCAGGACATGATTCAAGGAAAGATAGCTGGTGTTAGTGTAATTTCAAATAGTGGACGTCCTGGTGATGGTGCTCAGATTCGCATTCGCGGTGGTTCATCACTGAACGCCAGCAATGACCCGCTGATTGTTATCGATGGTTTAGCCATGGACAACTATGGTGTTAAGGGTCTGTCGAACCCTCTCTCAATGGTAAATCCTAACGACATTGAGTCGTTCACCGTGCTGAAGGATGCTTCAGCTACTGCTATTTATGGTAGCCGCGCCTCTAATGGTGTCATCATTATTACGACCAAGAAAGGACGTTCCAACCAAAAGCCGACCTTTAATTATAATGGCAATGTCTCTATTGCCGCTGTGAAAAAGAAAATTGAAGTGCTCGATGGCCCAGGAATAATGAGTTTTATCAAAGGACTCTATGGTGAGGACAGCGATGCCTTCAACGAATTAGGATATCTTGATGCAAATGGCAACAAACAGTATGCCAATACAGATTGGCAGGATGAAATCTTCCGCACAGCTGTTTCAACAGACCATAACCTCACCATGGCAGGAGGTCTAAAGAATATGCCCTATCGTGTTTCATTAGGCTACACCAACAACCAAGGTATAATCAAAACGGATAAGTTAGAGCGCTTTACTGCAAACTTCAGCATTTCACCATCTCTCTTTAACGATCATTTAAAATTGAATATTAATGGTAAAGGAATGATAGCTAAGAACCGCTATGCAGACGGCGTAGTAGGCGCTGCCATCTCTATGGACCCAACCAAGGCAGTTACGAGCGATAATCCTATTTACCAACAGTATTTCGGAGGTTACGTACAGAGTCTTACTTCTGCCGCATATGAGGGTGGTGCTAACTGGCTTTATGCTGCCAAGGGGACATCAAATCCTGTGGGTACCCTTAATCAAAATGACGTCCGTGCTACCTCTAAGTCATTAATTGGAAACATTGAAGCGGACTATTCCATTCACGGCTTTGAGGACTTACATCTGCATATGAATGCAGCAATGGACCTCTCTACCGGTAAACAGACATATGATCGCGACCGCCTATCAACCTCTGCCTACTACTATGGTTACAACGGTTGGGACACACAGGATACCTACAACTTGCAATTATCGCTATATGCTCAGTATATGAAGGACTTTGCCAAAGTTCACCACTTTGACATTATGGCTGGTTACGAGTGGCAGCACTTCCACAAGGAGACCGACTGGGGTGGCTATGGAACATGGCCCGAAGGTAACACTACATATGCTGCAGGAACCCACCACGAAGATCCTTTGGAATTGGGAACAGTCACAAAGTATAAGACGGAGAACTACCTTGTTTCTTTCTTTGGTCGTTTGAACTATTCTCTGATGGATCGTTATATGCTGACCTTCACGCTCCGCGCCGATGGTTCTTCACGATTCAACTGGCTAAAAGGCAACGAGAACAAACAGTGGGGTTACTTCCCCGCTCTGGCATTAGCATGGAAGATGAAAGAGGAGCCATTCCTCAAAAACATCGATTTCCTCAGCGATGCTAAGTTGCGCTTAGGTTGGGGTATCACTGGTCAGCAGGAAGGCATCGGCGACTACACCTATATCCCTGTCTTCAAACCCAATGGCAACACCCATGCCATGTATCCTGTATTGGGCGATGGTAGTACATATCGTCCACAGGCATACAACCCACATCTGACATGGGAGAAGACGACTACGTGGAATGCCGGTATCGATTTGGGATTCCTCAACAATCGTATAGAATTCAACCTAGATTGGTACTATCGTAAGACGACAGATTTGATTAACACCGTTTTTGTTGCAGCAGGTTCCAACTTCCGCAACAAAGTTACCAGTAACATCGGTTCACTGCATAACACAGGTTTCGAGTTTATGACGACTGTCCGTCCTATCCAAAGTAAAGACTGGCAGTGGGAGGTAACCTATAATTTCACTTATAACCATAACGAGATTGACGAACTCATTGATGGTGTAGGCGATGACTATTTTGTTGAAACTGGTGGCGGTCTGACGGGTACTGGTGGAAACATTCAGGCTCATACTGTAGGAAAATCAGTTAGTGCTTTCCATGTCTATCAGCAGGTATACGACCAGAACGGCAATCCCATTCCCAACACCTTCGTTGATCGCAATGCGAACGGTTATCTTGATAGCGGCGACCGTTATTACTATTACAAACCAGCAGCTGATGTACTAATGGGATTCTCGTCCAAGTTACAGTATAAGAATTGGGACTTCGGATTCTCTTTGCGTGCAAGCCTTGGAAACTATGTATTTAACAGCACCGCTTCAGGCTCTTCCAACGTAGGAGCTGGTGCAGTCTACACAAATGGAAACCTGAGCAACTTGCGTTTGGCTTCAGTAGAACGTGGCTTCACCAACGTTTCCCAGCAGCAGTACGCCTCCGACTATTTTGTAGAGAATGCCTCTTTCCTAAAGTGTGACAACATTACATTGGGCTATAGCTTCGATAAGCTCTTCAAGGCCCCACTAAGCGGGCGTATCTATGCCACCGTTCAGAATGTCTTTACCATCACTAAATACAAGGGGCTTGACCCAGAAGTTTCTAGTGGTGTCGATGGCGACATTTATCCTCGTCCTATCACCACAGTGGTGGGTGTAAGTCTGAACTTCTAATAGAAAAAAAGAGTCAACAAGTTAAAGAATAACAGTTATGAAATTAAGATATATTTTGTCTACCGCTGTTTTAGCTGGCGCCACTCTCTTCACCTCCTGCATTAAGGACTTGGAGGTTGATAATATTAATCCGCAGGAAACAGCAGATTTCAACGAAGACTACATCTTCAACAAGATTTATGGTAATTTGGTTCTGACCGGTCAGCTGGGACCAAACGGAGACAGTGACTTGGACGACATTGATGAGGGCACATCGAATATGACCCGTCTGATATGGAATATGAACACTCTAACTACTGACGAAGGACACTGTTGGTGGAACGACCCAGGTATGCCTGAGTTGAACCGCAACAACTGGACTAATTCCAACGTTATGATTAAGGCACTCTACTATCGTCTTATGTTTGGTGTCACTATGTGTAACTTCTATTTAGAGAATGCTACAAGCGGAGATGCTGAGACTAAGATGAAGCGTGCCGAGGCTCGTTTTATGCGCGCCCTGCATTATTTCTACTTAATGGATCTTTATGCCAATCCGCCTTTCCTCACAAAATTGTCAAGCGAGAAAGCTCCACAGATTCAGCGTGCAGACCTTTTCAAATTCCTGGAGTCAGAACTGAAGGATGTCATCGGTGAGGGAAGCAGCGATGAAGTTTTGGCAGAACCCCGCACAATCAAATACGGACGTGCCGACAAGGCAGCTGCCATGTTGCTATTAGCCCGTATGTATATAAATGCCGAGGTTTACACGGGAACTCCACGCTGGGCAGATGCTAAGCACTATGCAGATATGACCATAGCTACCAGCTACGAATTATGCCAAACGGGGATGAATGGTTTTAGCGCTTATCAACTCCTCTTTATGGGCGATAATGACACCAATGGTGCTCAAGTGGAGATTATACTCCCTGCCCTTCACGATGGTGAGTTGACACAGACATGGGGTGGATCTTTGTTTATGATAGCTGCTCCCGCTTCTACGACCATGAAAGACGAAGATTTGTATGGTTGTAAGGATGCTAATGGCAATCCAATTAAAGGTTATGGAACTTCAGAATCATGGGATAGAGGTATTCGTGCTCGTCAGCAATTTTCAAAGTTCTTCTTTGGTAATGCCAGTGTAAAGTCTGGAGTTCACAAGGATAATGTCGACTACGTTGGCGACGACCGTGCAATCTTCTACACAAGCGGCCAGAAAATCAGCATCCAGAAAGAAAGTAATCAGGACGAAGGACTTGTCTACATGAAATTCAACAATCTTCATGCAGATGGTACGTCAGGACACCATGCAGGTGGTCAGTTCGTAGATACTGACTATCCAATGCTGCGCCTCGCTGAGGCATATCTTATATCTGCCGAGTGTGATGCCCGTATGAACGGAGGGGAATGTACTTCCGACGGAGTGGCTCGCATCAAAGCCTTACGTTTGCGTGCCAACGTAAAGACAGGTAATAAGTATGATGGCATAGGTGCTAATGCACTAAACAGATTCACACTGGAGGACATCTTCCAAGAGTGGAGCCGAGAGTTCGGCTTCGAGGGGATGCGTCGAATGGTATTGGTACGTTGGAACCGATTTGCAGGTCAAAGCGAATATACCTGGCAATGGATGGGTGGTTCGCAGGCTGGCACACCATTTGACAAGCGCTTCAACATTTTCCCAATTCCTGACAGCGAATTAAATGCTAACCCCAATATCAAACCCAACTATCAATAAGCAACCTTTAACACATAATGGATATGAAAAGAATCAATATATTTGCTTCACTGCTAGTAGGGGTGTTATGCTTTACTGCTTGTGAAACCGATCGTGACGACAACCCCGTCATTGACCTATCACACACACAGGCTCCCATTCACCTCAATACACCAACCTTTGCAAACAGCACGTATGATTTTGCAAATAGCGATACCATTACGTTAGCTTGCACCGCACCAAGCTTTGGCTTTCCAACAACAGTAACTTATGCTATAGAACTGTCATTGGACGCTGACATGACGAATCCAACCAAGCTGACGTCTACCTACTATAAAAATCAGATGCAAGTCCCTGGTAAGGAACTGGCTATTGCAACGACCAAGCAACTCATTACCAAGCGCGGACTTGCAGAAGAGGATTTTCCTATAGTAACTCCTGCCTACATCAGAATACACTCATACATTGATGGTATCCAAAATACAGACAGCTACTCCAACATTGTTAAGCTGACCAATGTCAAGACGAAGTTTGCACTTCCCGATGTAATTATACCGGAGTCATTCTATGTCAACGGAGCGTTTACCAATAACAATTGGGAGGATGCTGTTCCCACCATACCAGTACATAGTAATCTGGATACGCATTGGCGAATCTGCTGGATTGATCGTAATGGCATACAGACAAGCCCTGTCAAGGGAGCGCCTAACTATGCAGATGACTGGATTACAGTCAGCTATGTCTGTCAGACTCCTGGCTTCAACGTGGATGCTGACGGCAAGATTACCACCAACAATGCGGGATGGTATACGATGGTAATAGAAGGTAAACCCGATAATGCCAAGCGTACCCTGCGTCTTACCTTCAGCTTCGAGAAAGCAGAGGTTTGGCTCATCGGTACTAGCATAGTTAATGACGAAGCCATTAGTTCGGACAATACTGTTGTTCCTGACGCTATTGTTAATGACGACAAGGCAAATAACAGTTGCTGGAACGAGTCTAATTTGCGCAAATACTTCGAAAGCTACGTGAAGTTTGAGACACCAACAACGATGAATGGCGAGTTCATTTCACCTCAGTTGACCAGTGCTGTTAAAGGTGATGGTGGTACTCGTGCATATGCCAAGGTAAAATCATTTGACTGGTGGAAGACAGAATTCTTCGTCTTCAAGAAAGGCTCTCAAGAACGAGGCGACATTGCCTATCGAGGCAATGGTGAAGATCAGGAACGTGTAAATGGAACCAAAGGACAGCGTGTTTACTTCCGATTCTCTGACGATACTGGTGCATTAAAATAAAGTATGAACTCATAAAAACAAAGATACAATATGAAAAAGTTATCATTATATCTGATGATTTTCGTGGCAAGTTGGTCACTGACCGCTTGTGACGAGCACCACGACGACTATGCCCAGCCACCCGTATATTCACAAGAGGAACTCTATGACATTGATGGATTCACGGCAACTCCTACAGCAGCCTCTGCTGCCCCTATAGACTTGGGTACAATGAGCGAAGATGGCGTCCAATTGTTTACCTTGACAATGGGCACACTTCCTAAAGGTATCACTTTTGAGAACCTGCGCCTTGAGGCTTGGCCTGCCGACAAATCGGAGAGCGTAGCTACCAATGTGGTTGCATCTGAAGACGGTAAGGTGACTAGGGAAGCATTGGCGCAACTAGTCTACACTTTCTACGGAAAGAAGGTGACAGAACGTACATTCAAAGCTAAACTTCTTGGCAATGCCGTTAAGGGTACCGAGTCGCAGCTTATTACACTTGGTGATTTCACTCTTCGCATTACGCCAGAATACCTGGAGAGTCCCTACTACTTTGTATTTGGTAAGGTCAATGTGACAACGGCAAAGGAAGCAAACAGAGCCATTATGACACCAGACCCCAACAATGACCAAAAGTTTAGTTTCACCAGTATGTTTGCAAGTTCCAGCGATATTCTTGTATGGAATGAGAAGTATTGGAACACAGCAACCAACAACGGTACCAAGAACGCCGTAGCTGCCGACTATGACAAAGTTTATGGAATGTCGTCACAGGAGGAAGCCAACCAGAAAGAAGCAAGTGGTAAGATTTTCCAAGGTCTCCCTGATGGTACAAGCATACCAGTATACTTCTTGGCACCAACCAAGGAGTACTACACATTCACCATTGACTTAGAGGCTCAAACCTTTACGTGGACACCTCTTAAAAACCAGTCTCCCACAATTTACAGTTCTATGAAACTTGCCGGTCTTCCTACAGATGTAACGATGACCTCCGTTGGAGTTGGAGGAAAAACAGGTATTAGCACTAAGAAACACAACTGGTATGTTTTGAATGTCAATGTTGCTACTGATGCTATGGTTTCTTTTGTTTCAGGAAATACTACCTGGGGCTATGGTGATAGCGATGGTTCATGGACTGTCGATGAAACTGAGTGGTATAAAACTTGCAGCGAGAATGGCAAGCTTATCAAACTGCCTGCTGGCAAGTACAACGTTTACTTCTGTGATATAACCGGAACTGCTGAGTTTATGCCATTAGACTAAACATCTGATAGATAGGGAACACGGTGTGTAATCGTTTGCACACCGTTTCCCGCTTTTTTTACATTCTACAGTAACAACATAATAAAATAATTATTATCTTTGTCACCAGAAACTATAAAAACATATCTTATACTATTATTAATAAACTAAAAAACAAAACGATTATGAAGAAAATTTTTACACTTATTGCAATGCTGGCTTGTACTTTAGGAATGCAGGCAACAGAAGTTACTTGGACCATCGCAGGAGACAAGGCCTTGATGGGCGTTCATTGGGACCCTGCATCAGCAGATAACCTAATGTCTGGAGATGGAGCCACTTTAACACTTGTCAAAACGGACGTCATGCTGAAAGCAGGAAACTACGATTATAAGGCCTGCCAGAATAGCGGATGGGTCGTAACTGTTCCTCTGGAGGGCAACCAGACGTTAGCCATTGAAGCTGATGGTGCCTACAAGGTTACATTCACCTTGGCAGAAGCCAACACTGAATCTCCTATATTGACAGCCATTGCTGAGAAAACAGGCGAATATGTTGGACCCACAGAAACAGTTTGGGTTGTTGCTGGTGCAAAAGAACTATTGGGAGTTGAATGGGCTGGAGGTTCCGAAGACAATAAGATGACATCAAGCGACGGAAAGGTATTCACCCTAGTAAAGACCGACGTTGCATTGGACAAGGAGACACCATATCAATACAAGTATGTACAGGATGAATCTGGATGGTACGGCAATTTGGACGGCGTTGTAAGTAAAGAAAGCGGTAACAAGAATTTTGAGCTTTTTGTGGATGCACCAGGCTTGTACAAAGTTACCTTTACTTTGGACACTGAGAATTGGACTTCTAATGTTGTAGCCACCAAAACTGGCGAAGCCACTTTTGGTGAGAAGACATGGACCATCTGTGGACAAGCCGCTCTCTGTGGAACCGAATGGGATCCTACTTATGCAGCTAATGACATGGAGAAGATTGAGGAAGGTTACTACGAGCTGACCCGCACCTCTGTAGAATTGGAAGCCAAAACTTATGAGTACAAAGTTGCTGCTAATCACTCTTGGGGTGAATCTTATGGTTCTGAAAGTACCAGTAATGGCAACCAGGTACTTACCGTCAGTGAAAATGGCACATATGACGTTACGTTCTCGTTCATTGTTTCTACCAAGACTCTTGAAGCAGAATACGAAACTACTGGCATCACCGCAGTATCAGTAAAGGCTGTTCCCAGCGCTCCTATGTTCAACCTGCAGGGCCAGCGTGTAACAAGCAGCTTCCGTGGCATCGCCATCAAGAACGGTCGCAAGATGATTGTTAAGTAAGAAACAATACAAACCTAAGTCTAACTATAAAAACACAAAGATTAGGCGGGCACCCCATCAACACTGGCGGTGCCCGCCTTCTTTTTGCACCAAACATTTGAAAGTTTTTGTGGTTTTTCGGAAATTGCCTACATTGCCTACATATCTTACATTCACCACTGATTTACAGCAACTTGCGCAATGTAGGCAATTCATATTTAAATGTAGGCAATTATTGATCTTACATCCATACTGGAATTCACGGATAATAGGCATCCTGTGTTTCAGGATAATTTCCAGACAGTGGAATAATTTTTCCAGACCATGGAAAAAAGTTTCCAGGCTGTGGAAAAATGTTTCCAGGCAATGGAAAAACATCCGTAAATTGCAGTTATCTTTGTGTTAAGAAGCGGCAGGCGCGCAAACGATTGCATGCTCGTTTGCAAGATAATTAGTAGGAAGCAAGAACAAGGTATAAGAATTCTTCTTATCTTTGCATCAAATTCCAGATTATTACTAACAAGTAGACTTATGAAAAAACTTTTTTCGCTCATAGTTTGTACGTTGGCAACGCTGTCCCTGTCTGCACAGGGATGGCCTGCCCAATATGAAGGTGTGATGTTGCAGGGATTCTACTGGGATTCCTTCTCACAGTCACAGTGGGTCAAGTTAGAGAAGCAAGCCGACGAACTCTCCCAGTATTTCACGCTGGTATGGTTGCCACAAAGCGGTGACTGTGGCGGTACCTCGATGGGTTACGATGATCTGTATTGGTTTCCTGGCCACTACAACAGTTCTTTCGGTACAGAGGCAGAGTTGCGCTCGCTCATCAACACCTTCAAGCAGAAAGGTATTGGCACTATTGCCGATGTGGTTATTAACCACCGTCGCAACGTGTCAAACTGGGTGGACTTCCCCAAGGAGACCTACAATGGTGTGACCTACGAGCTGAAGTCGACGGATATCTGCGCCAACGACGATGATGGTGCCACAAAGACGTGGGCAACGAAGAACGGCTACTCACTCTCGGCCAACAATGATACGGGCGAAGGCTGGGGAGGCATGCGCGACCTCGACCACAAGAGTGCAAACGTTCAGAGCAACGTAAAAGCCTATCTCAAAATGTTGCTCAACGACCTGGGCTATACAGGCTTCCGCTACGACATGGTGAAAGGCTATAGTGCCTCTTTCACAAAGATATACAATGAGGACTCACAGCCACAGTTCTCTGTTGGCGAGTGCTGGGACAGCAGCAACACCATCAAAAACTGGATTGACGGCACAGGCAAAACCAGTGCAGCCTTTGACTTCCAGTTCCGCTACACGGTACGCAATGCCGCCAACAATGGCGACTGGCGTCGTCTTGCCCAACAGAACGACGGCAACTGGCCACTGGTCAGCAGTAATTACCAAAGTGGCAACTACCGCCAGTATGCTGTAACATTCGTCGAGAACCACGACACGGAGAAGCGTTCCAATGCCGCTCAGGATCCGTTGAAGAAAGACACATTGGCCGCTAACGCCTATCTGTTAGCCATGCCAGGTACACCTTGCATCTTCTTTACCCACTG
>ODAJ010899609.1_pt1 | contig 10317 bp, 9 predicted proteins | sample 1539241 | NCBI WGS metagenome assembly ODAJ01 (sample SAMN02144231, study PRJEB22623) | gut metagenome | biome: sheep rumen | host: Ovis aries | place: New Zealand
ATATGAAAAAGTATTTGAAATCTTAGAAAAACATTCCATTGATTCCTTCATCTATATTGGAGGAAATGATTCAATGGATACCGTAGAATCTTTATCAGACTATGGAAAAGCACATGGAAAAACACAAAACTTTATTGGAGTACCTAAAACAATTGATAACGATTTACCAATTACAGATCACTGTCCTGGATTCGGTAGTGCTTGCAAATACATTGCAACAACACTAAGAGAAGTAATTAGTGATAATGCTGTATATGGAGACACTAAGAAAACAGTAGCAATCGTAGAAATCATGGGAAGACACGCTGGATGGTTAACAGCATCAGCTGCTTTAGCAAAAGATGATACATGTCCAGGAGTAGATGCTATCTATTTACCAGAAGTAGCATTCAACATTGATGACTTTGTAAAAGAAGTAGAAGAATTATTAAAGACAAAATCTAATATCGTAATTGCTGTATCAGAAGGTATTAGAACAGAAGACAGAAGATTTGTTTGTGAATTATTAGATACCAATCTACAAACAGATTCCTTTGGTCATAAAGAATTAGTTGGATGTGCCGATGCACTAGGAAGAATCTTAAGAGATAAACTAGGAGTAAAAGCAAGACCAATTACATTATCTGTACTACAAAGAGCAGCCGCTCACTTAGTATCAAAAACAGACTTAGAAGAAGCCATTGAATGTGGAAGATTAGGAGCCGAATTAGCATTCAAAGGTGAAACAGGAAAAATGGTAATCATGACAAGGGAACCAGGAAAAGAATATAAGATTAAATATGAAGTATTTGATGATATTCATAAAATCGCCAATGTAGAAAAGAAAATACCACTAGAATGGATTGATGTTGAAAACAATTCCGTTAAACAAGAACTAATTGATTACATCAAACCATTAATTCAAGGAGAAGTAAAACAAATCTATAAAGATGGATTACCACAACATATTTCTTTAAAATAAAAAGAAACTATCCACAGGATAGTTTTTTTGATGAATAAAAAAAGAAAGTAATTTCTTACTTTCTATTTTTTAATTGAAAATATACCATTTTCATCTACTTTAGCTTCTTTATCATATTGAGCGCTTCCGAATGCTAAAATAGGTAATCCGATGTATGGGAATATTGTGTTGAATACTGCAAAGCCATTCGTTTTACCAAACTTTTTAGCTAGGTTGAAGTTGTAGTTGAAACCAGTTAAAAGAAGTGCCATATAGACAACAAAGTTAACGTTTTCAGTTGCACTAAGGATTGCAGTTAATACAGCAAAGATTAGGAACCACCACCAGCCTAAACCTGTAATCTTAGTTTCAACCCAAGAATTATATAGTGGAATTAATCCTTTCCACCAAGCTTCTCCCGCTTTCTTGAAAATCTTGCAGTTTGAAATAAGTACAAGTACTGCTACAGCTAAAACGATAAGTGCTAATATAATAACTAAAACAACAGCAGCAACTCCCATTCCAGTAGCCATACTGTCAAGTCCTGGTGTTTCAGTTAAGTAGTAATCATCTAGCATACTATCCCTCCTTCTAATTATAGTATGTCACTTTTTGCTTAAAAAATCAATTTAAAATGATGGAATTATGATATAATGTTTTCGTAGGATGGAGGAAGAAAATGTTCAATAGAAAGAAAAAATATAATTATACTCCTATGACAGATGATGAGATAAGACAATCTCAAGAAAAACTAGGTATTATAAAACCAAAAGTTCAGGTTGTAAAAGAACCACAAGTACTGTATGGACCACCTCCAATGGAAAAAGAAGTAGTGGTACAAATGCCACAAGTATTATATGGCCCTCCACCAGTACGAGAAGAAATGGTAGTAGAAATGCCACAGGTTTTATATGGACCACCTCCTGCTCCAAAAGAGATAGAAGTAGACGTCCAAGACCTATATGGCCCACCTAGACCAGAACTAGAAGAAATGATAAGAGAAGATAATGAAAGAAATTCAGGAAATCAAAGAAAGAGATAGAAAAGAGGTAATAATATGAAATGTATACATTGTAATAATGAAATTGATAACGATTCAAAATTCTGTATTTTTTGTGGAAAAGAAGTAACTTCTACAGCAGAGCCATCAAAAGAAACTCAACCTACAACAGTACCATCAACGGTTATTCCACCACAAACACCAGTAGCAACTTATGTGAATAATGGTCAACCAGTTCAACCTAAAAAGAGTAATACAGGTTTAATTGTAGGAATAATTTTAGGAGTAGTTGCATTACTTGCAGTCATCATTATTGTTCCAATTGTATTAGTATTCTCAAAAGTAGCATCTGAAATTAAGAATATTGATAATCCAATTGAAGATTATATAGAAGACAAAGATGAAGGAAAAGTTGTTTATACAACAAAAGATCCATCAGGACATGAAATTAAAATTGTAAAAGATAGTATTTATATTTTAAAAGTAGATACAGATTACTTATACGATAAAGCACATGAACTTCAAGAAGATACAAAAATGATCACAAGAGATGAAGCAGATAAATTAAGCGGAACAGCAAAAGAAAAAGAAGCAACCAAAGAAATGTTAAAGATTCTAAAAGGATATATGTTTGAAACAGAAAAAGAAATTGAAGAAGATTTAACAGAAGCAGGATATACAAAAGAAGAAATCAAATATGCAAGAGAACATGTAGGAGTAGACTGGAAAGAACAAGCCTATATTGAAGCACTATATTATCTAGCATCAGGTGGTATGTCAAAAGATGAATTATATGATCAATTATTATATGAAGGATATTCAGAAGAATATGCAAAATATGCAGTATCAAAAGAAGACATCAACTATTATGAACAAGCTATCCATGATGCTTTATATTCAAGATATACATCTGCTAAGTACGGAGATGGAGAAACAAGGGAAGATGCAGAAAGAAATTTAAAACTAGATGGATATACAGAAGATGAAATAAAATTTGCCATCAAAACTGTATATGACGAAATGGAAGAAAAATATTAAAGACAAACAAAAAAGTTTGTCTTTTTTTATGTACGAATATGATATAATGAAAGAGTATGAAAATAAGATAGAGAGGTGTAGGAATGTATAAAATATTAAAAAATGAGAAAATTAGTCCTAATTCTTATTTAATGGAAATTGTTGCTCCTGAAGCTATTCGAAATGCAATGCCAGGACAATTTGTAATCTTAATGGGAAAAGAAGACAGTGAAAGAATTCCATTAACTATTTATGATATGGACCAAGAAAACGGAGTGTTATCTGTAATCTATCAAGTAATTGGTGCATCAACAGAAGAACTATCAACCCTAACAGATGAAATATTCGCAGTTGTTGGACCACTTGGAAATGCAAATGAGATTTGTGCTCATCCAGAAGCTTTTAAAGATAAAAGAATTGTTTATGTAGCTGGAGGCGTAGGAATTGCACCAGTTTATCCACAAGTTAAATATCTAAAAGAAAAAGGATTTGATGTAGATATTATTTATGGATCAAGAGAAAAAGATTTATTACTAATTCGTGATAAAGCAGAAGCTGTTGCTAGACAAGTTTATTATGCAACCGATGATGGATCTTTTGGAGAAAAAGGATTTGTTACAAACATTCTAGAAAGAGAAATTGGTAACTATGATATTTGTGTAGCAATAGGACCAATTATCATGATGAAAAATGTAGCAGCTGTTACAAAAAAATATGGTATAAAAACAATTGTAAGTATGAATCCATTAATGGTAGATGGAAGCGGAATGTGTGGTGCCTGTAGATGTGAAATTGAAGGGAAACCAAAATTTGCTTGTATCGATGGACCAGAATTTGATGGACATCAAGTTAATTATGATTTAGCTATGAAGAGAATGAACATCTATAAAGAAGAAGAAAAAGAAAAATGGGAACAAATGAAAAAGTCCCTAGGTAGAAATTAGGAGGTGTGAATATGAATGATGGTGGAAAAGTAATCATGAAAGCACAAGATCCTAATGTAAGAAATAAAAACTTTGAAGAAGTAGAATTAGGATATACAAAAGAAGAAGCATTAAAAGAAGCTTCTCGTTGCTTACACTGTAAGATCCCAAAATGTGTAGAAGGATGCCCTGTTAATATCATGATTCCGGACTTTATCGCAGCTTTAAAAGAAGACGATGTAAAAAAGGCATATGATATTATCAGTGAAACATCTTCTCTACCAGCAATCTGTGGAAGAGTTTGCCCACAAGAAAAACAATGTGAAGCAAAATGTGTAAGAGGAATCAAAGGAGATTCTATCGCAATTGGTTCTTTGGAAAGATATGTAGCAGATGAAGCAATTAAAAACAACTTCACAACACTTATTAAAGTACCAAAGAAAAATAAATCCGTAGCAATCGTAGGATCAGGACCTGCTGGATTAACATGCGCAGGAGATCTTGCAAAAGCAGGATTTGATGTAACAATTTTTGAAGTACTACACAAAGCAGGTGGTGTATTAACATATGGTATTCCAGAATTCAGATTACCTAAAAGTATTGTAGAAGAACAAGTAAAAAGTCTTAAGAAATTAGGCGTAAGGATCAGAACCAATATTCCAATTGGAAATGCAATTACATTGGATGATCTACAACAAGAATTTGATGCAGTATTCTTAGGTACAGGAGCAGGACTTCCTAAATTTATGGGAATTGAAGGAGAAGATGCCAGTGGTGTGTTCTCAGCAAATGAAATCCTTACAAGAATTAACTTAATGGGAGGATTCAAGAATGATTCTAAAACACCAATTAAACATGCAAAAACCGCTTATGTAATTGGTGGTGGAAACGTTGCCATGGATGCAGTTCGTTCTCTAAAAAGATTAGGAGTAGATGCACACATCATGTATCGTAGAGGAGAAGAAGAATTACCTGCTAGAAAAATGGAAGTACATCATGCCAAGGAAGAAGGAATTGAATTTGACCTACTTCAAAATCCAGTTAAGATTATTGCAGATGAACAAAACAATGTTACAGGTATGGAAGTAGTAAATATGGAATTAACAGAACCAGGACCTGATGGAAGAAGAAGTGTAAAAGAAGTTGAAGGTTCAAATCATGTAGTAGAATGTGACATGGTTGTTATGGCTCTAGGAACAGGACCAAATCATGCAGCATTAAAAGGAAGCAATATTATCTTAACGGATAAGAACTTAATCCAAGTAGATGATACAGGAACAAAGACATCTTTAGATCGTGTATATGCAGGAGGAGATGCTGTTACGGGAGCTGCTACTGTTATCCTAGCCATGGAGGCAGGAAAAAAAGCAGCAAAAGCCATAATCGATTTGTATGCAAATTAATGTAAAATAGTGTAAAAGAGAAAAGCCAGTAGATTTACTGGCTTTTGTGTTGATGCTATAATTATGATAGGTAAGGTATACTCTTGCCGTATATCTATTGATTTAATATGAAAGGTGGTGAAATCAATGAGTGTTAGAGTAGACGGACCAGCAATGGAAAAAACTGCTGAATTAATTGACTCAAATGCAGATGAATTTGCAAAACTATATAAAGAAATACAAGATAAAGTAGAAAAAGAACTAGATGGAGATTTTACACAAGATGGAAAGGCTTGGACAGGAAACAAAGCACAACAATATAAAAATAATTTCAAGAAAGTTGACCCAGATTTTGCAATCGCAGAAAAAAATATTAGAAATAAATCTACAGATTTAAAAGGACATGCACAAACATGGACAGCTTTCGAAGCATAGTTTAATTAATAAAGGAGGGATTTTGAATGGCAGCAGAGGCATATATTGATTACGGAAAAGTAATGGATTTAATTACATACATGGAAGAAAGAAGAGACAGAATGGAACAATTATGTGAAAATGATCTACTTCAAAACCGTGTAAATGATATTAAAAATAGTTATAGTGGTGAAGCAGCAACAGCTTTCGAATCAGACGTTAAAACTACGACAAAGAAAGTTCTTGATGAAATCAATTCACTAATTGAACAATTGAAAAAAGAAGCAAATACACAAAAAGAAGCTTACGAAAGTCAAGATACAAAATTGGCTGGTTAAGGAATTACATTTTTGTAATTTCTTATTAGTGTGGATTAAATTACTTAATCCTTGCTAATAAGCAATTAAAAAGGGAGAAATGATTATGGGAAAAAACTATACCTATGATGATGTCATAAAAGGTGTATTTGCCTCCGATGCACTTACTGCATCAGAAGACTGGATTTACATCACACCCAATGTAGAAAAATTTAACAATATTGTTACGAAAGATACAGAAGATGGATATAAAATTTCGGATGCATCTAACAGTATTTCAAATGTTAAAAACTTAGTAGCAAGTACAGTTATTATGGGAAAAGGGGAAGGCGGACAAGCACAAGATACCGAAATTGGAAATATTGCAACAGGAATTGATGATGTCATCATTGCCAAAGCAGCTCTAGCCAAAGTAGATTTGACAGGCCTTATTAAAGCATTCAATGATAAATTAGAAAAAGAAAAAGTAAAAGCAATTCGTAAAACATTACGTGCCGCTGCTAAATCATTTAATGCAATGAATAAAGTATTAGAAGTAAAAACAGTACCTGCAGGAAGAAGAGGAGCCTATTCATGGCCAGAAACTACTTATAATGTATATGATAAAATTGACTATGACTTTTGTATTACGTCATGGGATACATTCCTAGATATGAAAACAGATACACTTTATACGGAATTAATTAATAGAGAGAATAAATATGGAATTACATTAATCGATCAAGGTATAAAAGACAGCATGGTAAGGCCAGAAGACACATAGAAGAAAGGGGCTGAGCTAGATGGAAGGAGAAGGAGTTTACAATGTAGACTATACCTCTATGAAACTCGCATCAGAACAATTAACGGATGATAGTACGTTATTAGCAAACGCAAGTGCATATATAGACTCTAATCTAAGTGGTATGGATCCTCGTATCGCTGATTATATAGATGGATTATATAATATTTCTGGGATGGCAAGTAAATTAAATGACTATTCTACAAGAACGACAACATATCAATCATGGATGGATGATACGGTTGGGCGTATTAAAGAAGTAGATAGTAATTTAGCAGAAATACCAGAAACACAAAAGGGACCTGGAAATTCTGTTGACCAAGGAGGAAACAATCAAGGAGACCATAACGGGGATGAAAATGGAGAAGGAACAGGCGCAATTGATTCAACTCCAGGAACACAAGGTTCTCATCAAGGAGAAGGCGATGGAGACATTACATGTCCAGGAGACTTACCTCCAGGAACACAAGGAGAATTAGAAAAAATTCTAAAAGATATGGGCTTTTCAGATGATGAAATTGCTAAGATTTTAAGTGGAGAAAGAGAACTTACTCCACAAGAAATGGAACAATTAAAGGCATATCTAGAAGAATTAGCAAAAACAAACCCAGATTTAGCAAAACAAATTGCAGCTGCATTTGGTTTAAATTTAGATTCTTTGGGAGATGGTACAGGAGATCACGAAGGAGAAGAAACAACCATTAATCCTGAAGAATTTGATAAATTACCAGATGATGTAAAAGATGATATTACTCAAATCTTAAGAGATTTAGGCTATTCAGAAGAAGACATCGCTGCCATTCTTCGAGGAGAAAAAGAACTTACTCCAGAAGATATGGAAAAGATTAAAGCTTATATAGATAAACTAAGAGGAAAAGATGATGATCTAGCAGATCAGTTAGATCTAGCATTTGGAATCCCTAACGCATGGGCAGAATTACCACAAGAAGTAAAAGATCAGATAAAATCTATGCTAGAACAAATGGGTTACTCTCCAGAAGATATTAATGATATTGTTCATGGAAGAAAAGATTTAACCCCAGAAGAACTAGAAGCAATCAAGGCTTATATAGATAGTATTAGAGATCAAGATCCAGAACTAGCAGATAAATTAGATCTAGTATTTGGAATCCCTAACTTGTGGGCTGAATTAGCAGAAGCAGATAAGAATTTATTAAGACAATTCTTAGCAAGCCTAGGTTATTCACCAGAAGATATATCTGCCATCGTTCATGGAAAAAGACAATTAACGCCAGAAGAATTAGAAAAACTAAAACAATGGCTAGATGAATTAGAAAAGACAAATCCAGAATTAGCTGCAAAACTAAGAAAACTATTTGGTTTATTAGGAGGAGCAGGTTCAGAAGGTGGTGCCACAGGAAGCATTGGTGGTGCAGGAACAACAATTGGTGAGATAACCAATATAGAATCAAGTCTTGGTGGACAAGTGATCGCTGCAGAAGCAAAACTTTCAAATGTAAATGGATTAGAAGGTGGATCAACCAGTCTTGCAAGAGTAGCTAAGAGTGGAATCAAAAAGATGGCTTCTAAGATATCTCCATATGTCGGAAATAATGGAGAAATTGATAATAAAACAAATAATAATGCTGCATTAATTGCTGCTGGAATTCTTGGTGGAGGAGCTGCCGCAGGTGGTGGAGCCGTTATCGGAAAGAAACTAAGTGTGATCCGATTCACACCAGAAGACTGGGATGCATTAGGTGCAGATTATCAATCTATTATTCAAAGAGTCATGAAAAGATCTGGCTTAACAGATGAAGAAATTGAAATATTCAAAATATCAAAATTCCAAATTCTCGCAAGTGAAATCAATGAACACGTTAAGAGAATTGAAAAAGCATATGAAGTAAATCCAGAAGTAGAAGAAGATTTAGTAAATTTATATAACTTCTCAATGTTTGATGAAACACACAAAGTAGTAAAATACTTACTATTCATCACAATGATTATCGATGGAAGAAACTTAATCGATCAATATAATATGTATAATATTATTAATCAAAACTTTGATGATGTAGATGATGCTGACTTTATCTATTCAGGAATTACAATGGATGAATACTTCTATGATATGGAAGAAGACAAAGCAACACCTACTTTACCTAAATTAGAAAAATTAGGAGAAGATAAAGTACCAGAAACAGCAAAAGATAAAGAATGGCTACAAGGAATTGGAATAAATGAATAGTAAAAGGAGATTCAAATGAATCTCTTTTTAATTGAAATAATAAACAGTTATACATAACTAAAATATGAAACAGTAATACATAAATTAGAATATAATAGCATTTTAATACTAAATATATTAAAACAAAAGAGTAGAAAAAACTATTAAAGTATAAAAAATGGGAATATGTAAAGGAAAGATAGAATCCACCACATTCATTGTCAATAAAAGGAAAAAATGATACACTTAATATGATATTATGGATAAGTGGTGATGTTATGGAAACAAGAGAACAAAAGAACAGTTTACAAAACAACTTAAACATTGTGAACAATCTATGGAGGTCACTTTGATATTCCACAAGTAAAAAGTCATGTAAAAGAATTAGAAAGAGAAACAGAAAAACCAGATTTCTGGAATGATCGATCAAAGGCAGAAGACTTGTTAAAAGAAATCAATGAATCAAAAGAATTAATTCGTCAAATAGAAGAGTTAAAGACAGAATTAGAAAGCAATTTAGAAATGATTACACTTCTAGAAACAGAAGAAGACGAAGATTTATTCCAAGATATTACAAAGAATATAGAAGATTTATCCAAGAGAGTAGAAGAATTGAATATGCTTCTTCTATTAAATGGACCTTATGATAAAAATGATTGTATCTTAGAAATTCATCCAGGAGCAGGAGGAACAGAATCTTGTGACTGGGCCAATATGTTATATCGAATGTATCTAAGATGGTGTGAAAAAAAGAAATACAAAGTAACACTTTTGGATTATCAAGAAGGAGAAGAAGCTGGAATCAAAAGTGTATCCATTATGGTAAAAGGATTAAATGCTTATGGATACTTAAAAAATGAAAAAGGCGTTCATAGATTAGTACGTCTATCTCCCTTTGATTCCAATAATAGAAGACATACATCTTTCGCATCCGTAGAAGTAACACCAGATATTGATAAAGATGTAGATATTGAAATTGATGAAAAAGACTTAAAAATAGATGTATATCACTCATCAGGAGCAGGAGGACAAGGTGTTAATACAACAGATTCAGCTGTTAGAATTACTCACTTACCAACAAAAATAGTCGTTACCTGCCAAAATGAAAGAAGTCAAATTCAAAATAAAGAACAAGCATTAAAAGTATTAAAGAATAAATTATTAGTACGTAAATTAGAAGAACAAGAACAAGAACTTAATAAGATTAAAGGAGAACAATCTAACATAGATTTTGGTTCTCAAATAAGAAGTTATGTCCTACATCCATATTCATTAATAAAAGATCATCGTACGAATACAGAAACAAGTAATGTAGGAAAAGTATTAGATGGAGATATTGATCTATTCATAGAGAG
>ODAJ014771784.1_pt1 | contig 10314 bp, 8 predicted proteins | sample 1539241 | NCBI WGS metagenome assembly ODAJ01 (sample SAMN02144231, study PRJEB22623) | gut metagenome | biome: sheep rumen | host: Ovis aries | place: New Zealand
ATTATCACCGCCATCTTCTCCTGGTCTATGACATTCTGAGTAGCCGACATATATGCCTTTGAATCGTGGTAATATACAGAAGCATATACGCTTTTTATCGACTTAGAGAGGTTGCAAAGCATCTCTTCCCTATTGTCGCTATACGGTATCATATAGGTGCTGTATATGCCGGCAAAGGGTTGGTAATGGCTATCCTCCAGCAATGACGACGAACGGGCAGCCAGAGGCTTGTGGGTAGCCTCTATCAAGCGGTCAAGGTCATCATGCAGGGAATCGGGCAGCTCTGCCTGCAGGAAAGCTTGCAGTATCTCTTCGTCAGGTATGTCTGACAGAGCAATTTCCCAAAGATGGTTGTTGTTCATGAACTGATCAAAGATGTCAGTACACAGCACCACCGTCTTTGGTATCATCACCTTTACGTTGTCGTGTTGATGCAGTTCCTCGTGTTTCTTTATTATATTGTCAAGAAAAGCAAGACCACGTCCCTTACCTCCCAATGAGCCGTCACCAATGCGGGCAAAATGTGAATAGGAATCGAAGCGGTCTTTATTGAATACCGCCACGACACCTAAGTTCTTCATGTGGCGATAAGCCACTATGGCATCAAAGATAAACTGACGATGTATCTCGACATCTGGATATTTGTGCCATGTTATATTCTTCAGGAATTCTGATACTGGGAATATGGCACGTGCCGCCAGCCATCTTGAAATATGATTACGTCTGACGTGTAGCTCAAGGGAATCTGCAGGTATAGTAAGAATATTGTCCTGCAACTCTTTCAGGTTACGCACCTTCAGCACCACCTCTTTTGTCTTAGGATTACGGAAACGGAAATCTCCGAAGCCAAAGTGACTGGCAAGCAGATTATGCAAATCTACATCGAGTTTCTTCGAGTTTTTATCTACATAGTGAACCCTCAGTTCCGGATTCTCTGCCTGCAGCTTCTCTATATCCTCAGATGTCTCCATGATGAGTGGCAGATATTCGTCTGCCTCACGAACGGCATTGAGGAACTTCATTCCTGCCATCGTATCTATCTCGCCATTCTTTGGAAATCTGCAATCGGAGATAACTCCAAGCATGTGTTCCTTATAGTGCGAATAGATATCCCACGCCTCTTCATAGTTACGAGCCAAAAGCACCTTCGGACGTCCTCTCATACGGAGCATTTCCGCCGTCATAGTGAGCGCCTCAGTTGCAAAGTTGAGACTTTGTGTGAGGATATATTTATATAGGTGTGGCAGAATGGATGAATAGAAACGTATGTTGTCTTCCACAAGCAGCAGACATTTCACGCCGGCTTCCTGCGTATCATTCTCCACATTCATCTTGTCCTCGATAAGCTTGATGATTGAGAGAATCAGCTCTGTATTCCCCAACCAACAGAAGACATAGTCAAAGATGGAGAGGTTCAGGTTCTCCATTCGTCGGCTGATGCCATGTGAGAAAGGTGTCAGGACGACGCAAGGTGTCTCTGGTGTTATCTCTTTCGCAGCCCTTGCCACATCGAAGGCATCATTGTCGGCATTACCAGGCATGCAGATGATGAGGTCAAAATGCGACTTGCTGATGGCATCCGAAGCTTCCTCTATCGTACATACCTGTGTGAAAGAAGGAGGATAGCGCAAGCCCAGCTGCATGTATTCCGAGAAAATCTTCTCGTCAACACGTCCGTCATCTTCAAGCATGAAAGCATCATAGGGATTGGCTATGATAAGCACATTGAAGATGCGACATTGCATCAGGTTCAGGAAAGAGACATCCTTTAAATCCATTCTATCAGTTCCTCTGGGGTTACCAGTTTCTGCTCGCCTGTTGTCATGTTTTTCAGCATCACTTTTCCCTCTGCCATTTCGTTCTCACCCACAAGGGCTACGAAAGGTATATTAAGGGCATTGGCATAGCTCATCTGCTTCTTCATCTTTACGGCATCGGCATACACCTCTGTGCGAATACCAGCCTCACGGCATGCCTTTGCGATAGGCAGGCAATAGGCAGCCTCTTTCTCACCAAAGTTGATAAACAGCAGCTGTGTGCCATTGATAGCCTCCTGAGGATACAAGTCAAGCTGATTGAGAACATCGTATATGCGGTCTGCACCGAATGATATTCCGACGCCTGAAAGTCCTGGCAAGCCAAATATTCCTGTAAGGTTGTCATAACGTCCGCCGCCGGTAATAGAGCCTATTACCACATCAGCAGCCTTCACCTCGAAGATGGCACCGGTATAGTAATTCAGACCACGGGCAAGAGTCAAATCGAGTTGCAGTTCATTTTTCAAAATACCCTCACAGGCATTAAGTATAAAGCGCAGTTCCTCAACACCTTTCTGTCCTGTCTCGGAGTCCTTCAGCACCTCTGCTATGGTGTCCAGCTTCTGGGCATTTGTTCCCTGCAGGTTTATGATAGGCTGCAGCTTTGCAATCGCTTCTTCTGAGATGCCGTCATTGCGAAGCTCTTCATTTACAGCATCAACGCCTATCTTGTCGAGCTTATCTATTGCTACAGTGATGTCTATTATCTTATCAGCTTCTCCGATAGCTTCTGCAATACCTGTAAGAACCTTTCTGTTGTTGATTTTGATTATCACCTTTACTCCGAAGCGTGAGAAGACGGTATCGGTAATCTGCATCAGGTCCACCTCATTGAGCAACGAGTCAGAACCTACCACATCGACGTCACACTGATAAAACTCACGATAGCGTCCCTTCTGTGGTTTGTCAGCACGCCATACTGGCTGTATCTGATAGCGACGGAATGGCAACTGCAACTCTTCTCTATGCTGCACCACATAGCGTGCAAATGGCACTGTGAGGTCATAGCGCAGACCTTTTTCACAGAATTTCGTAGCGAGTTTCAAGGTGCTGGTGGAGGCAACTTCTTCTGAAGTCATTCCATGCAGGAAGTCACCGCTATTGAGAATCTTGAAAAGCAGTTTGTCACCTTCTTCGCCATATTTTCCCATCAGGGTGGACAGATTCTCCATTGCCGGAGTTTCTATCTGGCGAAAGCCGTAGAGTTCAAAGACGCTACGGATGGTGTTAAAAATATAATTTCGTTTTGACATTTCAAGGGGACCGAAATCTCTGGTTCCCTTTGGTATAGAAGGTTTCACTTTTTTGATATTTAAAAATTAAAAGATTAAAAAATTAAAAGATTGTTTCTAACTTTTATCATCTTTTTCAAATTTATTCTTTGTTGTTTTTATTATTTTTACAAGCGTCCCAATTATTTTATTGCAATCATCATTCATAGATTTGAAAGAAACATCATCTATATATTCTGTTGCATGAAGCAAATCTAACCAATATTGATTTTCTCTTGCCTCTTTCAAAGCGATTGACAATTTTGATACAAAATCGGATCGACTTTGTGCGAATACGCTCTCTGAGATATTTGCTCCAATACTTGTTCCACATCTAAGAATTTGTTTTGCCATAACATACTCTTTATTTTTATTAAGAAACTTAAAGAGGTTAATACAACGTATGGCATAATCTCTAGATAATTGAACTATAATATTATCAACAGATGATGTGTTCGGCATCAAAATTTCTTAATATTTTAATTTCTTAATTTCTTAATTTCTTAATTTCGAGTTAAGCACGAGTGATGGTTTGTTCTCTGTCAGGACCAATGGAGATGATGGTGATAGGAGTCTCCAGCTGCTCCTCGAGGAATTTGATGTAGTCCTTGAATTCCTGTGGGAACTGATCTTCTGAAGTATATTTTGTCATGTCCGTCTGCCAACCCTTCAGTTCCTTATAGACAGGCTCAATGCCCTCTTCTATGCTGTAAGGGAAGTCAGGTGTCTCAACACCATTCACCTTGTAAGCCACACAAGCCTTTATGGTTGGGAATGTGTCAAGCACATCACTCTTCATCATGATAAGTTTCGTAACGCCATTCACCATGATGGAATAGCGCAGAGCAACGAGGTCTATCCAGCCGCAGCGACGCTCACGACCAGTTACGGCACCATATTCGTGACCGATATCACGCATCTTCTGTCCTGTCTCGTCAAAGAGCTCTGTAGGGAATGGTCCTGCTCCAACTCGTGTGCAGTAAGCCTTCATGATGCCATATACCTCGCCTATCTTGTTCGGTCCAAGTCCAAGACCTGTGCAGGCACCTGCACAGATTGTATTGCTTGAGGTAACGAAAGGATAAGAGCCGAAATCGACATCCAACATAGTGCCCTGTGCACCTTCGCACAGCATGCTCTTGCCTGCTTTCAGCATCTTGTTTATCTCATGTTCAGAATCTACCAGACGGAACTGCTTGATATACTCTATACCCTCAAGCCATTTCTTCTCCACTTCTGTGATGTCATAGTCGGTATAGTTCATGGCACGCAAAGTCTCTTCGTGACGAGCCTTGTGGGCAGCATATTTCTCTTCAAAGTTCTCAAGGATATCCCCCACGCGAAGTCCTGTGCGGGCTATCTTGTCAGAATATGTAGGGCCGATTCCCTTACCAGTCGTTCCGACCTTGTTCTTACCCTTTGAAGCCTCTATGGCAGCATCCAGCACGCGGTGGGTCGGCATGATGAGGTGAGCCTTCTTTGAAATGTATAGGCGAGACTTCAGGTCGTGACCGCTTTTCTCCAAATCCTTTGCCTCGTCCATGAAGAGGTCTGGAGCCAGCACAACGCCATTACCAATGATATTTACCTTTCCACCCTGGAAGATACCAGAGGGAATAGAGCGGAGCACATATTTCTCACCATTGAATTCGAGAGTATGTCCTGCATTGGGACCACCCTGGAAACGTGCTATTACATCATACTTAGGGGTCAGTACATCAACCACCTTACCCTTTCCTTCGTCGCCCCACTGAAGACCGAGGAGCACATCAACTTTACCTTGTGTCATGTTTTTTATATTGAAGATTGAATATTGAACATTGAACATTGAACATTGACGACCCCCTCTAAATCTCCCCAAGGGGAGACTCCCTCCCTTGGGAGGGTCGGGGGGGGTCACTATAAAACGCGCCTGCAAAGTTAATAAAAAAATGTCTATATACGAAGAAATACATAAAAAACTTTGGTTTTTACACAGGTTTTTGTCTTCGTTTTCGTTATGGTTTTCGTTTTAGTACAATAAAACAGGTGCCAAATCGTTTTATAAGAGAATTATTGTATAAAAAAATGACCAGACGACATATCATAATCCTGATAACATTTCTCCTGACCCTCTGTGGTGCAGAAGTTTCTGCACAGAGTGAGTTTCTGCTCACTGGTAAGGTGATGGACAATGACATGAATCCTGTGGAACTTGCTTCTGTCTCCTGTCTTAGTCAGGGAAGAGCCACCATAACGAATATGAGAGGTGAGTTTTCAATCAATCTCATCTCTGCCGATTCTGTTGTGGTGAAATTCTCCATGATAGGCTACAAGAGCAAGACCCGTGTTTTCAAAAGACCTCGTGGCAGGCAGAATATCCAGATAACCCTGTCGCAGGACGAGACACTCCTTGATGATGTCACCGTAACGGAAAAGCGTCGTCAGACAGGCAGCACAGAGGAGTTGGACATAACAGACATGAAGATGTCACCATCTACGACTGGCAATGCTGTCGAAGAAATGATACAGACACAGGCTGGTGTCAGCAGTCATAACGAATTGTCTTCACAATATAATGTGAGAGGTGGCTCGTTTGACGAGAACTCAGTGTATATCAACAACATAGAGGTATATCGTCCATTCCTCATACGTTCTGGTCAGCAGGAGGGCTTGAGTATCATAAATCCTGACATGGTGCAGAGCATTGGCTTCTCTACCGGCGGCTATGAGGCAAAATATGGCGACAAGATGTCTTCTGCCCTGAACATACAATATCGCAAGCCACAGCGTACTGAAGGCTCCTTCTCGGCAAGCCTGATGGGGGGAAGTGTCTATTTTGGTTTTGGCAACAAGAAATTCTCCTGGGCAAACAGCTTCAGGTATAAGCAGACAAAAGCCCTGCTGAAGACCTTCGACACGACAGGCGAATACGACCCACGGTTCATTGATTACCAGACATACCTCTCCTGGACACCGAACCAACGCTGGCAGGTTGATTTCATCGGAGACATATCACAGTCGAAGTACAATTTCTATCCGAAAGACCGTGAGACGAAATTTGGCACTCAGGATGACATAAAGTCCTTCAAGGTATATTTCGACGGACAGGAGAAAGACCTTTTCCGCACATATTTCGGAGCCCTTACCATCAAGCGTAAAATCAATGCCAACACAGCCCTCTCACTCATCGGCTCTGCCTTCCATACAAAGGAGCAGGAAACCTATGACATACAGGGACAATACTGGCTAACCCAGACAGAGACACAGCAGAATCTGGGTGTCGGGACATACATGGAATATGCCCGCAACTACCTCACGGCAAATGTAGGCAGCATGAAGCTGATGCTCGAGAATAAGAGCAAACATCATGACATCCAGACAGCCTTCAGCATGAAATGGGAGAAGATAGAGGAAAACTCCCGCGAATATGAGATGCGTGACTCTTCTGGCTATGTAATACCTCATACAGGCAACAACCTGAACATGATTTACACCATAGCAGCAAAGAACACCCTAAGTGCCAGAAGAATAGAATTCTATGCCCAGGATTCGTGGAAGTTCACATCGCCACAGGAGTCAAATTTCTACACTCTCAATTATGGTATTCGCTTTGCCAACTGGTCATTCAACAAGGAGACCATCATCTCTCCTCGTGTAAGCCTTGCCGTAATACCTCATTGGAATGAGAATACCACCCTTCGTTTCGCTGCAGGTCTTTACTATCAGGCACCCTTCTTCAAGGAGTTGAAGGACACGACGACTGTCAATGGAGTAACCTATGCCACATTGAACAACAAGATAAAGTCTCAGCGAAGCATACACCTGATTGCAGCCTACGACCTGCGTTTCAAGGTTGCCAATCGTCCGTTTAAGTTTACTACAGAGGCTTATTACAAGATTCTCTCGAAACTCATTCCCTACTCCATCAACAATGTCAAGATAACCTATAATGGTGCCAACGAATGTGACGGATATATTGCCGGCATCGACTTCAAGCTCTATGGGGAATTTGTTCCTGGCACAGACTCATGGATATCCTTCTCACTGATGAAGACAGGCATGAAATACAGGGGTGCCACCATTCCCCTGCCTACAGACCAACGCTATGCCGTGAACCTCTTCTTTACCGACTATTTCCCAGGCACTGACCGCTGGCGTATGTCATTGCGTCTTGCCTTTGCCGACGGTCTGCCTTTCGGACCTCCTCATACCGACAACAAACGTCAGAATTTCCGTGCTCCAGCTTATCAGCGCGTAGATATAGGCATGAGCTTCAGAGCTTTCAAACGTGAGAATCAGAAAGACAGACGCTTCAATCTGAAGAACATCTGGATAGGTCTTGACTGTCTCAACCTCCTTGGACACAACAATGTCAATTCATACTATTGGATTACGGACGTCACAAACCATCAGTATGCCGTTCCTAACTACCTCACTGGCAGACAGCTCAACGGAAAAGTAACACTGGACTTTTAATGATTGAACATTGAACATTGATGCAAGAAAAATTAAAAGAGATAAAGCAAAGTTTCAGGCTCTATATGAACGGAGCCACAGCGCAGTCGCTTCGTGAAAAAGGCGTCAACTACCATCTCAACTGGGGAGTCTCCTTACAACATCTTCAGGAGATGGCAGCAGAGATTAGAGAAGACTTAGCAACCGACCAATTCCTCACTCTTCACTCTTCACTCTTCACTTTATCCTCTCTTCTTTGGAAAGAAAACATCCGCGAGTGTAAGATACTTGCCACCATGCTGATGCCAGCAGAAGAATTTCCTGCCGACCTCGCAATGCTATGGGTAGAACAGACACCCAACCAAGAGATTGCCGAGATGGCGGCAATGAATCTCTATCAACACCTACCCTACGCCAAAGATATGGCACTGCAACTCATTGCCCAGCCATACGAAATGGCACAACTGCAAGGCTACTGCATAATGGCACGACTGCTGACAACTGATATGGTATTGGACGACAGCGAGCTCAATGAATTCATTGACCAAGCCCAAAGCACCTTCAAATCCTTAACAATCAAAGGTCAGGAATCGTCAATATTCAATGTTCAATATTCAATATCCCTTCGTCACGCCATCCTCAACGCCATCCAGAAGTTATCACGACACACCCCACATCTGAATGACTTCTTCGAAATAGTCTTCTTTGGAAGATGTAATTAGTTGACTGTATATTAGTTACTTTTTCTCCAATACCTTATTGTGAAATAAACCATGAGTTTCCCCATCTCCGGGTCATAGATAGTCTCAGGAGCCCAGGCACACCCTATCTCCCCGAAACGTTGTGGGAATAGCGAGTCAATGCGAACAACCGTATGGGACCAGTTGATGAGGTCCTTCGATTTCATCATCACCAGTCCCCTGTTGTTACCCCATCCATATTTGTCACCATCGCGTTCCCATTCCGTATTGCGATACCCCATTCGTTTAGCAAACAGGTGCAAGTCTGTAGCCACTATATAATACGTTTCGTCATTGCTGCGATAGATTTGTTAAGTGAAACATGCGAAACTTTTATTAAACTAACTCTTCTTTCTTGTCAAGAGTATCACTACCAGCGTGAGGCACTCTGAGGCTGGTACAGCAAGCCACATGCCTTGCGGCAGGAGGAGCATAGGCATCAGAATGAATGCGGGAATGAGGAATATGAGACCGCGAAGCAGCATATACACCGTAGCGCGGGTGTTCTGCTCAATGGATTGGTAGTATCCGATGATGGCAACATTCAGGGCAAAGAATATTGCCGAGGCAGCAAACAGGGGAAGTCCTGCCGTAGCAATCTCATAGGGTCTGGTTCCAGCATGCAGGAAGAGTCCGATAAGGGGCTTTGCTCCAAGTGTCAGCACCGCCGTTGCCAACAGTCCGCAGATGGTTGCAGTGCGCAGGCTTAGCCTGAAGGCTTCACGGACTCGGCTGTCGTTGCCTGCACCATAGTTGAAACTGATGATAGGCTGTGCCGACTGCGCGACGGCATTGTTTACCATGAAGACTATCGGATAGAGATAACATGCCACGCTGAAGGCTGCTACGCCGTCTTCTCCCAGTTCCCTGATAAAGACGTAGTTGCCTGCAAGCAGTATCATTGACATCGCCAGTTCGCCCAGCATAGAGGAGAAGCCGCTGCGAGCCATATACCAGATGTTTCGGGTTGTAAGGTAAGCACTGGTAAGACTGAGTTTCAGGCGGCGGATATGAAGTGTCTGTGTACGGAAAAGCATATACCATACCACCATTCCGGAGGCTACGGCACAACAGAGCGTTGAGGCAAGGGCACTGCCTGCAATACCCATATGCATGGGAAAGACAAAGAGCCAGTCAAGAAAAATGTTCAGGATGCCAGGTATAATCTCCAATGAAGCAGCGTATTTCGGAGAGCCGTCAAGGCGAATGACGAAAGTGCCAACCATCTGGCTGATGATGAATATGCAACCAGGAAGTATGAAGAGCAGATACTCCAATGCCAATGGCATGAGGGCATCGCTGCATCCCATCAGTCGTAGAAAGGGCACTCGAAAGACATAAACCAAAGCGGCAAAAACGGTCATCAGCAGCGAAGCAACCTCAAGTGCCTGGGTGATATTGATATCTGCTGCCTTGTTATTGCCCTGCGACAGATGGATGCTCGCCACGACTGATACGCCCACACCAAACATCAATGATATGCCTGTGGTCATCAGGAACAGCGGCGCTACAATATTGATTGCCGCCAACGCATCGCTGCCCACCCCCTGTCCGACGAAGATACCATCGGCTACCGTGAAAAGAGATGCAAACACCATAGACAGCAACGTTGGGAAGAAGATGCTGTGAAACAACGGCTCTATCTTCGCCTTACCAAAGTCTATGCTGTCCCTTTTCAGGTTTTTCATCTTTTTTGCCATAAATACCAACCGTTTTTTCTTTAGTATTTCCATTGTTATATATAGCGACTGCAAAGGTACTTCTTTTTTTTGATATAACAAAATATATTACCCCAAAATGGATACTGCGAAAATTATCAGTATTCCGCCATTTGGAGGGAAACACCAAGGTGATGGAAGACATCTTCAGTTACTGCCTACGAATTAGGCAAGCGTCTTGTCAGCAAGTGTTAGGTAATAGGTCCTATTCCGAAGGGTCTCACCCTGTTCGAGAGGTCTCCGCAAGACTTTCCGAAGGGTCTCGCCCTGTTCGAGAGGTCTCCGCAAGACTTTCTGAAGGGTCTCGCCCTGTTCGAGAGGCTTCCGCAAG
>ODAJ012097380.1_pt1 | contig 10313 bp, 6 predicted proteins | sample 1539241 | NCBI WGS metagenome assembly ODAJ01 (sample SAMN02144231, study PRJEB22623) | gut metagenome | biome: sheep rumen | host: Ovis aries | place: New Zealand
GTATCGGCCTGAGACCGCGGACAGCCGACAAATTGAAATAAATGCCCATTAGGCTCGTTTCTTATGGTATAATAATCTGCAGGAATGACACGAACCGGCGTGAACCGGAGGGGGGATGGAGAGATGGATCATATGCAGGAAGTAGAGAAACTGAGGGCGCGCACGGATATCCATTTTAACTGTGCACAGTCCTTGCTGGTGCCTTTTCGGGATGTGACGGGGCTGAGTGAGGATGAGTCGTACCGGCTGGGGAGTCTGTTTGGAAGCGGCATGCATCATGGCGGGCTGTGCGGCACACTCTCTTCTGCCGCGATGATCCTGGGGATGGCAGGGTTTGGGAAGGATGTTTCTACCGCCATGATCCGTGATTTCAGGAAACGTCATGAAAGCATACAGTGCAGGGATCTTCTGGCGGCATCAGCCAAACGCGGGATTCCGAGAAAGCCGCATTGCGATGGCCTTGTGTTTGAGATGACGAGATTTCTGGATGAGACGCTGGCAGGCAGTACGATTGCTCTGCAGGACAGGCCAACGGTATGAGTGGAAATGAAAAAAAAGCGCTGATTGCGATGAGCGGCGGTGTGGACAGTTCAGTCGCGGCTGCTTTGATGATCCGGGACGGATATACGTGCATCGGCTGTACAATGAAGCTTTTGAACCAGCCGGAGGGCGGTCTTGACGCAGCAGCTGGCCTTGACGCAGGAGCCGGGACGGAAACTGCAGGTGGAAGCCTTGAAACGGGAGCGGCATCGAACCCGCATTCATGCTGCAGCCTGGATGATGTGGAGGATGCGAGACAGGTCGCACGCAGGCTCCATATGCCGTACTATGTCTTTAACTTTACGTCTGATTTCGGGGAAAAGGTGATCGACCGTTTCGTGAGGATCTATCAGTCGGGTGGCACCCCGAATCCATGTATTGATTGCAATCGATATATGAAGTTCGACCTGCTTTACCGCCGTGCAAAAGTCCTGGGGTGCGACGTAGTGGTGACGGGGCATTACGCCAGGATCCGGTTTGATGAAAAGAGCGGCCGGTGGCAGCTTCTCCGCTCGAAGAATCCCGCAAAGGACCAGACCTATGTCCTGTATTCGATGACGCAGGATCAGCTTGCGCATACAGTTTTTCCGCTGGGCGAATTCCCGGACAAGGAAGCGGTGCGCGCGATGGCGGACGGGTATGGCTTCGTGAATTCCCGCAAGCCGGATTCGCAGGACATCTGCTTTGTGCAAAGCGGGAAGTATGCGGATTTTATTGAAAGAAGGACCGGGAGAAAGGCGCCTCACGGTGACTTTGTGGATGAAGAGGGACGTGTGCTGGGCGAGCATAAAGGGCTGATCCGCTATACGATCGGCCAGCGCAGGGGCCTTGGGCTGGCGCTTCCGGCACCGCTTTATGTCAGCAGGATCGATACAGCAAAGAATCAGGTTGTGCTCACGCCCGAGGACCGCCTTTTCTCGAAGCGGCTGGTCGCGGAAGACTTTAACTGGATCTGGCTGCCGGATCGCGGCGCGCTGGAAGGGGCATCTCCGCCTGCCGGATATGAGGTTGAGGTGACCGCGAAGCCGCGTTACCGTGCGAAGGAAGCGGCCGCAACGGCCAGGGTTTTAGAGGGGGGAAAGGTGGAGATCCTGTTCCATGAACCGCAGAGGGCCCTGACGGTTGGCCAGGCGGTTGTGGTATATCGGGGGGAAAATGTGGTTGGCGGAGGCACGATCTGTGCGGCGTGCAGTGCGGCTATATCATAGCTGCTGAAAGATCGGCTTTGGGAAACATTGTCCGGGGGGAAGATGAAGCAGTTCTTTTTTCTGACAGGTGAATATGCCGCTTACCATCTGTGGCTTGGAGAAGGGATAGATGAGGTCCTGGTCGAGGCTTTGTTTATCTATACTGTTTTGCAGGTTTGTTTTGCGATTGGCCTGCGCGGTATTTTCTCGAAGCTGAACGCGAAAAAGTGGTGGGCATTTCTTCCGGGAGTTAACGCGGCCTATCTTGGCGATCTGTGCGGATGCAGGGCAGCCGGCATCGTGATTGCGTTGTGCAAGCTGGTATTTCTCGTGGCATCCGAGGCGACTGTGAGGGTCTTTACCATTCCACTGATAGATGAGAAGAGCATCTCGTATCACTGCGGCATTACGTTGCTGCTGTTCGCCGGAGCCTTTCTGGTGAGGACGATTGCCGGTTTCTTTTTGTACCGGAAGCTGATCCGCAGATTCCGGGCTGAGCGGTGGTGGATGATCTTCTTCCTCCTTTTTCCGAATCTGACGGTATTGTTTTTCGGCTTTCATCCGGGGATCTGGTAAGAAAATGCGATGGTTCGGGACGGTGACAACGTTTCAGGCGGATTTGTTTTGGGGATAATGGCATGAGCAACATACGGGAGATTTACAGATCAGACAGGGGAAAAGCGTCATGCTTCATCGAAGTGGCTGCGGTGATCGTGCTGGTGCTTGCCTTGGCTTTTCTGCCTGCAGGCGTGCTCCATGGGGAGGAGCTGATTTCCGCGGACGGTCTGATCGAGTCGGACACAGCCCAGGCAGAGGGGGATGATGACGCGTTCAAAGACCTGGAGGCATCACGCGCGGTCAATGAGAAGACGGCGGGGCCTTCCGCGGATGTGAGCGAGGTCGCCATGTCCCAGGAGGAGATGATCTGGTATGTGCGGGGGATCAGCGGAAAGCTGGAGAACATCCGGCTGTATTCCGGGATGGAGCAGATTCCGGTATCCGAAGCAGGGCTGCTTGGCGAGGAAGGCGGACCTGCGCCGAAGACGCTGATCCTGATCGACAATTCCAATTCCGTGGCGCATGCATTTCCCGATGGACCCGACAGGATCAATGCGATCCTGACACGCCTGATCTGGAACCATCAGATCGGGGAGCGCTTTGCCATCAAGACCTTCAATGAACAGACACAGACGGTTCTGGATTATACCGACAATTATGATGAGCTGAGGCTGAAGCTGGAGAACATCATCTATCAGGATCAGGATACCTATCTGCGCAACGTACTCTTTGAACAGATCCATGCGCTGATGAATGACGGGGAGGATGCGTACAAGCGGATCGTCCTGGTTTCGGACGGGACGGACGACAGCAGGCTCGGGGTGACCTATGAGGAGCTGACGGACCTGATCAACAGGGAGGATTTCTTCCTCCCGATCTATACGGTCGCGCCGGATTACCTTCCGGCGGAGAGTGAGCTGGATAAGCTGTTTGCCCTCTCAAGAAGGACGGATACGCCTTACTATTTCCTGCCGTCATATGATGTTCCCACGGACGTGGCGGACGGGATCGTGGCGGATGGGCACAGGATCGCCTATTTCCGGATTCCGATCCCGGTGGAATACCGTACGGGGGAATTCCGGGGGTTCACGCTGTCTGTGACAGATCCGGACGGGACGTATACGCTCAATCATACACTGATGATGCCTCCGTCCCGGGAAAATGAGATTGCGCAGGTCCAGTCGGAAAAGGCGCGGCTGGCACAGGAGGAAAAGGAGGCCGCCAGGGCATATTCGCAGTCGGAGACGGAAGCCGAGAGGGCAAGGCAGGAGGAGATGGCGCAGCTGACTTCCAGGGTCGATGAACTTGAGAAAAATGGCGGCGCAGCACAAACGCTGTCTGACCTGGAGGAGCGGATCAAGGCGCTTGAGAACCAGAATGTGGTAAGGGAGAGCGAGGAAGAGCGGCAGAAGGAGGAGGCTGCTTTGGGCGGCGCAGATGCAGCGGATCCGAATGAGACGGAAACAGAAGTCTATGGGGTCAGGAGTGACCTGATGGAAGAGATGCTGGTCGAGAACAGGGACTATTTCTTTGTGCGCAGCATCCGGAGCGTGATCTGGGTCGTGATGGGCATCATCCTGCTCATGCTGATCGGATATGTGATCTATGGCGACCGCACACGGAAAAACCGGAGAGAGTTTGAAGAGCTGTCTGATTCAGAGCAAAGCCAGGAGCTTCCGCCGGATCTGACGAAGCCCCTTACAAAGGGTGTGATCCTGTATGATCCGGTTCAGCCCCAGATCCGGTATTCCATCGGGATCGGGCAGGATCAGGTCATCGGACGCCTGCGGACACGCTGCGACATCGCATTTCCCCTGGACCACTTCATGGCAGGAAGGCAGGCGCGGATTTTCTTCCGTGACGGGAAGGTATTCGTGGAAAACCTCGATTCCGGCGATACCCTGAAGCTGGATGACGTTCCGGTGCAGGGAACCCGGGAGCTTGCGAACGGCGCGAGACTGACCCTGGGCATGACGAAGCTGACGGTTCAGTATGAATGAACCCGGTTCGTCTCCGCCTTTGGCGGGCAATGGGATGAAAAGTGTATGAACAGTATGCGTGAATATGTGAATGAGGTGCTGCAGGATCCCAGTACCTGGGTGATGGCCGCGATCCTGGTGATCATGCTGGTGGTTGTGATCGTGCTGCACAGAGCCAGAAAAAGGCGTGAGTTCATTTATGAAGTAAGCGCCAGGGACCAGAGGCTGGCGGAGCTGGATGCCCGGGTTGCCAATCCGGAGTATATCATGAGGACAGGACCGGGCATGATCAAGCGGTATCCCTATGAAACATCTTACCTCAGCGCAGCGCTTGCCCAGAGGCGGTTTGAGAGCAGCTTTATCGGAATCCTGGTGGAAACGGAGATGAGGCGGGAGCGTTTCTTTACGGATATCTCCACGCCCATCGAGGTGGGCAGGGATTCTGCCTGCGCGATCACGGTGTCAGACGATAAGCTTGCCCCGCGGCAGTTTGTGATGGAACAGAAGGACGGCAGGATCGAAGTCCGGAATCTGGATCCCCACAGACGGATGGTGATCGAGCGGGGAGATGCTTACCACCGGGTGTCAGACAGAGCAGTCGTGCTGGAGGAGGGAGACGTGATCCATGCGGGGGAAAGCAGGATTTCCATTTCCTTCGGACAGTAAGGGGCTGGCAGGGGACGTGATTTGTAATGCATTGTAACAAGTCACATCCACAGGCCGGCCCGCTGACGGGGATGTGACTCGTTACAATGCATGGCAGATAAGGAAGCTTCCGTATGAGCACAGTCTTGACTTTTTACAACGAACAGATCTATTACCGGTACCTGCTGCCGGCTGATAATAACGCGGATCATTTTGTGACGCTGGTCGGGAAGAAGCTGTGCCTGGAGCGTAATCTGAAGCTTCACCTGGAGGTCATTAACCGGACGTGGCGTGTGATCCCCGGGAGGGGTTATATGATAGGTCCGTCTCCACATCAGGCTAAAGAGGACCGGACATCGCCTGACTCCGAAGGAGTGTGCCCGCCAACGGCGGGCAGGAGAACCCCGGCATTCCCGGCCGGGGGGAAAGGCTCTGTTGCCGCGCAGGAGGGGCAGGAGGAATCCGGCAGTGCCATCCCCTCGTCTTATGCGCTGAAGGATGGCATGCAGCTGGAGATCCGGACGCAGGATGGATGCGTGATCGGGGTTTTGGTCCGGGAAGATGAGTTCCTGCATCCTTACAGAAAGTACGCATTTCCGGGGGCCGGAAGGGTGGTGGTCGGGACGGACGACACCTGCGATATCCGGATTCCGGGGCAGCAGGCGTTTTGCTTCCGGATCGATCAGGAGAGGGAGCAGGCTTACCTGGAGAACCTGTCAGACGGTACGCTTTACCACAATGCGATTGTTGTGCGCGGGCGTGTGCAGATTCAGGTGGGGGACGAGATTGACTTTCCGGGAAACCGTCTCGTTTATCTTGGATCTGCTCTGGCACTGGAGCATGAGGAAGGGGTGAAGACGGAGCTTGCGCAGTGCTCCGGAGAGGAAGACGCGGCGCAGAGCGTGGCGCAGAAGGATGGCGCGGATGTGCCGGAGGAGGCGGAGAAGCTGTACCGGCGCTCTCCCAGAAAGCTGGAGAACCTGGATACCGGCGTGATCGATATCGAAGCGCCGCCGGATCCCTTTGTACAGAGAAAGCTTTCCTTTCGCCAGATGGTGGGCAATTCCGTGCTGATGGTCATTCCCATGCTGATGGGCAGCATGCTGATGATCATTGCGAGCAGACAGCAGACTGGAATGACAGGACTGTTCATGTATTCCGGCCTGGTGATGGCGTTGTCTTCCGCGGTCGTAGGGATCATCTGGGCCGTGGTCAGTGCCAGGAGTTCGGTGGCGGATCAGAAGGCACAGGAGAATCATCGGTTTGAAGCGTACAGCGCGTACCTGATTGCAAAGGCGGATGAGATCCGCGGCCATTATTCGGCAAACAAAGAGCGGCTTCTGTCACTTTATCCGGATGCCTCGGTCTGCCTGGATTATAACAGCGAGGGGACGAAGCTGTGGAACCGGAACTGGCGGCAGGATGATTTCCTGAAGATCATGGCCGGGATCGGGAACATTCCGTTCCAGATGGAGATCCATACACCGGAGCCGCATTTCTCCATGACGGATGATTCCCTGCGCATGAAGCCGGAATGGATCAGGAAAAATTATGAGACCCTGTATGATGTGCCGGTCCTTCTGGACCTCAAAGCGCATCCTCTGTGCGCCCTTGTGGGAGGGGAGGAGAAATTCGGCGCATTCGCGCTGATGCGTGCGCTCGTGCTGCACCTTGCCGCGACACACTGCTACACGGACGTGAAGCTCGTTTTCCTGTATGACAGTGACGTGGAGGCGGAAGAATGGGAGTTTGCGAAATGGCTTCCCCATACCTGGGCCGAGAACCGTAAGATCCGCTACACGGCAGGTACGCCCTCCGAGATCAGCGATGTCTGTTATGAGCTGACGCGGATCTTCCATGAACGGCTGGACAGCCGGAAAGGGAAAATGGAAGACGGACGGAACAAGGAAGTGCCGCTGCCGTATTTTGTGCTGTTTTTGTCTGACCCGCGGCTGATCGAGGGGGAGCGGCTTTCCTCTTATGTGTATAAGAATGCGGAGAAGGCAGGCCTGACGACGATCATCCTGTCTGACTTCAGGGAAAACCTTCCCAATGAATGTGAATATTTCCTGTACCGGAATGAATTGTTCGAGGGAATTATTTCCGCAGGCGGGCGGACGGTGATGACATTTGACAAGGTGGAAAGGGATGAGCTGGAGGCGTTTGCCCGCGGGATTGCGGGCGTGCGGGTCAAGGAGACAAGCAGCGGCGGCGAGATTCCTTCCGCAGTCACCTTCCTGGAAATGTACAAGGTGAGTACGGTGGATCAGCTGCGTGTCAGGGAACGCTGGCTGAAAAACCGGACCTATGACAATGTGCGTGCGCTTCTAGGGGTGAAGGGGGGCGGCGAGCCGGTTTACCTGGATCTGCATGAGAAGTACCATGGCCCCCACGGACTGGTGGCGGGCACCACCGGCTCCGGAAAGAGTGAGACCTTGCAGACCTACCTGCTTTCGCTGGCGGTGGAGTACAGCCCGGATGACATCAGCTTCTTTGTGATCGACTACAAGGGCGGCGGAATGGCGAACCTCTTTGAAGGACTTCCGCATCTTTCCGGGTTCATTTCCAACCTCTCCGGACCTCAGATCAACCGGGCGCTTGTGTCCATCAAGTCTGAGAACCGCAGGAGGCAGATGCTCTTTAATGAGGCCCACGTGAATAATATCAACCGCTATACCCGCCTGTATAAGGAGGGTGCTGTCAGAGTGCCGATCCCGCACCTTCTGATCGTGATCGATGAGTTCGCGGAGCTGAAGAAGGAAGAACCTGATTTCATGCGGGAGCTGATCTCGGTCGCCCAGGTCGGAAGAAGCCTTGGCGTGCATCTGATCCTTTCGACCCAGAAGCCCTCCGGGACGGTGGACGACAACATCTGGAGCAACTCTAATTTCCGGCTGTGCCTGAGGGTTCAGACAAAGGAAGACAGTGTCGATATGCTGGGGAATCCGGATGCGGCTTATATCACGCAGGCCGGGAGAGGCTATCTGCAGGTGGGAAATCAGGAGCTGTATGAGATGTTCCAGTCCGGGTACAGCGGGGCGGCCTATGCGCCGGAAGAGTCCTCTGACGGTGAGGCGACCTCTTTGCTTGACCTGACAGGACGGACGGAGTATACGTATAAAGGAGCTGTAAAGGCCGCGGGGCAGGCGCAGGAGCGTTCTCAGCTGGATGCGGTCAGGGAGTACCTGGCCGGGATCGCCGCCGCGGAAGGGTATGCCGGCGGGCACCAGCTCTGGATGCCTGTTCTGGGGAATCCGATCTATCTGGATGCGTTTGCCCCGTATCAGGAGCGTGCGGCGGATCAGGGCGGATACGGCCGGTCGGTGCTTTCGGATGGGCAGTTTGAGCTGTCCTGCGTGATCGGGCAGATGGATGATCCCCAGAATCAGGCGCAGGATCCCCTTTGGGTCGGCTTCGCGGAGGGCGGCCATCATGCGGTGATCGGTTCAATCGTCAGCGGGAAATCCACGCTTTTGCAGACGATTGTTTATTCCCTGGTCACAACGTACCCGCCCAATGAACTGAATGTCTATGCCATCGATTACTCCAGCAGGTTCCTTGCGGCGTTTGAAGAGCTGCCGCATGTGGGCGGCGTGATGTTCGACGGGGAGGAAGAGCGGACAGCCAGATTCTTCAATATGCTGGATGAAATGCTCGAGGAGCGGAAGAAGAAGTTCCGGGGCGGCAACTATGCGCAGTATGTGAAGGCGAATGGCGTGGAGGATCCGGCGGTTCTGCTGGTCATCGATAATTTTGCCGCCTTCAATGAGAAGACCCAGGAGAAATACCTGCAGCGCCTGATCAGGCTTTCCAAGGAGGGTGTGAGCTGCGGGATCTTCCTGCTGATCTCAGCCGGGGGCTTTGGCATGAGCGAGCTGCCGAACCGGCTTGCGGAGAATATGGGAACGGTTCTGACCCTGGCGCTTCCTGATAAGTTTTCCTATGCGGATGTGCTCCGGCTCACGAGAGTGAACCTGATGCCGGAGACACAGCTTCGGGGAAGGGGATTGTGCAGGGTCGGGGAGGGTGTCCTGGAATATCAGACAGCCCTGGCTCTTCCTGCCGCGGATGATTTTCAGCGGATGGAAAGCATTCGCCGAAGATGCGCGCAGCTGAATGCGTTTGGAAATGGATACGAGGCGAGGCGCATTCCTGAGATTCCGGAGAATCCGACGATCGATCTGTTCCTGGCCCTGCCGGGTGTCCAGGAGGCGCTGGGAGATGACAGGTATCTGCCGGTCGGCTACAGGAAGGACGATGCGAAGGTCTACAGCCTCGACCTGCATGAGGTCTACTGCTGCCTGATCGCAGGTCAGAAGCGGTCCGGAAAGAGCAGCCTGATGCGTCTGATGGTCCTGGAAGTGCTCAGGAAGGGCAGGCTGTCTGCCGGCTTAGCTCAGGCGGGTACAGCCCACGCAGATCCGGCTCAGACGGGTACAGCCCAGGCGGGTACAGCCCAGGCAGATCTGGCTCAGGCGGGTACAGCCCAGGCGGGTGCAGCTCAGGCTGGTTCCGCTCAGGCAGGTCCGGCTTCGGCAGGAATTGCTTCGGCCGACGCGCAAAAGGGATCCATATCCCCGGAGGAATCCGATTACGCCAAGACGGTCCTGATTGATCCGGATGGAAAGCTGAAAGACCTGCATGGGTGTGATGGCCTCAGGCTGATCACGACCCCTGAGGAGCTGTATGAGTACTGCATCAATGAACTGACGCCAGTCTTCCACGAGAGGAATGTGAAAAAACATGTCCTGGCGGAGCAGGGACTGGAAGGGGAAGAATACTATGAGGGAATGGCCGGGTACAGGCCGGTGTTCATTTTCATCACAAACCTGGTTACATTCATGAAGCAGGTACATGCGGATACCCACAGCATGAAGGAATTCATGGGGACACTGCTCCGGAAGGGGGAAGGGCACAAGATCACCTTCATCGCCATCCTTCCGCTGGAGGACCGCGGGGAGGCTGCCGGGTACGAGGCATTTAATCTATTCACCCAGTACCGCACCGGAATCCATACAGGCGGGAACATTTCCCAGGATCCCTATCTGTCCTTCGAGACCGTGGACTTCAAGGAAAGGTCAAAGGCCGGACGGCCCGGAACCGCAATGGCGCCGGAGATGGGAACGGCGGAGTACGCCGTGCAGCTTGTGATCCCGTATGCGCGCAGGAAGGGAAATTATTCATGGTGATCATAGAATTAAAGGTTCCTTCGCTGGGGACAAGCTATAGTTTTCAGGTGAATGAACAGCGGACAGCGGGCCGGCTGCTTGAGGAAATGCTCAGTGTCCTGAGGCAGAAGACCGGGGAAGCGGAGGATGCGGAAGCGTCAGGGTATGAACTTTTCTCTGCGCAGCAGGGACAGCGGATCAGGAAGGATCTGGCGCTGGGCGCGCAGGGGATCGGA
>ODAJ012108288.1_pt1 | contig 10313 bp, 6 predicted proteins | sample 1539241 | NCBI WGS metagenome assembly ODAJ01 (sample SAMN02144231, study PRJEB22623) | gut metagenome | biome: sheep rumen | host: Ovis aries | place: New Zealand
CATCAAGGCGGATGCGTGACGAGAGAGGAGCGAGGCCATGAGACTCGCAGATACCGGACTGTCGGCCCAAGACATCAGGGACAAGGTCGACACGTACATGATCGAGACCTACGAGCGCTTCGACTTTTTGGCCGAGAGCGCCAAGGACCAGTACCTCTACGACGAGAAGGGTGAGCCCTACCTCGACTTCTATGCGGGAATCGCCGTGAACTCGGCCGGTAACTGCAACGAGCGGGTGGTCGAGGCCGTCGTGGAGCAGGCACGCACGTTGATGCAGACCTTCAACTACCCCTACACCATCCCGCAAGCGCTGCTGGCCGAGAAGGTCTGCCAGACCATCGGCATGGACAAGATCTTCTACCAGAACTCCGGCGCCGAGGCTAACGAGGCCATGATCAAGATGGCCCGCAAGTACGGCATCGAGACCTTTGGCCCCAACCGCTACCACATCGTCACGGCCAAGATGGGCTTTCACGGCAGGACCTTCGGGGCCATGTCGGCAACGGGGCAGCCGGGCAACGGGTGTCAGGTGGGCTACGGCCCGATGACCTACGGCTTCTCGTATGCGCCATACAACGACCTGCAAGCGTTCAAGGATGCCTGCACCGAGAACACCATCGCCATCATGGTGGAGCCGGTCCAGGGCGAGGGTGGCATCCACCCGGCCACGCAAGAGTTCATGGGCGGCCTGAGGGAGTTCTGTGACCGGAACGAGATGCTGCTGCTCGTCGACGAGGTACAGACCGGTTGGTGCCGGACGGGCAAGGTCATGAGCTACATGCACTACGGCATCAAGCCCGACATCGTTTCGATGGCCAAGGCGCTCGGCGGCGGCATGCCCATAGGAGCCATCTGCGCGACGTCCGAGGTTGCCAAGGCCTTCTCGGCCGGCTCGCACGGGAGCACGTTTGGCGGGCACCCGGTCAGCTGCGCGGCGGCTCTGGCGCAGATCGAGGAACTCCTCTCCCGTGACCTCGCGGGCAACGCGGAGCGGGTGGGCAGCTACCTCATGGAGCGCCTGGCGGCATTGCCCCACGTGCGCGAGGTGCGCGGCCAAGGCCTCATGATCGGCATCGAGTTCGACGACGCAATAGACGCGGTGAAGTTCAAGCATGAATGCGTGCGTCGACATCTGCTGCTCACCGCAATAGGGAACCGCGTCATACGCCTGGTCCCGCCGCTCATCGTGACGGAGGACGATTGCAATGCGGCGTACGAGATTCTCAATGCGTCGATCGAGGCTCTTGTCGGGTGAGGCAACCCCTCAAGCATTTGAAGCCGTCGGGCCATCGATGACAATCGGCTGGCCCGACGTGCTTTTGCCTTGGGGAGGAAATGGTCTGGCTCAGAGCGCAAGCCACGCAGGCGCCAAGCGCGCTCACGTCTCGGGGAAGCGAGGATGGCTTCCCTCCAAAAAGTGCCCCTCACATTGCCGCGGGGGAACTCGAACCGGATAGTGCCCCGTGTAGCAGGCGGTGCAGTACCCGCCTGCAGGCACGCACCGCAAGAGTCCCGGCAATGACAGGAAGGCGAGGGAGTCTGCCCCGATGAACGAGCGAATCTCCTCGGGCGAATACCGTGCGCTTATCAGCTGGTCCTGCGTATCGGTATCGATGCCATAGAAGCAGGGCCAACGGACCTCTGGGCACATGATGCGCACATGCACCTCGCGTGCGCCGGCGTCGCGCTGCATGCGGACGAGCTGTCGCATCGTCGTCCCCCGCACGATGGAGTCGTCGACCATCACGATGCGCTTGTTGCGGACGCTGTCCCGTAAGGCGTTCAGCTTCATGCGAACGCCCAGCTCGCGCATGCCCTGGGTCGGCTCGATGAAAGTCCGAGCCACATAGCGGTTCTTGATGAACCCCTCGCCATAGCGAATGCCCAGCTCGGCAGCGTATCCCTCTGCTGGCGGCAGGCCCGAATCGGGTACGCCGATCACGAGGTCTGCCTCGACAGGCGCCTCGCGTGCCAGATTGCGCCCCATCGAAAAGCGCATGCCATACATGGTGCCACCGCATTCCACGGAGTCGGGACGCGAGAAGTAAACGTGCTCGAAGATGCAACGCGCCTCGGCAAGGGCGGGGGCGCCCCACTCGTTCGACAGCTCCTCGTCGGAAATGCGCACAATCTCGCCGGGGTACACCTCGCGCACAAAATGGGCGCCGATGGCGTCAAGCGCACAGGTCTCGCTGGAGACGGCCCATGCGCCATCGTCGGGTTTTCCGAGTCTTCCGATGACAAGGGGCCTGATGCCATGAGGGTCCCGAAAGGCATAGAGGACATCTTCGCAGAGCAGAACGATCGCGTAACCACCCTCGAGCCGTGCCATCATGTGCCTGATTGCCCTGCGAACACCATGAAGCCGTTCTGCCTTCAGCCCTATGAGCAATGCGGCCGCCTCGCTGTCGCTGTCACTTCGAAATCGCGCACCCTGCCTCATAAGCTCGTCGCGGAGCTCATCCGCATTGACGAACGTGCCATTGTGCGCCAGGGCGATGGTGGTATCGCCAAAGCTTGATAGGTGGGGCTGAGCGCAGTCCCAGTCACGTGCGCCTGAAGTGGCGTATCGCACGTGCCCGATGGCCGCCCTGCCACGCAGTGCCGCGACGTCTCCCTGGGAAATGACCTGGTCGACGAGGCCGAGTCCCTTGCGCATCAGAATGCTGTCTTCGTCGGCTGCGGCGATGCCCGCAGACTCCTGACCTCGGTGTTGCAGTGCCTTGAGGCCAAAGTACACGTGACGAGACGCATCCCCTCCAGGCGACCAGACCCCAAAGACCCCGCACTCCTCGCGCAGATGATCAAAGTCCTGCCACATGGCCCCTCCCATGGTTTTCGAACGCTGCATCCATGCTGCGAGGAGCCTGTTGCGAGACGATTGCACCTTTGCGTCAGGCCAAAGACATGCTCGCAACGATTGGGTATCCATGCGATGACCTGCGTTTGTCCAGCTCGTAGCGGCTTTGGAACGGATTTGGAGACAGGTTTTGCGGGGCAATAGACTTGTCCCTGAGAGTCGTGGACTCATGTGAGGAGCGCCGAGATGAACCTGCTTGTGTCCGAAGGAAGCCAGTCACCAGCCCTACTTGCGCTTGAGGATGGAACCTGCTATTTCGGTCGCGCCTGTGGTGCCTTGGGCGAGGCCTTTGGCGAGGTCGTCTTCAACACCTCGATGGTGGGTTTTCAGGAGATCGTGACCGACCCGAGCTACGCCGGGCAAATTGTGACGCTCACCTATCCGCAGGTGGGCAACTACGGCGTAAGCGAGTCGGCCATGCAGTCGAGCGGCACCGCACTGCGCGGCCTGGTGGTGCGCGACCTGTGCCACACGCCGTCCAACTGGCAGTCCATCGGCAGCTTTCCCAACTTCCTGCGCGACCACGGCGTCGTTGCCATCGAGGGGGTGGACACTCGCGCCCTCACGCTGCGCATCCGAAGCGCTGGCGCCATGCGGGCGGCAATCTCCACGGTCGACCTTGATCCCGAGAGCCTAGTAGCCCGCGTTGCCGCCAGCCCCGCCATCAGCACGCACAACTTCGTGGCCGACGTGTCGCCCCGCGAGGAACGCGTGATGCCTGCCACGCCACAGGCACTTCGCTCGCGCGAGGAGACAGGCCGTGGGGCCTTGCGCGTGGTTGCCTATGACTGCGGCGAGAAGCGTGGCATCGAGGAGGAGCTCGCAGAGGTCGGTTGCGAGGTGGTGGCCGTTCCCTTTGACACGCCCGCCTCGCGCGTGCTCTCGCTAAAGCCCGACGGTGTCTTCTTCTCCAACGGTCCTGGCGACCCGCGGCAGGTGACGCAGACGGCACGCGCCGCGGAGGACCTGTTGGGCAAGCTTCCGGTCTTTGGCATCTGCCTGGGCAACCAGATCATGGCCCTGGCGGCTGGTGCGAGCATCGAGAAGCTGCCCTTTGGACATCACGGTGGCAACGAGCCCGTGATGAACCTGCTCACCCGCCGCGTGGAGATCACGGCGCAGAACCACAACTATGGCCTCGTCTTCGACAGCATGGGGACGCTCGTCCCCGAGCTTTCCGGCGGGGAGACGGACCACGTGCGCGACCTGCGCCATTGGGTCGAGCGTGGCATAGCTCCGGTGGTGCGGACGCCGCGCCTGGGCCGCGTGCGCCTCACCCACGTGAACCTCAACGACGGCACGCCCGAGGGCATCCAGTTCCTGGACCTGCCGGCCTTCTCCGTGCAGTACCACCCCGAGGCGTGCCCAGGGCCGCACGACTCGCGCTACCTCTTCAGGGCCTTCGCCCGCCTCATGGATGCGTGGCGCGAGCGCAGTGAGGGCGAAGCTGCCGTGAGCCCCGACTACCTGTCCATCGACGTGCGCGAGGGGAGGCCCCATCATGCCGAGGCGTGACGACCTGCACAAGATCCTGATACTGGGATCGGGACCCATCGTCATCGGGCAGGCCTGCGAGTTCGACTACTCGGGCACGCAGGCGTGCCGCGCGCTGCGGCGCGCGGGCTACGAGGTGGTGCTTGTCAACTCAAATCCCGCGACCATCATGACCGACCCCGAGACGGCGGACCGCACCTACGTGGAGCCCATCACCGTCGACGCGGTGACCGGCGTCATCGATCGCGAGCGTCCCGACGCGCTGCTTCCCAACATGGGTGGGCAGACGGCCCTCAACTGCACCGTGGCCCTCGGCGAGGCGGGCATGCTGGAGCGCTTCGGCGTGGAGGTGATCGGCTGCGACCTCGACTCCATTCGCATCGGCGAGGACCGCGAGCTGTTTGCCGCGGCCATGCGTGACATCGGCCTCGAGGTCGCGGCCTCGGGCTTTGCCCATGCGCTCGACGAGGCAGTGGACATCGCGGAGGGGCTGGGCTATCCGGTGGTCGTCCGCCCGAGCTTCACGCTGGGCGGCGCGGGCGGCGGCATCGCCCACGACGAGTGGGAGCTCCGCAACATCGCCGGGCAGGGCCTTGCGCTCTCCCCGACGACGGAGGTGCTCGTGGAGCAGTCCGTCGAGGGCTGGAAGGAGATAGAGATGGAGGTCATGCGCGATGCCGCGGGCAATGGCATCGTCATCTGCTCCATCGAGAACCTCGACCCGATGGGCGTACACACCGGCGACTCCATCACCGTGGCGCCCGCGCAGACCCTCTCCGACGACGAGCTGCAGCGGCTGCGCGACTATTCACTGGCGTGCCTCGAGCGCGTGGGCGTGGCGACCGGCGGCTCCAACGTGCAGTTTGCCGTGAACCCCGCCGACGGGCGCGTCATCGTCATCGAGATGAACCCGCGCGTGAGCCGCAGCTCTGCCCTGGCCTCGAAGGCCACGGGCTTCCCCATCGCCAAGGCGGCCGCCCTGCTTGCGGTGGGCTACACCCTCGACGAGATCGTCAACGACATCACCCGCGTGACCCCCGCCTGCTTCGAGCCGTCCCTCGACTACTGCGTGGTCAAGGTGCCGCGCTTCGCTTTCGAGAAGTTCAAGGGCACGAGCGAGACGCTCACCACGCGGATGAAGAGCGTGGGCGAGGTCATGGCCATCGGGCGCACCTTCGAAGAGGCCCTGCAGAGGGCCCTGCGCTCGCTCGAGGACGGCCATGCCGGCCTGGGCGCCGACGGGCACGACGACTTCGACGAGGACCGCTTCGACCAACTGGTCGCCACGCCCACCCCCGAACGCATCTTCTACGTAGCCGAGGCCCTGCGGCGCGGCTGGAGCGTGGACCGCGTGGCGCAGGCCTCCCGCATCGACCCCTGGTACCTGCATCGCATCGCCGACATCGTAGCTGCCGAGGCGGCCATACGCAGGTTGGGACTCACCGGCCTCGACCGCGCGCACCTGACGGCCGCCAAGCAGATGGGCTTCTCGGACGCCCAGATCGCCTGGCTCTGCAACAGCACCGAGGAGGTCGTGCGGGCCGTGCGTGAGGTCTTGGGGGTGCGCCCGGTCGTGAAGACCGTCGACACGTGCGCGGGCGAGTTTGCGGCGCAGACGAGCTACCACTACCTCACCTACGAGGAGGGCGATGCCTCCGAGCAGGTGGCGGCGGCAAAGCCCCGCGTGCTCATCCTCTCGGCAGGCCCCAACCGCATCGGGCAGGGCATCGAGTTCGACTACTGCTGCGTTCACGCATCCTACGCCCTGCGCGAAAAGGGCTACGAGACCGTGATGGTCAACTGCAACCCCGAGACGGTCTCGACCGACTACGACACCTCCGACCGGCTCTACTTTGAGCCGCTCACCTTTGAGGACGTCATGAACGTGGTGGAGGCCGAGCAGCCGGCGGGCGTCATCGTCACGCTGGGCGGGCAGACCCCCATCAAGCTCGCTCGGCAGCTCGAGAAGGCGGGTGTCCCCCTCATGGGGACGGGGTCCGACGCGATCGACCTAGCCGAGGACCGCGACCGCTTCTCGGCGCTGCTCGACCGCCTTGACGTGGCCCATCCGCCCTCGTCGGTGGCCGCCACGACCGAAGAGGCGCGCAGAGCGGCGCGTCGCATCGGCTATCCTCTCATCGTGCGCCCCAGCTACGTGCTGGGAGGTCGCGGCATGGCCATCGTGTACGGGCTCGACGAGCTTGCCACCTACATGGCCGAGGCCGCGCGCGTAACGCCCGATCACCCCGTCTACCTCGACGCCTTTCTCGAGGATGCCATCGAGCTCGACGTGGACGCCCTGTGCGACGGCACCACGTGCTACGTGGGCGCCGTGCTCGAGCACATCGAGGAGTGCGGCATACACTCGGGCGACTCGGCCTGCTGCTACCCACCCTTCTCGCTCTCCGACGCGCTGGAGGAGAAGGTGCGCGCCACCACGCACGCGCTGGCCTTGGCCTGTGGCATCCGCGGCCTGCTCAACGTGCAGTTCGCCGTCAAGGACGAGCAGGTCTTTGTCATCGAGCTCAACCCCCGTGCCAGCCGCACCGTGCCCTTCTCGAGCAAGGCGAGCGGCGTGCCTTTGGCCAAGCTCGCGGCGCGTGTGATGGCCGGGGAGGCCTTGGCCGACCTGCCCCTGCCGCCCGAGGTGCGCGAGACCAGCTACTTTGCGGTCAAGGAGGCTGTCATGCCCTGGTCGAGGTTCCCGGGGTCGGACGTGCGCCTGGGTCCCGAGATGAAGTCGACCGGCGAGGTCATGGGCGTGGGCGTCAGCTTTCCCGTCGCCTATGCCAAGACGCGGGAGGCCATCGACTACGAGATGCCTGCGGAGGGTACGGTATTCATCAGTGTGCGTGACGCCGACAAACGGGCCATCGCTCCCGTAGCCTTCTCGCTCGTCCTGATGGGCTATCGGATCCTCGCCACGCGCGGTACAGCCAAGACCCTGCGGGCGGCCGGCATCGCCTGCGAGGTGACCAAGCGGGTGGGAGAGGGGCATCCCAACGTGCGCGACGTGCTCGCGAGAGGGGGCGTGTCCTTCATCATCAACACGCCCCACGGGCACGACTCGCGCGGCGACGGTGCGATCCTGCGTTCGGAGGCGGTGAGCCGGGGCATCACCAACGTGACGACCCTCTCCGGGGCCACGGCGCTGCTCCAGGCGCTGGCCGTGCTCCGGGCAGGAAGGCTCCCGGTGTGCGCGCTGCAGGACCTGGCGCCTATGGGGGAGCCGGCATGAGCGTGAGAAGCGCGGCCGCCACGGCCGCCGGGCGCACGGTCCGCGCGGTGCTGCACGGCCTGCTGCACCGCGCGGGCTCCCAGCTGCCGGGGCGCGTGGCGCTCGCGATGGACCCCGAGGTCGTCGCGCACCTGCGACACAAGGCGCGCGCAGGCTCGGCGGTGGTCTGCGGCACCAACGGCAAGACGACGACCACCAACCTGATCGCCGCCGCGCTCGAGACGGCGGGCATGCGCGTCCTGTGCAACCGCGATGGGGCAAACATGCTGCCGGGCGTGGCCTCGGCCCTGCTGCCGGGACGCACCGCGGACTGGGCCGTCATCGAGGCGGACGAGCTCTCCTGCATTCACATCCTGCCCCAGTTGCAGCCCACCTACCTAGTGCTGCTCAACCTCTTTCGCGACCAGCTCGACCGCTCCGGCGAGATCGACCACGTGCAGGACGTCATCGTCCAGGCGCTGGCAGCCTCGCCGACAACGACCCTCTTGGTGTGCGGCGACGACCCCCTCTGCATGGGCGTGGCCGAGCGAGCCCAGGCAGCTGGCACCACGGTGCTCACCTTTGGCATCGACGAGGACCTCGGCCTGCCGGGCGACCGCGTGCCCGAGGCCCGCTTCTGCCAACGCTGCGGCACCGAGCTCTCCTACGCATACCACTCTTACGCGCAGCTCGGCGTCTTCCGCTGCCCTGCCTGCGGCTTTGCGCGACCAGAGCTCGACTACCGGGCCACCCACGTGCAGCTGGAGCATGCGGGCGTGGCCTTCAACCTTGCGTGCAACGGGATGGAAGTCTGGCGGGTGAGCATGGGCGACGGAGGCGTGTACCTCATCTACAACCTGCTTGCCGCCGCGGCGCTTTCCCTGCTTGCCGGGGTGGAGCCGGCCACGTTCCAGCAGACACTCGATGGCTACGACCCCGGCAACGGCCGGCTCCAGCACCTGGTGGTGGGCGGGCGCCCAGTGGTGCTCAACCTTGCCAAGAACCCCACCGGCCTCAACCAGAACATCGCCCTCATGCTGGCCGACGACCGCCCCAAGGCGGTCCACATCATCATCAACGACGAGGCCAATGACGGGCATGATGTCTCGTGGCTGTGGGACGTCGACTTCGAGCGCCTTGCGGGACGCTCGGACGTGCGCATGGTGACTGCCGGCGGGCTGCGTGCCAACGACCTGCAGGTTCGCCTGAAGTACGCGGGCATCACGGCAGCGATTGCCGCGCAGGTGAGCGATGCGCTCGCACAGGCAGACACGCTGCCAGCCGAGGACCCGCTCTATGTGCTCACCAACTATTCGGCGCTCTGGCCCACCAAAGCGGAGCTCGAGCAAAGGAGCCGGCAGGATGGGTAACGGACGCGCGCTGCAGATACTGCACCTCTACCCCGAGCTGCTCAACCTGTACGGTGACTCGGGCAACATCCTGGTGCTGCGCAAACGACTCGAATGGCGGCACCTGGGCTGCACGGTGCACGAGGTGCACATGGGCGAGCGCGTCCCGCTCACAGGCATTGATCTGGTCTTCATTGGCGGCGGCTCCGACCGGGAGCAGCGCATCGTGTGCGGCGAGCTTCAGCGGCAGCGCTCTGAGCTCGCGGCCTTCGTGGAGGACGGAGGCGTGCTGCTGGCGGTCTGCGGCGGCTATCAGCTGCTCGGCCACAGCTACCTCATGGGCAGCGAGGAGGTTCGCGGGCTCTCGCTCGTGGACCTCTACACTGACCGAGGCAGCCCGCGGCTGATTGGCAACGTGGTGGTGGAGAGCCGCATTGCGCCGCAGCCCATCGTGGGCTACGAGAACCATGGTGGCCGCACGCATCTGGGCACGGGGGTGGAGCCGCTCGGGCGCGTGCTCTTTGGGCATGGAAACGACGGGAAGAGCGGCCAGGAGGGCTGCCTCTACCGCAACGTGGTGGGCACCTACGTGCACGGGCCGCTGCTGCCCAAGAACCCGGGCGCGGCCGACTGGCTCCTCTCCCGGGCGCTCGAGCGGCGCGGGAGCACTGGCGAGCTTGAGCCGCTCGATGACACCGATGAGCTCGCCACAAACGAGGCGATGCGCAAGCGACTGCTTTGACGAGCGAAGGCTCAGAACTTGCGCACCCCGAAAGCGCGAGACGCCGAGGTCTTGCCCCGGGCGCCCCTGCGAGCTACGAAACGGATGGTACTTCGAGTTTACGCGTCAAAATCGGTGGTGCGGGAGACCTCGGCCCACTTCTCCAGCTCCTCGAGGTGTGCGTTGAGCGCGCCGCGCACGGCGGCCAGGGCGTCGGAGCCCAGGTAGAGGCGCAGCGGGGTGTCGTCGGCCTCGACGGCCTTGACGATGGGGTAGCCGGCCTTCAGGGGGTCGCCCGTCTGCTGGCGGGTGTTGATGTTCTAGGCCACCGAGCGCTTGTGTGCAGTCTCGGCGTAGTCGCCCACGGTGTTCTCGGAGTCCTTGAGCGAGCTGTCGTAGAAGTGCGTGCGGAAGTCGCCTGGCTCCACGATCACGGCGTTGGGTTCTACCGCGGCAACAGCGACACCTGGCTCGCCGATGCCATGCCCATAACGTACCTGAGCCTGCGGGAGGCCTAAACGCTAGCGGCGCCCCGCGCAGCTGGGTGCGCAGGGCGCTCGTTTGCGTCGGGGGCGAACCGCCTGCTACTTGGCCGCGTGGCCACCAAAGACGTCGAAGTCCATGGTGTCGAGCTTGGCGTCGATGGCCGCTATCTCCTCAGCCGTGATGGCG
>ODAJ012180457.1_pt1 | contig 10313 bp, 7 predicted proteins | sample 1539241 | NCBI WGS metagenome assembly ODAJ01 (sample SAMN02144231, study PRJEB22623) | gut metagenome | biome: sheep rumen | host: Ovis aries | place: New Zealand
CGGCGTGGTGCTGGTCGAGGAAGGGGATTATATCGCCCGGAAGGTGGCGCAGATCTGCCGCAGCAAGAAATGGCGGCTGCCCGGACTGGAACGGTTTTTGTACGACCTGCTGGAAACGATCATTGCACAGGATCTGCCGCTGCTTGAAACGATGGAAAAGCGGCTGAACGCGATCGAGGAAGCGATCCTGCGCGGCAAGGTGGAGGCCTATCCGCAGGCGCTGAACGATATCCGGGGCGACTTATTGGATCTTCGCGTGCATTATGAGCAGCTGATCGACCTCGGACAGGAACTGGAGGAGAACGAAAACGGCTTCTTCCGCGAGGAAAACCTGCGTTACTTCCACATGTTCACCGAGCGCGTCATGCGGCTGCAGGACATGGTATCGGGACAGCGGGAATACGTAGTACAGCTCCGCGACCTTGTGCAGGTGCAGATGGATGTGAAGCAGAACCGCATCATGACGCTGCTCACGGTCATCACGTCGATCTTTCTGCCGCTGACGCTGATTGCCGGATGGTATGGCATGAATTTCAAATATATGCCGGAACTGGACTGGAAATACAGCTATCCCGCCGTCATTCTTGTGTCGGTCGGCATTGTGATCGCCTGCATCTGGTACTTTAAGAAAAAGAAGTGGATGTGAGGCGCTGAACGTTCAGAGAGCCTCTTTGCCATAAAAAAATCGCCCCGCTTGTCGGTATCGCATCGAAGCGCCGATCAGCGGGGCGTTATGTATTTTGAAAGGGTATGGCGGTCAGTTTAGGCTGATCCAGCTTTCGTCTGCGGGATTGTCGCGGAAAGCCAAGAGCGCCGGGATCTGCTCGGCGCGGATATAGCCCGTGTCGGCGGCGACGGTCAGCAGCGTGTCGTAATCGGAAGCCGACACGTTGACAAGATTGTGCTCCGCAAGGCGGTCGGCGGCTTTCTGCATCCCGTAGGTGAAGATCGAGACAATGCCGAGCACCTCGGCGCCGGCGGCGCGCAGCGCTTCGCATACATCGACGACGCTGCCCGCGGTGGAGATCAAGTCCTCCACGACAACGACCTTGGTGCCGGGGTCGCAGCGGCCCTCGATCTGGTTCGTGCGGCCGTGATCCTTCGCCGTTGCGCGAACGTAGCCCATCGGGAGCTCGAGAATCGTGGCGACGATGGCAGCGTGCGCAATGCCCGCGGTGCTCGTCCCCATCACGGCCTGACAATCGGGATAGTGGCGGCGGATCAGCTCCGCCAGCGCGTTTTCCACATTGGTGCGTACCGCAATGTCCGACAGTGTCAGGCGGTTGTCACAATAGATCGGGGCCTTGATGCCGCTCGCCCAGGTGAACGGCGCGTCCGGCCGCAGAAAGACGGCTTTAATTTTCAAAAGATCGGCAGCAATTTCGCGTTTCATGCAATGCCCTCCGCAAATTCCCGGCTTGCGCGGTGATAGGCCTCGACCGGATCGGCAGCGTCGGTGATCGAACGGCCGACGACGATGAACGTGGAGCCGAGCTCATGCGCGAGCGCCGGGGTCGTTACGCGCTTCTGATCGCCCTTGGCGTCATTCGCAAAACGGATGCCGGGCGTGACGGTGATAAAGTCCGGCCCGCACGCCTTGGCGACCAGTCCCGCTTCGAGCGGCGAGCAAACAACGCCGTCGCAGCCTGCTTCCTTGGCGTTTTGCGCATAGTGGCGTACGGTGTCCTCCATCGTATGGTCGATCCACAGCTCGCGCCGCATCACGTCCTCGCTTGTGCTCGTCAGCTGTGTGACGGCAAGCAGCAGCGCCTTGGAGCCTTTTTCGTCGAGCGCGCGGCGGGCGGCTCGCATCATTTCAATCGAACCGGCGGCATGGACGTTCACCATGTCCACGTCCAGCTCGGCCAGCTTCAGCATCGACTTATAGACCGTGTTCGGAATATCGTGCAGCTTGAGGTCGAGGAAAATGCGGTGTCCGCGCGCCTTGATCTCGCGCACGATCGCGGGGCCGTTGCCGTAAAACACCTCCATGCCGATCTTTACGAACGGCTTGACATCGGTAAACTGATCCAAAAAGGTCAGCGCCTTTTTCTGATCCTGAAAATCACATGCGATAATGACTTCTCCCGTCATCGGTATGCCCTCCCTGTTAATGCCTGTATGGATGAAACGCCAAGCTGATGGAGCCGCGTTTGTAAGTCGTTTTTGATCTTGACGATGCACAGCGGGTCGATCAGATTCTGCGTTCCGATCTCGACCGCGCTTGCGCCCGCCGACAGCATCTCGATCACATCGTCCGCCGAAGCGACGCCGCCGCAGCCGATGATCGGGATATGCACGTGCGGATAAACCTGATACACGCGGTACAGCGCCATCGGGAAGATACCCGCGCCGCTGACGCCGCCGGTCACATTGGCAAGGATCGGCTTGCCTGTGCGTGGATTGAGCCGCATGCCTAAAAAAGTGTTCAACAGCACCAGTCCGTCCGCGCCCGCGTCCTCGAGCGCCTTGCACATTTCAACAAGATCCGGGCATTGCGGCGTGCATTTGACGTAGACCGGCTTGGATGTGACGCGCTTGACGGCCGTCAAAACCTCGACCGCGGCTTTCGGATCGGTGCCGAAGCTCATACCGCCGCCGTGGACGTTCGGGCACGAAATGTTCAGCTCGATCATGCCGACAAGCGGCTCCGGATCGAACCGCGCGGCGCACTTTGCGTATTCCTCCACGGAGAAGCCGCCGACGTTGGCGAGCACCTTGCCGCGATAAATCTTTTCGAGCGCCGGAAAAATCTCGGTCACGACCGCGTCCACGCCGGGATTCTGCAGCCCGACCGCATTCAGCATCCCGCCGCCGTATTCCGCAATGCGGGGCAGAGGATTGCCGTTTCGCGGGTGCAGCGTCGTGCCCTTGATCGAAAAGCTCCCGACCTCGTTGATGTCGTAGAAATCCAGATAATCGAACCCGTAGCCGTAGGTGCCGCTTGCGGGAATCAGGGGATTATCGAGCGTGACGCCCGACAGCGTTACCGTAAGCTCGCCCATAGAATCTCCTCCCGGTCGAACACGGGACCGTCCTTGCAGATGCGGCGCATCCCGCTTTTCATTTCGACGGCACAGCCCATGCATGCGCCGAAGCCGCAGCCCATCCGCGCTTCGAGCGAATACTGCCCGCTGCTTTTGAGCACCTTGTCCGCCGCCTGCAGCATCGGCAGCGGCCCGCATGCGCAAAACGGCATGGCGTCGAGGTGATGTCGCTGCACAAGCAAGACGGCATTTTCGCCCTCGCTGTCATAACCGATATAGGCGCGCACCGGCAGCGAACGCAGCGCATCCCAGAACAGCGCCTCCTTCGGCGTTTTAAAGCCGAACACGACGGTGACATGCACGCCGTTTGCAGCTGCCGCCCGGATCAGTCCCAGCAGCGGCGCACAGCCGATGCCGCCGCCGAGCACCAACAGCTCACTGCCCGGTTTGGGAATCGTGAACCCGTTTCCGAGCGGCAGCAGCGCCGAAAGCGTTTCGCCCTTGTAATCGCGCAGCAGCCGCGTGCCCTTGCCCACGGCGCGGTAAACGATGCGCAATTCATCCCCGTTCGTCTCGCAGATCGACAGCGGACGGCGCAGCGGCACGCCGGGAATCGAAAGATTCAAAAACCGGCCGGGCTGCACCGAAACGGGTACGTCGGGGCGCAGCCGCAGCGAATAGGTATCGGGCGCGATTTCGTCGTGCCCGAGGATTGTGCAAAGGGATTCGACCGCCATGGTTATGCGCGGTACACGGTTTCGTCGAGCGCGTTTTCGCTCTTGGCGACCGCCATGGCGCACGCGCTGTCGCCGACGACGTTCAGCGCGGTGACAAGCATTTCAATCGGGCGGTTGATCGCAAGGATCAGGCTGTACGCCATCAGCGCCAGTTCGCTGTCGAAGCCGACGCCGGACAGGATCGTGAACAGGATGACCGCGCCCGCGCCCGGAGCGGCGGGGGTGCCGACCGAAGCGATGATCGCCAGGACGCCGATCAGAAGCAGCGTCGGGAAGCTGAGTTCATAGCCCGCGCAGCCCGCAATGAAGATCGTCGCAATGACCTGCATGATCGCGGTGCCGTCCATGTTGACGGTCATACCGAGCGGCAGGACGAACGAAGCGATTTCCTCATGCACGCCGAGCTCCTCAACGGTGGTTTTCAGGTTCAGCGGCAGCGTGGCGGCGCTCGAGGAGGTCGAGAAGCCGAACAGCGCGACTTTGCCGATCTTTCTGACAAACGGCAGCGGGTTAAGGCCCGTGAAGATTTTTACGACGAGCGCATAGCCGACGAACAGGACGAGCAGCAGCAGCGCCACAGTCAGCAGCACATACGCGATGGCGGGACGCAGGTGCGACACGCCGTAGGCCGCGCAGGTGCGGGTGATCAGGCAGAAGATCGCAATCGGGCCGAAGTGATCGACGACAAAGCCGAGCACCTTGTTGATGATTTCGCTGATCTCCTCGCAGAGCTTCGGCAGAACCGTGATTTTTTCCTTCAGCGCATTCACCGCGAGGCCGACCGCAACGGCGGTCACGACGATCGCGAGCACGCCCCCGTTATTGGACAGCGCGGAAACGAGGTTGTTCGGTACGGCGTTGAGGATGATCAATAGCGGGTTGCTGCCGGTGTTGCCCGCGCTGCCCGCCATATCGAGCGCCGTGTTGCGGAACGCGCCGAGGTTGAACGCCACCATGCCGACGATTGCCGCAAGGACGATCGAAACGACGGTCGTGAGTAAAAACATACCGATGGTCTTGGACGAGATGCGGCCGAGCTTTCTCGAATCGGAGATCCGAAGCATGGCCAGCACGATGCTCGTGAACACCATCGGTACGATAACCAGCTGCAGCGCCTTGACAAAGAGCTGCCCGATCAGGTAGAACAGGCCGATCGCCTTTTCATTGCCCGCCGCGGAAATATCCGCAAACAACAGATTGTTGATCGTGTTCCATGCCGCCGTGTTGCCCGCTGCGGTCAGCGATTCGCGCAATGCGATCACGCCGAGCCCACACACCACCGCCGCGACCATCGCGACCAGCATCTTCACCGTCAGCTTTCTTGCCCCTTGCTTTTGCATCTGTTTAACCTCCCGATATAATAGCAGCCTTCACAGCGCCGGAGCACCGTGAAGGCAGGATAAACAGACATGGCTCGCGCGCAGCTTTGCGCCGAATCCCGTTATGATCGCCTTCACAGTATCCCGTACTGTATTAAAGTCGCTTTTCGAAATGATTATAAAGACAGATTCCGCGTCTGTCAAGCGAAAATCAAGACTTTGCCGTTTACTTTACGGGATTCTTGCGTGCGGTTTACAAACGTTTACGAAACGGAAACGGCCGCCTGACCGCGCTTTTGCCGCCGCTTACAGATCGGTGAGCTTGAGCCGCTTGACCTTGCGGAGCGCGAAAGCGTTGATGCAGAAGGAGAAGCCCGCTGTGAGCAGGATCGAAAGCGCAACGCCGGACAGCGGGATTTCCCGCGCAAAATGCGTCGCGACCTGTTCGAGAAAGCGAACGATCAGAACGCCGAGCACGCCGCCGAGCACAAGCCCCAATACGATGCCGAGCACGGTCGTCAGCACCATTTCGCGGGACATGTAGCGAATGACCTCCTTGGTCGTAAAGCCGTTGATCCGCATGATCGTCAGTTCGCGGTTCTTCTGCGTTAAGGCCATGTTCGTGAGATTCAGCAGAATGAACACCGCCATCATGCCGGCGGCAACGATCATAACGAGCGTTACAAGCGTCAGCACCGAGGCGATTTTCTGCGCACTGGAGCGCGTTTCCTCTATGGACTCGATCTTGACAAAGCCTTCGATATTCCGAAGCGCAGCCTCGAGGGCTTTGCCGTCGCCGCAGCTGGAGGTCCAGATCGTATTCGGCTGATACGGCTTGCCGAACACCTCGGTATAGCCCGCTTCGGAAAGAAACAGATTTCGTCCGAAATAGTTTTCATACACGCCGGCTACGGTCGCGGTATGCGGGTTCATCTCGGCATCGAACAGCGGCACCGTGTCGCCGATCTGCCAGTTTTTCGTTTCGGACATGCGCAGATGAATCAGCATGCCGCTTTCGGGAAGCGTCAGCGGCTGGCCGGAGCCGTCGGTTTGCAGGGTATAATACGGCGCGATGGCGTCGGTTGACCCGGAAAACACGAACGAGGCCTCCAGTCCGTCGTCCGTATCGACAAGGACGGTATCGGTACGCAGCACCGAATAGGCGGCGCCGCGCTGCGCTAAGATCGCTTCTATGTCCGCTTCGGCGGACGCGGATACATCCGAATCAAACCGGATGCTCTGCTCATACCGCTGTATTTGAGAGAACTGGCGATCAATGGCCGCGTCGATGCCGTGCTGCAGCGTAAAGCCGATCATCAGCAGCGTGCAGCTGCCCGCGACGCTGACGATCGTGATCAGCACGCGGCGCCGGTCGGAACGCAGGTTCCGCAGGATCAGGCGCGAATACAGCGGCAGAATACTCCGCTTGCCGCCCTTGCCCCTCGGCGCGCGCTGCGGCGCACGATCCTGCATCAGCTCCCGCGCAGGGGCCTTCACCAGCCGTGCGCAGGCGAACCACACCGCAAAGGCCGACAGCAGCGTGCCGAGCACCACGACGAGCACGGTTTGCAGCGGCAGGAAGCTGAGAACGGTTTTCGGATAGACGTAGAGCGTGGAATGGGCATACGTAATGAGCGGCTGTATGCCGAAGGCGCCCAGCAGGATCCCGACCAGAATCCCGAGCACCGTGCCGCTGACGCCGTACAGGATGTATTTCAGGGCGATCTCGCGGTTGAAAAAGCCGAGCGCCTTGGTCGTGCCGAGCAGCTTTCGCTGATCCTCGATCATGCGGCCGACCGTCGCATAGATGACAAGCTCGCCGACGACCACAAACAGCAGCGCAAAGGTGATGCTGAGCCGGTCGATGTTTTCGGCGGAGGCTTCGGCCTGAATATAGCTGCCGTTGCCGTGCACATCGAGCACAACCCAGCGGCATGTGCCGAGCGCATCGAGCTGCGCCTTGGCGTCGTCGAGTTGCCGGACGCCGTCTTCATAGGCCAAAACGCCGTCGGCATACTTCTGTTCGCCCTCGGCCAGCTGTGCCTTGCCGTCCGCAAGCTCCTTTTTGCCGTCTTCTAACTTTTGCAGACCCTCGGCATACTGCGCCTTGGCATCCTCCAGCTCGTCCTTTTTCTCCTCGAACAGCGCCAGATTTTCTTCGTATTCGGCAAGCCCCGCTTCATACTGCGCCTTGCCCTCGTTATACTGCGCCAAGCCGTTGTTGTACCGGTTCTGCCCGTATTGATACTGCGCATAGCCCGTGTTGTACGCTTCTTCGCCGCTTTGGTACGCTTCGCGCCCCGCAAGATAGTCCGCGTGCGCGTCGTCCCATTGCTTCAGCTGCTGCATTCCGGCGTCGTACTGCTCGGCGACCGTTTCATACAGCTCCTCCGATTTGATGGATTCGATCTTGGCGGCAACCTCCGGGTCGCTGAGATCGACGATCCCGGACAGGGAGGAATCGACAAGCTCATCCATCGACGGGATAATGTCGATCGCAATCGTGTCGGTAACGGCAAATTCCATGGCCGTCATGTTCGGATCGTCTACGCTTGTCACCGGGCTTGCCTCCGCCCATGTGACCGTATTTTCGGGGTAGATGTCGTCCACCGTGTCCTTCAGCAGATCGCGCACGTCGGACTTGAGCGTTTCAATCTGGTTATAGCTGTCGATCAGCTGCTGGCTGCCGGAATCAAGCTGCTGCTTGGCGCTGTCCAGCTGCGAGCGGCTGCTGTTCAGCTGCCATCTGGCCGCATTCAGCTGATTGCGTCCGTCTTCCAGCTCCGCTTCGGCGCTCGCCAATTCCGCTTTGGCAGCTTCAAGCTGCTCCCACGCATCCTTTAATTGCGCCTCGCCGTCCGCAAGCTGCGCTTCGCCGTCCGCGATCTGCTGTGCGGCGTCCCGAAGCTCCGCCTCGGCGTCGAGCAGCTTTTGTTCGCCGTCAGCGACCTCCTGCGTTTTTTCGTCCAGCTCGGCGCGGCCGTCGAGCAGCTCCTGCTTCGCGTCGTTCAGCTTGGCCTGTCCCTCGTCGATCTCGCTCTGAAAGCGCCCGCGGATCGACGCCTCCCGCAGCGCGGCGCTCGGCCCGGCGATTTCGGTAAGCGCAGCAAGCGGCACGCGGACCGCATCCAGATACGCCTTGCTGACGGCGGGCAGCGCGGCGGTCGCGGCGAAGCGAACCTCCGCCTTCATATAGCAGCCCTCGAGCGCGTCGCGGTCGAAGGCGTCCGGCAGGACGACGACGCAGCGCGGCGCGATGATGACGTTCGGCATGCTGTAGTAATCGGGATAATAGACGATGCCGGCGACCGTGTAGGTATCGCACAGCAGATAGGAGGCTTTTTCGATATGCACCGTATCGCCGGGCTTGACGCCGAGCGAATCGGCGACCGTCTGCTCCAAAAGACATTCGGTCACAGCCTCAGGCTGACGGCCTTCGAGCAGAAACGGCGTATTGATGCGCTCGGTTCGGGAAACGACGACCACGCTCTGCTTTTCACCGTCGGAAAAGATTTCGCCGCTTGTCGTGAAAGCACCCTCGGCGTCGGCCACCTCCGCAAGCGCGCGGATCGTGTTCAGATCGTCCTCGGACAGCAGCATCGTAGACAGCACCTCCGCGTCGCGGAAGTGCGTCATCGCGTAAAAGTTGCTGGCCTGTGTCCGGAGCGCTTCGGCGGCGAAGCTGATGCCGAGGTAGGCGGCAACGGCAAGCGCCGCGATAATGACAATGGACAGATAGGATACCTTGCTCCGCAGAATATTGCGGACGGCGTCCTTTCGCTGTGTTTTCTTCATACCGGTCACCAAATGATCTCCGCGGCGGGCAGCGGATGTGCGTTGTTGCGGATGCTTGCGATCCGGCCGCCGCGCAGCTTGACGACGCGGTTCGCCATCTTGGCAATCTCCGCGTTATGCGTAATCATCACGACGGTCGTGCCTTGGTTCTTCACGATATCCTCCACGACCATCAGAACCTCCTGTCCGGTCTGGAAGTCCAGCGCGGCGGTCGGCTCATCGGCAAAGATGATGCGCGGATTCTTCACCAGCGCCCGCGCGATGGAAACGCGCTGCTGCTGACCGCCGGACATCTGCGCGGGGTAGTTGTTTGCGCGCGATAAAAGACCGACCTTGTCGAGCGCCTCCTCCGGCTTGATCGGGTTTTTGGAGATTTCCGCAATGAACTGGACGTTTTCGATGGCGGTCAGGTTCGGCATCAGGTTGTAGGCCTGAAAGATAAAGCCGACGTATTCGCGCCGATAGCGGGTCAGCTCGTCGTCGGTCGGGTGCGAAAAATCCTTGCCCTCGATCAGCAACTCGCCGGACGTAGCAAAGTCCATGCCGCCGATGATGTTCATCATTGTGGATTTGCCGCAGCCGGATTCACCGAGCACCACGACGAACTCATTTTCATAGATATCCAGATTGATCCCCTTCAGCACGCGGATCACGCCCTCGCCGGACGGGAACTCCTTGACGATATTCCGCAGCGAGATCAGCACCTTTTTATCGCCGTAGAAGGGGAGCGACAGCCCCTTTTCCTCCAGCGTGATCGCGGCGAGCGATGCCATGCGCTCGCAGAGCTTCAGCTCATCGTCGTCATACAGCGAACCGTCCGCCTTGTTGACGACGATCACGCAGCCGATCGTTTCGTGCAGATTGTCGAGCGGCACGCACAGCAGCGTCTTGACCGGCACGCCCTGATCCTCGAAGATGCTTCCGTCGTAGCGCGGATCGTGCAGCGCGTCCTCAATCCGGATGGACTTGCCCGTCTGCGTCACGACGCCCTCGATGCCGATGCCGTTTTCCACGGTTACGCCCGTCAGATCGACCGGCCCGATATGGAACATCGGGGACAGCATATTGGTCTGGGGGTTCAGCATCCAGATCGCGCCCGCCTCGCTTTTCAGCTCGCGGATGATGATTTCGAGACTTTCCGACAACGCTTCGTCGATGTGCTCGACCTCCAGCAAGGCCTCCATGATGGCCCATGTCGCGCGGGAAAAACGTTTTTCGGTCGTTTGCATACGGCACTCCTTATATAATGGAAAATAGTACATACAGTATACTACTTCCTTTGGCGGTATTCAAGATATAACGGCGGCGCATAGACGGATTTGCGGGACAGTTTTCCCAAAAGAAAAAGAACCGCCCGCAAAGCGGACGGATCAAAACGAAAGGGCTCAGCCGTTAAGTCCCTGTACGACGCCGGCGATGAACGAAATCACATACAGCACCGTCACGACGATCGAGACGATCAGACCGATCTTCTG
>ODAJ012078339.1_pt1 | contig 10312 bp, 13 predicted proteins | sample 1539241 | NCBI WGS metagenome assembly ODAJ01 (sample SAMN02144231, study PRJEB22623) | gut metagenome | biome: sheep rumen | host: Ovis aries | place: New Zealand
GTGGCTATTGTCCAACATGATATGCGGCTAGAACGATCGACCTATGAGGTCTTGCAGATTCTTAGCATCTCATTGACAGACAAAACTCACCTTCGAGACCTGTTCGATAAGACTAATTTCAACGATGTCAAAGATCGATTTGGTCCCCTCATTCCGGGGCTATTTGATTAATATTTAAACTCGTCCCATTTTAACGGGACACTAATGATTCAACATAGTATTTCTATATTGTCATTCCTGCTTCTAGTACAAGTTTGACGAGTTCTTCCATTGTATCTACATATGTATCGGAAAGTGGTATATTGTCCTCTGCATTAAAAGGTTGCCATTTGATATTCTTAACAAGCCCAACTTTCCCTTTTGCATAAAAACATCCTTCTTTACCGTATTTCTTTTTAAACCCGTTTGCCAATAGCACTTTTTCCGTTATTTCCATTATCTTAAATATATGTATTATACATTATTTCATTGAAACCACATAATCTAGTCCAAGTAAATCTATAATCTGGCGGATTTGACGATACTTTTCATCTATACCAGTTTTTATATAAACCACCTTATTCCCGATTTTACGGTATGATGACATTTCCATCCCTTTTTGATAATCTGTAATCATATTATTTCCACCATCAGTTATAATATTCAAGGATTCAACCACTTCGACAGTTACCTTTTGAATAACCCCAAGCAGAACATCATTAGCAGAGTCTCCAGGAATAATCTCACCATCACAAACCACTTCTAGTTTTGATTTTCTTGTTCTACTATGTTTATAATCAAAGACCAGATGAGGTAGATAATCTTTGCCTAGAATAGTGTGAAGACGGTTTTCTTTTATGTCAAAGTTTTGACCATATATTTCTCTTATCTGATTCCACAACGTCTCTATCTTTTGTTTTGCATCTATCTTATTGTTCATACTTTTTTGTATATATTTATTCCTTTCTTATTCAACTGAAACAAGAATAACACAAAATAGTCCATTTACCTTCGTATCATTTCTCCCCAATAATAACTGTTGCCTGTCCTAATCCTTTGACAGTTAGTTTTGACTCTATTCCCAAAGTTTTTAGCTTATCAACCAAGCCACGAACCCATCTACGAGTATCAAGAGCTCTTCCCGTCTGATTATACAATGGTATGCGCACTTGTTCGAAATACATCATATTCTCAGTTGCATCAGAAGTGTTGAAACGACCATTGATTGTATTTTCTGTTAACCAATCTTCTATGATGTCACCCAATTCCTTTCCATTGAATTCTGTTTCAAAATCAGCATCTGAATTATCCCATTTTTTTAGTTTTAACGTTATTTCTCGCCCATTTGCAAACATATCGTCAAAATGGTTCTGTAATTGATTACAAAAACTCTCAAGATGGTTTGACACAGATTCCTCTATTAATACTGGTAGTTCTGCTGTGAAAGTAGGGTCACCTGTACCTTGACAAGCTGCGATTTGTTTATTAGTATAAGAATCAATCCCTTGTAAATTGAAAGTTAGAGAGTACCTTGGTCCGATTCTATTTTCTAACCAAGTTACTTGTAGTATTATATCACTCTTTGATCGTTTTTTCAACAAATCAACTGGTGATTCTACAATATTTGCTCCAGACCTTGATGAAAGCATTGCATCTTCAGCACTTTCCTGTGAAAGATTCTTCAATTCTTGTTCCATGAGTTTCAAAGGGAACCCTCTATCTGCCATCATCTTACCGATAGTTGTGATACCTACCAATAATGCAGGATCATTTTGAAGTGCAGCTTTATAATCTGGAATTCTTTCAATAGTACCTTGATTATCAAATTCTAACACATATCCATTTTGATTACAATATAAATCACTCGGTACAACCATCAATGTTGGTTTTTTAGCTTGTGAATACAAAGGTAAAACACCCACAAATAGTAAGAATAAAAAACATATCCTCTTCATATCAGAAACCACTATTTAAACTCTTTATTATATTATCTTCTTCAAGCCTACTCCTTAATTCATTGTATGACACAACAACAAGTTTGGCAACCTTATACTGTTTTTTTATCTTAACAATACCATCTTGATCAACATAGCCATTCTGTGCTATTCGCACATAATTCTGATAATCGTTCATAAAGAATTTATTGAAATACTCGCTATGGGCATCATACCCATCCATAACTAGTGCAGTACGACCTTGTATTCTACCATTATTATCTATTCCGCGGAACAATACTCCCTTCAATGCACATGTTTTATAAACAACATCTGAGATGTTTGGCTTTCTTGCATAACACCAAACCTTAACTACCAGCGACCCAGGTTGACCAACCTCTGCCATTTCAATCTCATATTCTCTTTCTTGGCCTTTCTGCGCAAAAATCGTCAGAAATGCAAAGGAAAATAATAAAAATACTATATATTTTTTCATTTTATTTGTCTAATTAACATACCTGGAGCCAATTTCGAAGCGTTTCCTTTAAAATATGTTTTTCCCACAGGCTCCTCTTCTTGACCAAACACATAATAATTATCAAATACAGGATGAGTCGGATCTACACTAAGCGTCCCAACTTTTTTATAGTTATAGCATTTCTCTTTTTCATCATAAACACGTTCAAGTACTTCAAATTTTGATTTTGTTGTAACTCCCTCTTTTGTTCCTATGAAAGCTGTTATTTTTCCTTCTTCTACTTCAATCAACGATGCTTTTACCTTAAAATCCTCGAATTTCCTTTGAAGTTCATTTAGTGACTTGTCAATAGCCCTGATAGTAGCTTCTTCCGCCATAAGAGCATTACCTCTTTTACCTTGTCCTGTCCATTTTGTATAACGTATTTGAGGACCTTTTTTGAAACCGACACATTCCATATGAAAATCATTACTATTCAACAGGTCTGAAACAGGAGCGTTATAGTATTTTGTAAGGAACAATTCTTCTTCAGCTTTACTCCATTTGAGACGAAATAACCATGTGTGAGCAAATACGCCATAACCTGAAATATTTTCAATTCTCTCTGTAGTTCTTTTTTGAAGAGCACTTCCTATTGTTGATTTTGTTCCCAACAAGGCACCTCCTAAAGCACCAATGGCTGCATCAGTTGACTGAGATGTAAAATAATCAAAATATGTAAATGTGACATACGTGTGAGAAAGCAACTCCATACCAGCATCTGCAAGTATAGCACGCCCACGTACAGACTCATCAGCACGAAGCTTCTCTAATTCAGAAGCACTATAGGCACCTCGTTCTTGGATAAGTTTCATATTATAATATGATCCATCCTCCATATTATCTGATGCATTAAACCATTTAGCAAGTAGCTTATTTGCAAATTTGTTATCTTCCATGTATTGCAATAAGATATATTCATCATTACGATTAGAGTAAACCTCAAGTTTTCCCGTAAGTGGGTCTCTAATCTCTACAAAATCAGGTTCGTTATTTACGTTTCTCATTTTGTTTATTTGAACAGATCTAGTAAAACCTAAATCAAGCAGATCATATTTTATAGGTATTTTATAGTTCTTACATGCAAAATCCATATAAGGTATAGCGTCACGATCGAGATGCCCCTTATCAGTAATGAAAAAGGAGCATAAAGAACTACGTCGATATGAGTCTTGTTTCTCCTGCGCATAACTTCCAATAAGTATATGCAAAAATACAAAAATGGTTACAATTCTTTTCATAAACGATAATATTTAATTCGTAAAATTTGTTCCGAAGCATTTATTTTTAACAACGACACTTTAGAAAAGCTGTGGATTCCCCTTACCAAGACAAAATATTTTTTATATACGACATGGTTTTTGGAAGATTGTTTACAAAGCCAAGACCTATGCTTTTCGCTGCATCAATCATTTTTCTACGTGTCGCTTGCTCCTCCGCCTTCTGATGGTTTTTTGCATCTAACTCTTCTTTTCTCAGTTGATTGTCTGCAATCTGTTGATCAACTCTTAATTGGTACTCACGCCGTTCTTTCTCCTGAGCATCATTATATTGCTTCATCTTGAATTCCCATTGATGCTTTTCATCATCTCGCAGTTTTTTATTTATGGATCTTACTAAAGCATCAATATCTTTCTGGCTAGAAGAGTTTGTAGGTATCTCTGCAATAATATCAGCAACTTCAGATGCGCCTTTGGATGTTGGTGATGCTGCCCATCTAGCTTTCGCTTCATTAAACATTTGAGCAGCGATAGCATTGTTACGTTTGATCGTATAATCTATCATCAAATCCTGACAATCTTTTGAACAATTACAAATATCAGGAACTTGCATCAGTTGATATATAGCTTCATCAAAATTATTACTACTTGCAAGTTTTTGTGCATCTTTAATTATTTGAGAACATCTTACCTCATAATACTCAACAATTTTCTTTTTAGCTTTATCTAGAAAAGCCTTCAATTCTTCTTTTTGAGGTCTTAACTGATTGATAGCATAAATAAATGCTTTATTCTCATTAATACCCACACCTTTTAATGGAATTGTAATTGTTTCAAATATTTTATTATCGACAATATCTCCTACAAGTATTGTAAGATCTATTTTTTCTGTTATCCGCGGTGGAGCTGTGGCTAAAACATCTTTTGAAATAATATCAGACTTTGCTGTTATCACAAATCGATTGTTTTCATCTTGTGAGGAGATACCATTTGAAGTTAACAACTGATTCAGTTTCCTTTCCAATTGTTTTCCTGCTTCTTGTGGGATTTCATTTCTATCAGGTTGTACAACACTAATATACAATCTTTCTGTTTGCCCATAAGAACAATAACAAACAGAAGCAACGATTATCATAAATAATACTTTTCTCATTTATCCCAAATTATAACATATAAAAACGAACCTTTATGAGCAAATGCAAACTGATTTTTTAGTCTGTCATTCCCATTATATATTACTGTTTAGATTTGACGATTGCATATACTATTGCCGCATAAATACAGATGAAGATTCCGTTTGTGACAATATAAGATGGCATTGTCACACCTCTAGATGCATAGTAAAAATGCGACACAAGCATGGTTACTAGAAATACCAATGATAAGGTTCTTATATTAACTATAATTGCCGAGGTGTTATAGCTTACACAAAGTCCTAAAATCAATGGGATGCCAAAACATATAGTAGAAAAGGCACCTGCTAATATTGCATGGCTATCATTATCAGCAATAGAATATACCAAAAAACCAAGTAATGCTGATATAACTAGTGTAATCAACGTTAAAACAGTATTTATCTTCATAAATTCAAAGGTGGAGGGGTTAATGCAATAAGTTTAAGTATAGCAGGAACTTGCTCTATAGGCTGCCATGTTGCCATTCCAGGCATCCATGCTAAAGAATCTTTGGAAACTTTTTTATCTCTAATAAGTTCCATTAACTCCGTCTCGCGAAGAGGACCTGTTTGATGCCCATCTACTGCGACATAAAAAATATTAGCAATAGGTTGTGGCATAGATTGGATAGAACCTGGAATATACATAGATTTCATAGACTGGTTCATCACATTTATCATCTGTTGAGCCATTCCCATTCCCAATCCGAACTCCACCAATCTGTCTAAGGAGAAAAAATCATTATTATCCATAAGCTGCATATAATATATTAAGGTACAGGAGGCGGAGGTGGAGGCGGCGTATTGGTGCCAAATAAAGTTGCGACCTCAGGGACATTCTCAGCAAAGTCCCAATTAGCCATACCTTGCTTCCAGACATAAGTTTGTTTTGTTAATTGACCATTACCTACTAAAACTTGCAGTTGCTGCATAGTAAATGGTCCTGCTTGTTGGCCATTTACAGCTGTGAAATACTGGACATTTGGCATTGGCGGAGGTGTATTTAATCCACCTTGTACAGCTTGTCCCATCTGCGACATCATGCCAGCCATCTGCTGTCCCATAGCACCGCCCATCATCATACCTGTCATCATACCAGCAGGATTCAATCCTCCCCCATCGCCATTTCCCATATTCATAGTACCCATTTGACCAAGACTTTCTGCAGCAGCTTTAAGAACTTCTGCCTGTTTGTCTATTGAATGAGCACCTAAGAAGTTGGTTTCAGACTGGAGGCGCTGTGCACGTTGCGCTTCTTCACGTTGGATACGCATCGTTTCAGCAACATTCTCCGAATTGATAGCCTGCATATCCATGAGATTCTGAATGTTGACATCAGTCTGGGCATTCATAGTTCTCGCGGTGTTTCCTGCTGTCAACTGACGAACTTCTGCGTAATATGGACTATCCTTGTCAACCTCAATAGCAGAAATATCTAAAGCCTTAAGATTGACACCAAAGTCATCTTGAAGCCTTGAAGACAAAAATCCTTGAACTTTCTGGTTAATCTCCAGAATTTGAGTTTCCATCTGAACTAATGGAATATTCATCGTTCGAGGAATGTTTGCAACAACACTCTTTACATATCTGCATACAGCAGCCTTAATCTGTTCTAAGAAATTATCAAGATCAAATTCCACCAAACGATTAAGTTTGATAAAGCCACGATAATCAGTGATATTGAAAGTGATAGTACCACGAACACTTACTGGAATCCCATGATCTGGCAATCGAGGATCAAAGATGTCAAAATAAGGCACGCCAAAACGTATTTGATTATTGCTTTGGAGATTAATAAAATAGACTTCTGCCTGGAAAGGCGATTCGCCTCCCCATGCCATTCCTACAAGATTAGCAAGAACAGGGAAGTTTCCTGTCTTGATTGTTTGGTCATATGGTCCTTCTATAAAGTCTTGTAATGTAGCGTTTTGTTGTAGATATACAAAAACAGCAACTTCTCCATCCTTGACTCTTAAGGTACTACCATAACGTATGGAATTCTCACGAGATGTAGTATTCACTTCTTGTCCCAAAGGTCGCCACTTCCAAACAAGATATTTTTCTTCGTCACAGCGGATGACATTCATAAGGCCACCGCCACTACCTCTTCCAAATATACCCATATATCAACTCATCAAACTAAAACCAAGCAAAACAACATCTAAAAACAAGAGAACATATATAATAATATGTGAAACATTGCCTTTTCTTTTTAACTCTTCAATTTCTGTGGCTTTTGAATCAAGAAATTTACGAAACTTATGATTTTCGCCATAAATTGTTCTTGCTTCGCTGCATAAAGCATTGAAAGTATTGAATAACTTATTTGATTTAACTATCTTCATTATAACCACAATTATCCACACGAGATAGACTAGTGGAATCAATAATAAAATGTAATCATAAAAACGTATAGAAGTGTTTGCATACTTCTTACATATTTCATCTATCTCCGACATCATTGTAGTGGCATTGCTGTTTCCTTCAGAATCTTCTACTATCTGGCCACAACTTGGACATACTTTTGAAAGTGGTGGAAGCAGTTCGCCACAATAAGGACATTTCTTAATCGATGGTTTTGAAACTGTCTCTTCTTCAATTTCCATTTATAATCCCATCTGCTTAAGGCTCAATAAGCTTAAATTGTTTTAGGTTAGCCACAACAAACAGAAGTGTGAGCCTATCGCTAACCCTAGTGATAGGCCTTGCACTGCCTGAATAAAAAGATTAGAAACAGCTCACACCCTTGTATGACGATAGGATATACCTATTACATCACATCCAAGGGAAGTACGCCGAACTATCTCCATTTTATTCAGATGAGTGTGCAAGTTCATCACTATGGAGAAAGCTAAACGCTTCCTATGTTACGACTGCGGCGGTCCTTCCGCCACGATGCAAAGATAAGAAAAATTTAGCAAACGACATACATTGTGAGCTGTCTTTTTTGCAAAATTACATCTTTTTTCCCGAATTTAGTCGCTTCGTATCGTTATTTTCTTCATAAATCGTCATTATATGTTTGTTAGACACTTTATTTTGGGAGCAAAGATATAAAAAAAGGACGAAACGGCAATCATCCATTTCGTCCACTTCAAAGAAACAGAATTGTTTCATTTGCCACTCACATCCCAGATGTCTTCTTTCAGCATTTCAACGATATCTCTATGTTCGTCTCTTGCAATAAAATGAAAGAATAAACTATATCCAATACCATTCTCATAGTTGTCAAGTCGTATTGTGGTGTTATTAACTCCTGATACTTGGTGACTTGACATATAAGTATCGAAAATATGCGTAAACAACATGCTTCTATAAGCATTGACAGGCATATCTTTATTGCCACTTTTCTTGTTCCTTGATGGAATTGGTGTCATATCGTCACATGAATAGTAAATTATCAGATTGGGATTGCTAGCAAATAATTCCGCAACCCAACCAGTAATATCATGTAAAACGTCTTGACCTGTAGTGCTATTACCACAAATACGCTCTATCATCAGTTCGCTAATATCTATCTTTCTGCTAGAAAGAACTGTCTGAATATGCTCAGGGAGGACTTCTATATTAACAGGAGTCAGCAAGATGCGATATTCATTATCTTTTTGAATAATAGAATAAGATGCCTCCATTACGCCAATATCACACGACGTGAGAACTCCTCAGGCTTCATATTACGAAGTTTCTCTACCTCAGCGAGCTTATGCTCTCTGAGTTTCTTGATAGTCTCCAGTAACTTTTCTGAAGGATGATCTATTACTATAGGTTCACTTGTATATGACATAATTCTTTTGTTTTGACGCTGCAAAGATACGAAATTATTCCTTTCTTCCAAAACCTTTAGTGCTTTTTTGTGGAAATCGTTCACTTTTTCTCGTTGTTTGGAAATTTCTTATTAAGAATTTATTTCGCAAAGGGATTTTGGGGAAGCTTCGAACCTGGATGAAAATATTGAAAAACTTTCTGTTCGTAATAATACATAGCATCGCCAATGGCATATAAAGACTCATTATTTACATCTTCCACGATGGCATCTGGGTATTTACTTTTCAGACTTTTCTGCCTTAATCCTGCAAACACCTTCTCATTGGCTAAGACAAAAGCTTTATTCAAAGAATCTGAAATAAAAGATTGCCTACTGTCATAATCACCTCGGATAACACAATCAACGATGGGCTCTATCTCCTGTTGATAGACAGGTTGCACAATTGATAATGTGATGTTGCGAATCTCTTTTTTCTCAAAATCTGTGAGTTCACGAAAAGTGGTCTTTTGATTTGTCAACTGCTCTTCTGTTATTGAGGAGTTAGTTGGTGTTGCATTTTTATTGGCCTTCTTGGGATGGGCTGTATCAATCTGTTCTGAAGTGTGAGCTGGCAGAATCACGGGGACAGAGTCATGATCCTGTTTAGAATCAAGCGGTCTGTCCTCGTGATTCTGAGTCATCAAGTAGCCTCCCAAAAGAACCATCGATATAAGCAATACGCCTATAACAATCAAATTGAAATGAGACGATGGCTTCAAAGCATTCTGCAATTCTTCAATTGTCTGATAACGGTCTGAAGGACTCGGAGCCGTGCAGCGGGCTATCACCTTATTATATATATAGTGGCATGGGAGCGATTCCATGAGTTTGCCAATGGCATAGATGTCTGTTCGGGCATCAACCTGCTCCCCATGTATCTGCTCTGGAGCGGCATATTTATCAGTCCTCCCCATCGTATCAGTATAGGTGTCTGTATAACAGTAGCCTAAATCTGCCAGTTTTACATCATGTCCGATGCGGGTTATCAGGATGTTGCTGGGCTTCAGGTCAAGATGCACTATCTGGTGCTGGTGTAGATAACCTACGACCTCTAACAGTTGAGAAAGGAAATGGTTGGCGTTTTGGACAGACTTGAAATAGGCTGGGTTTTCCTCCACGAAGGCTCCTAAGGTGAGGCCGTCCACATATTCCGTCATCAGATAATCGTCGCCCTTTGACACATAGCGTACCAGATGGGGATGATCGAGGGGATAGCCCGTCTCAAATTCCTTTTGCAAGGCTGATACGTATCGGGGATCTGTGCGAAGTTCAGGCTTCAGCCGTTTCATGAAGTGGAGCTTACCATATAGCTTCACTCGATAGCAGTCGCATGTGGAACCACCAACGGACAGCAACTCTGCATCAGGAAAAGTCTGCTGAATATCCGAAAACTCCGACGACTCCATTGACTAAACGATTTTGAAACTGATACCTTGCGCCTTGCCTGCTGTAAAGGAGCCTAAGTCAGCTCTACCTCGCCACACATGACTGACCAGAAGCGGATAGCCTTTTACGATATGGGAGATTGCCAGCTTATCGTCTATCTGAAGCTTGCTGTTCTGACTCTCCTTTACCACGAACAGTTCATCGCCACAATACTCCAGTTCTATCAGGCGATCTGGCAGATAGCTGATCTGAATATGTTGGCCATTCACAAGATCGCTCACTCTGATTTCATCATCA